>OBLY010000015.1_pt1 | contig 25617 bp, 32 predicted proteins | sample 1539041 | NCBI WGS metagenome assembly OBLY01 (sample SAMEA2690973, study PRJEB22502) | sediment metagenome | biome: Billabong; feature: Tropical; material: Sediment | place: Australia | collected 2013-05-14 | depth 1 m
GATTTGCCCGTACCCGGGCGGCGGCCTAGGTTCAGGGGCTTCGTATCTTCATTGGGGTTGGAGTAACACAGGTTGGTGGTCTTTTGCTGAGGGGCCAAGCAGCAAGCAGATCGCCAAACTAACGACCCCCACGGTGAGCCCTGTGTTCGCTAACCTCGACGGCACCAATTCGCCTACGGGGTTTGCTACTCTTCCTTCGGGTCGAATGGTCGCTTCGAGTGTTGTGTGGAACACCTCGGCCGCGACCACCTTCAATTTCTATTCCGACGATGGCACTACTTGGACTAAGACAGGCGCAGGGACACTCCCGTCTGCTACATGGGGTTACAATTATCCAAATCCAATGGTTGTGAATGGCAAGGTCTTGTTCATGGCCGGTGAGATGCGCTCGACCATCGACGGCATCAATTGGAAGGTCGAAGGGGTTATGCCGGGAGGCGTGGTTGGAGCAGCCGCGTCCAACGGGCGCCTTCTAGGGGAAAGTGCCACTTCTGCGACTGCTCAAAACGGTATCGACTACTTGAGCTTCTACAACGCGACCTAATCATTGACCCATGCAGATCACCGCCGAACAGCTTATCCAAGCCGAATTGACCGATTCTGCGACCGCCGCCAGGGTGGTGGACGCGCTGAATGCTGCGTGTCAGAAGTTTGGCATTGATTCGACCGAGCGAGTTGCGGGGTTCCTAGCGCAATGTTCGCATGAGTCCAACGGCTTCAAGGTGACCCAGGAGAATCTAAACTACAGCGCTGCCGGATTGGTCAAGGTCTTCCCCAAGTATTTTGGTGAGAACCTAGCCGCCATCTATGCGAAGCAGCCCCAGCGGATCGCAAACCGTGTGTACGGTGGCCGCATGGGCAACGGCCCTGAGGCATCTGGCGACGGATACAAGTACCGGGGCCGGGGTTTCATCCAGCTAACCGGCAAGGACAACTACAACGCCTTCGGGCTCGCGATTGGCGAGGACGTGGCTGCGAATCCTGACGAGGTTTCCACCTCGAAGTACGCTGCGCTCTCGGCCGCTTGGTTTTGGAGCGCGCACGGTCTGAATGCACTCGCGGATGCGAAGGATATCGTCAGCATGACGAAGCGCATTAACGGCGGCACCATCGGTCTAGACGAACGAAAGAAGCTTTACGAGCAGGCCCTAGCGGTCTTTGCTTAAGGAGAACGAAATGCTACAGGAAATTCTACCGACGAGGATCACTACCAAGGCGGCTGGTACAAAGATCGGCACCGTGAAGGTGATGAGCCCTGGCCTTATTGTCTCGGGGTGCAGAGGAATTTTGATTGACGCGGGAGCCGTGACCCCCGCCATCGCGGTGGAAGTGATCTCGGTTTACAAGGACGCCGATGGCGACATGGCCTTCGTCCTAAAGAACATCGAACCAAGGACCACGCCGCCGACCTACGAGGCGTTTGATCTCAGCGGCTACGCTGGTGCTTCAACGATCTCCTTTGAAGCGCAGACGGTCGTCATCCCCGGTTAAGGCTTCCCGAAGACAAAGTGGATGGCGGCGACGAATAGCGCTGCCCCACCGCCCCGATGAGTGGGCCATAGCCCACTCCGATGATCGATCCGATGACTGCGGGCCAAAATGCGTCGTTGAGGACTCTCGAAGCTCTGTCGTTCATGGCTTATCTCCCGAACCCCACGCCCTTCTTGTTCTCCGCGTCACCGGACTTGGGCGTGTAGGCCATCTTCTTGAGGCGGTTGATCTCGTCCTCGGCGCTGTTGCCGAAGCACTTGACCCCGACCACAAGCTCCTTCAGGTGGGCGATGCTGAAGCCCTCGGTCTCCTTCACCCAGAGATCGACCTCGCCCTCCTCGAAGTCCACATTGCGGCTCTCAAGGTACATCCGCCGCGCCTGCGGATTCGGCATACCGATCTTCACGATTCGGTCGAATCGGGAGGGACGATTGATCACGCGCCCGTCAAGATTCTCCGGGTAGTTGGTCGTCGCGAGGTAGCACACGTTGGAGATGGCGTCCTCGCCGTCGAGGAGCGAGAGGACTCGCGTCTCCCCGTACCGCTCGATGATGGTGTCGATATCCTCCATCACCACCACGACCGGCCGATCCTTCTCGATCTCGCGCATCTGGCCCAGGAGCGTCGCGAGGAGACCGGGGTGGTCGCACAGCACCACAAACCCGCCCTTCTCGACCATCTTCTGCATCACGATGCTGACCGTACAGGTCTTGCCGCTGCCGGGAGGGCCCCAGAGCAGGAAGCCTCGCTTGTGGCTGAAGCCACAGCGCGTGAAGCGGTCCTTGAGCGTCCAGAAGCGCTCGATCTCGGTCACCACCTCGTCCGACTTGGAATCGGGAAGGCGTAGGAGCGAATCCGTGACGACGGTCTGGGGCATAAAGAACGTCGTCCCATCCGGCGTCGAGGCGGGCTTGTAGATGCCCGCCGGAAGATCCTTCACGGTCGGGGTCGTCGGGGCGAAGCCCGCCCCCAGCCGCGCGTACTGAACGAGCCGCGGGGTAGCCTCCTCCTCGTCCGCCTTCCCGTTCATGGCAGGCTCAGGCGCCTCATTGCGCGCCTTCGAGATCTTCGGACCACTCTTGCTCGCCAGAGCCGAAAACTCGGCCATATCGTCGCTGCCGCTAGAATTGCTCATCGAGTATTCCCGTTCCTGTTCTTGTAGTTGATTAGCTGTTGACGAAGGACATTTCGCTTGGCGGAAGGCATGTGCTCCACGATCAGCTTTCCGTTCAAGTGATCCATTTCATGCTGGAATGCCCAGGCCTGAAGACCGGCCAGGATCATTTCGACTCCCGCTCCGTTCCGGTCGAACCATCGCGCTCTCACTTCTTCATAGCGCGGGACCTTGATCCAGGCGCCGGGGATGGAAAGGCAGCCCTCTTCCCGCTCGAAGAGCGGGCCGCTCATCGAGACGACCTCGGGATTGATGACGGGCATCGGGTCCTGGCCCGGGAAGGTCAGGACGAAGAAGCGGCGGTTGAACCCAATCTGCGGCGCAGCAACGCCCAGCCCGCTCAACTGCCGGGACTTGGCGGCGCACTCGTCAAGAAGGTTCTGGTACTCGGTGCTGTCGAGCCCGGCGACCTCTGCTTCAGGGTCGCTCTTCAGCGGAACATCGACGCACGGCTGAGTGAGGCAGAGATTCGGCCAGATCAGGAGTCCGCTCATGCCCTCCTGATAGCGTGAAATGCTCTAGCCGGTGGCGCGGATGGGAGGCGTCTCGATGGTGTGGTAGATCTGCGTCTCGATGGTGTCGAGGAGAGCCCCGTACTCATTGACCACAGCAAGCGCCGGGGTATTCTTCACGGCGAGCATGTAGTGGACCTCCATACAGTCCACGATGGCGTCGCTCAGCGCGTCCAAATCTGTAAAGGGGAACCTTTGAGCTTCCAGCCTCTTCGCCGCTTCCGTGTGCCCCGAAAGGCGGCACGCAACTAGGGCAGAAAACCGCTTCTCCGCTACCGCCGCCCGCTCCCGAATCAGGATTTCGCCAATACGATTCAAGGCTTAGTCTCCGTCCCGAACAAGGTCCCCTGCCCGATGTACAGACAGCCTAGCACACCCGTGGTCGAGGGTCGCAAGTGCCATGGTGCCCTGACGTAGAAACGACAGGGGTCGGGTTTTACCCCGACCCTCCGTCCTGGCTCTAGCCTAGGTTTTGCTTAGAGCCATCTGACGATGCTGTCTGGGAGAGCCCAGCGGATCCCCTCGGGCGCGAACGCCGGGTGGTACAGCTTGTGAAGCTCCACGGGGGTGTGGTTGGGGTTCTTCTGCCTCGGGGCGATCTTCGACTCGCCCTTGTACTCTGCGATCAGCTTCTCGCCGCTGATCACGTCCTGCACGATGCACTCCTCCCCGTACCGGAGAAGATTCTCCTCCTGCTCGGAGAAGGTCGGGACTGCGTTCGCGGTAGCCATGGATTCGTTCCTTTATGTGAGGGTTATGAAGCTTTCCGCGTCTCACAATGGCTATAGCGCGAAAATGAAAAGCCCCGGGGTTGCCGGGGCTGGGGCCGCTAGGTTGCGGGTTTCTAGTCCACCACCCTGAGACAGCGAATTCGGCGCTCAGGGACGCCGATTCCTAGCTCGGGGACGCGGGCGTGCCCGTGGCACGCTCCTGCCGCTCCCGCTCGATGGCCTCGTCCACCTCGTCCTCGTAGTAGAGCACCTTGCGCAGAGCTTCCTCCATCCAGAAGCCATGGATGGTGCGCTCGCCGCTCACCGTACCGTAGTGCTCGATGTACTTCTTGTCGCCCCGGCGCCACACGCACCGAAACTGGCGACCTTCGAGCGTCTGCACACCGCAGGTAATGACGAGATTCTGATCGAGGCCGATGCGGTCCTCGATTTCGTCCAAGAGCTTGTTGATCCGGTTGGTCGGATCCCCCGTCGCATTGCTGTGAGGCATGGTGCCTCCTTTCCTGATTCTTCTGCTCGGCTACATCTTAATGCTTTTGCTTGCCCTTTGTCAAAGGGCGCTTCAACTTCTTGTTTTCCCTCTTCTTTTCCTGATTCTTCAGCAACATCAGGGCTTCGTAGTACAGATCAATCGAGAGGTACAGGTCGGTTTGGGCCGCTAGCCCAGCCCGGGTGTTGTACTCCCCGGCCGCTCGGATCACTCCGTACTTGACCACAGCGGAATGGACTCGCTCAAGACGATCTCGGATCGTCCCTGCGAGAATGAAGTCCTCGATCCGCTGGTCGAGGGGCTTACCCACCTACCGCCTCCCCACAAGCGTCGCGAGCGCGTTGTAGGCGGCTTCGTCGCCCGCAATCAGATCCCGCACGAATCCAACGACGGTGAGGATCGCAAGGACGGCGATCCCGCCGAAAAAGATTGCAAACAAGATCGCGATCACGATGGCCGCGAACAGGATGCTAAACGGAAGGGCCAGAAATCCTCGGAACGTCATACATTGATCTCCACGTAATTGGTGGTAAGGCTTCCATTACTGAATATAGCGCTGAAGTGCTGATCGGTCTTTCCACCTTGCTCGTGGCAATGGCCGAAAGCGTGCAGCCGGATCTTGGTGCGTCCGTGGGTAGTCCCGGCCACCCAGCCCAGGAGCCCCTTCGCGCCGATGTGGCGGCCAAGAACCTCATCTGGCCCCTTCTGATCTATGCAGTCGTTCCAGCGATCTGGGACGAAATCTAGAACGCCCTCGGGAGGGGTGTGGGTCAGAAGAATGTGGGCGTCCTTGTCGAGAAGATCATAAATCGCCTTGAGTGCGTTAGGCGAAAGCTCGCAATCCCAATTCCCTCTGAAGATTGGCACTCCTCGAAATCCGGTGATCTTGACCCCACCGATTTCGATGGTCTTCGGCTCGGGCTTGTCGAAGCTCTGGACGTGCCCAGGGATCTCCATGTCGAAGAAATCGTGGTTGCCCGGAACGGCAACAATGTCCACCCCGGGATAGACCGCCTCGATCTGTTCAACCTGAAGCTCCCAGACGCGACGCTGAATCAACCCCTCCTCTTTTTGCTTCTCGGGGATGGTGACTCGTTCCTTTCGCGGGATGTAGTTGCGAACCATGTCACCGCTAACGAGGATGAGGTCAGGAGTCCCCTTGTCGTCCTTTAGGAAGGCGTCGATTTGTTCTCCGACGTGCCAATCACTCAGGTGTTTGATCAACATTTGATGCCATCAACTTCATTCCCTCCGCAAAGTCGTTGATGCCATCCATCAACGTTGCGGGCCGGACGTTTAGCACCGTCCAGAGATGCCCCTTCTCTTCGTCGGTCATGTTGCGGACGAGCGAGAGGATGAGTGCAAACTTCGGATCGTTCTTGTCCATTACCGGTCGAACCACGCAGCGAGAAGTGCGAAGCCGCCCAGGAACAGGAAGCTGAACACGATGAAGAGGATCGAGAGGGCGATCCCGACGACCGGAGGGCCCCAGAGCGGCAGGGTGACCCAGATCCAGGGCCAGGAGATGAAGTCCCCGATCTTGAACATGGCGAGAATGAAGAACACGAGAATGTAAGCGAGGTAATTCATTGTAGGTTCCTTTCTAGTGGTACTCCGTACCGCCCTTGCGGAGGAGATAGTCCTCCCCGACGAGCTTCAGCACCGCACGTCCACAGCCACGCTCCGGGCGCTCAACGCGCGCCCGAATGACGATCCCCTCACGCATCTGCTCCGGGCAGATTGCGCTCTTGCCATTGCGAAGAGGCTCGATCTTCTCGGGCTCGAAGGGCCCGTGGTAGAGGACCGGCACCGTATTCAGACCGGTGAGCCTAGCCAAAAGCTCGATACCCTCGTAATCGACAAACCGCTTCTCGGTCTGGTTGTACACGTCGAAGATGGCGATATCCACGTCGCCATCCACGTACCCGTACTCCAAATCCTGCACCCCCGACCCGTAGATCTCGGCGTAGAAGGTGAAGCCGGGGAAGCGCTTAGCGATAGACTCAAGCGCCATCTCCTGAGCGACCTTCCAGTAGATCGACGGACGCTCCTTGCCCCGCGGCGGACGCTGCCACGTCCTGTGCGAACCGACGTGAAAGGAGGTGCGCTCGAAGCCCAGCTTGCGGAGGAATCGATTGAACCAACCCGGCATCCGCTTCGCGCCGAAGCGGAAGTTGGTCCCGTGGATCTTCTCGGTGACGATGATCTGCTCGTTCGACGGGCAGCCCGGATCGCAGTACGCGAACACCTTGCGACCGTACTTGCGGTAGGACTCCACATCGTACACGGGGCCGATCTTTGGGTCCTTTGCCTGACCCGCGCGATTCTTGACCTTGTTGGGCCCGCCGCCGCCGCGCTCAGGCTCCTCGTACTTCACGATGTTGAGAGCCTGAGCGAAGTCCTTTCCCTCCTCCCACACGCTGCCCCACGGCAGGCAGTCAATCGGGAGGAGAAGCCCCATCGAGAAGATGCCGCGGAGCTTCTTGGCCTTGATGCGACGGTGATGCTCAAGGAATTCGGTGCCCTTGACGGTGGTCGGGACGACCGCCTCGACCGGCACGTAGATCGCCCGGTCGCCCTCTTTGAAATCCTCGGTGCGGATGATGACCGGACAGCCCTCGACCTCGGTGATCGAGAGGGTGTCGGCATTCGGATGCTTCTCGATGCGCCCAATACGGACGCCAGGAACGCTAAAGTCAGACATGGAGAACCTTTCTTGCCTGAGCTATAGCGTGAAAGAAAAAGCCCCGGTTTCCCGGGGCTTTAGTTAGGCTGGCTCTGCGGTTAAGCGGTGTACTGGCTCGCGGAATAGGCAGATTTCGCACACTCGGTAGTCTCGCCCTGCCAATGTGATCGTCCGAATGCCTGGATTGTTGCAATTCGGGCACGTCTCTTGGGGCGGTTCAGCCTGGATTGTGGTCTGCGTTTCCGATTCGACACTCGCCAACGTCGGCTCCTCTTCAGGCGGAAGCTCTGGCCTCTCGACTCCGAACGAGTCGAGCATCGTCTCTAGTCGCTCTACGTGCTTAAACTCCCTGGCTAGCTTCTTCTTGAGTTGGTGATTCTCCCTCTTCAAGTCCGCTAGCTCCCGATTCTTCTGCCGCTCTTCGCGCTGCGGCTTGTGCTGAACGATTCTTTGAGACAATTGGCACCTCGACGGTTTGTCCAACTGCTTCGGCCTCAGCAACCCAATGCTGGCCGGTGTGAAACACCTTCAGCTTCTCATACGGCAAGAAGCCGCATTGAACGAGATCGGGTTGGTCAACGATCTGGCGTAGAAGCTCCCATTGCAGGAATTTGTACTCCTGCGTACCTAGGGCGCAGTCGTCGCCTTCGAGACGAGTTGTGTAGCGGGTCTGCCCGCCACCAAGGTTCGTGCTCTTGACAACCCGCTTCATCTACTCCTCCTCGTCCTCGTCCTCGGGGTCTTCCTCGACCTCTTCCTCCTCTTCGAGGACTAGAAGCCCCTCGTCATCGAGGGTTTCAACGAGGGTTTCGGTGGCCTCAGCAACGTCATCTGCGTCAACCTTGATGCCTTCGAGTCGCTTGGTCAAAATCTTCTGGATTAGCTTCTGGATCTCTGTGATGGTCATTGGTGTCGTTCCTAGAATTCAAACGAGAGCTTCACGAAAACGTATCCATCTGTATTGGCACTAGCGCCGATCCAAAAGGGCGATCCGAAAAGCCGTCGTTCCACTTCACCACCGTAGATAGCGCGAGCGCTCAGAAATTCCTTAAGGCTCAATCCCGCATCCGCAGAGACGCGCCAATTGGCCTTGAGCGAAGTCGTGATCTGCTCCTTCTTCTCGACTTCCTTCTTGTCCGTCTCAGTCCGTTCCTGGGTATTGGTGACGACCTTTTCCTCGGTAGTGGTCTCCTTCACCGCAGGGCAGGCGATGCACGTCTTACAGACCGGGCACCCGGCCACGGGGTCAGGCTGGACGGGCTGAACGGGAGGTGGGGCGGTAGGCTCACGGACATAGATCTTCCGCTCGATGACCTGGGTCTCGCCCTTGACGACCACCTGCTTTTCGACGGTAACGACCTTCTCCTTCTCGACCGTCTTCACGGGAGCGTGAATTTTGCCCCATTCATAACCAGCGAAAAGGGCAATGATCACGATGAGGATAAGGACGAGCGGCTTCCGAATCGCAACGGGGATACTATTGATCTTGGCTCCCACATTGGTGAGCCAGCTTGGCATTGTCATACTACACTCCTACGCACGTAACTTCTTCTTCGGCTTGCGGCGAGGAGCGGGCTTCTTCTCAACTGGCTCCTCTTCCTGGGTCTGGATTTCGATTTGCGCATTCTGCTCGCGGAAATCGAGCACCTTGTCAGCGAAGCCGTACTTACAGGTGTCCTCGGCGCTGAGGAATGTCTCCTTCGCGCAGAGGGCCTTGATCTCTTCGATGTTCTTCTTCGAGCGGTCAGCTAGGACGCGGTGCATCCGGCCCACCATCGCCTCGTACTCCCCCGAAGCGGCCTTTAGCTGATCGATGCTGAACGAGTGGTCCTGAACGTCCATGCTGCCGTTGTGGATCATAAAACGGCACGTAGGGCTTAGGACCCGCGCATCGGCCGCCTGAAGGATGACGGACCCCATCGACATGACGGTTCCGATACCCTCCATCACCACAATGTTATTGGACATGCGAATCACATCGTAGATGGCAAATCCGAAGTCCACCGAGCCGCCCGGAGTGCAGAGGGTGACGAGAATCGGCCCCTGAGTCGAGTCCAGAGTACGGAATGCGGTGATGAAGCGGTAGGCGGCCTGCTCATCGATCTCGCCAATCAGGTAGAGGTGGCGATTCATCACATCGACGCTGCTGCTCATGGTGTTCGCAATACGGACTCCGATCTGATCTGCGGTAGGGCGGTTCTTGGTCATACACTCCTCAGATAACGGCGCTGACTGCAATGGTTAGAACGGGACCTTCTCTGTCGGCACTTCTCCGTTCTTGAATGGATTGGCCTTGTTTTCGGACAAAAGGAAGTCAACCGTGTCGGCCATGTTGGAGGCTCCTCTGTACCAAATGCCTCCATACTCATTGTCATGCGTCACGGCGCATTCGTAATTGCTATTGCAAACGACAGCGTAACCCGTGGCACTCGACCGACTCTTGCAAACGTAGAATGTCACTCGGTTCTTTGCCTCTGCTAGCTTGTCCCTGTTGATAGAGATTACGTTCGTCGCCGCAGTCATCGGTCCCCACGATTCAGCAACGTCTTCCATGGACAGGAGACGCCCGTCGTCTTCCTGCCCCTGGTTGACCTTGGAACCGGTGCGGTTGGTCTGGATCGCGAGGAGAGAGTGAAACTTGTACTCTAGGCCAAACTGAACGAAGTAGTTATAGACAATCTCGTCAATGTGGCGTCGAGAGAATTGACCACCCTTTGCTAGCTCGGTCATCAGCTTGGCGGGATAGTCATCAATCAGGAGGTGGTACCCCTGCCCCTTGTTCCTCGCCATCCGCTCTTCCTGGCGGCGCCGGATGAGGGGTTCGACCTGTTCAACGGTCAAGCCAGCCTTGTTGAGGGGGACGTAGGTCAGGTACTTCTTGATGAAGGCGAGCGCTGCGTCGAGCCTTGCCCGGCCCTCGGGCGTCCTGTGCATCGTGTAGAGGGTCGGCTTGTTGACCCGCAGCAACGAGCACCAAATCTTGTCCTTGATATCCGCTGGCGAGCCCTCGTGCGTAATGAGTAGGACGTGCTTTGCGCGCCGGATGTTGTGGCACGCGACGGTGATCATTGTCGTCGTCTTGCCGACGTTCGTCGGAGCCAGGAGGACGGTCGTGTCACCGGGTAGGAGCGATCCGGCAGGTGTGTCGGGGAGCAAAAGGTTGTCCAGCATCGAGAAGCCGAAGGTGAGAGCCCCCTTCCGCTCGACTTGTCGGTCCTCAAACTCCTGAGCGTAATTTTCAAACCGCTCCTCGAAGTCCTCGTCAAAGCGCGTAGCCTTGATCTCTTCGAGATCCTTGTGGAGGAGGCTGTAGGCTTCGCTGAATTGCCTGCGGTGGTAGAGGTCAACGGACTTGGTGACGCCCTTTTGATAGATCCGGGCGTGCATCCATTGTGTCAATTCCTCAGAGAGCGCATCGAGGCCGAAGTTTTCGGCTTCCATGCACGCCTGTGTGATGCGCGAGACGAGCTTGTTCCGCGTCGCAGGATCCTCACGCAAGAAATCCTGGCACTCCTTCAACTCGTCAATCGACGGGATGCGCTGATTGTACTTATTGTAGAAGTTACATTTCGCCCCGTAAACCTTGCCCGCGTGAACGTTCACGAACCATTCGGGGAGAATCTTGTTCCGAGCTTGCTGAAAGAAGCGGGGGTTGAGGAGCAGGTGGCCCAACATGGCGTCCTGCTTCTTCTCCGAAAAGGGAAGTACATCTACTTGATTTTCTTCAAAAACTTCGGCCATGACACTCCCGATATCGAATCCTTGGTTGGGGTGTGGTAAAACTGTACAGCGTAACCTCTTGATTACTGAACGGTTTTACCGACTTTACTAAAGACAACTTGACACACCCCGGAGGTATGCTACATTCCGCCCCGCATGAGGACTGTCGCAGCCCTGAACGGGGACGATGACGGGTAAACCCGGGTAACCCTGTACAGGGCCTTCCCGCAGAGATCTCACGTTATCGGAGGGAGAGAGCAATCCCGCTCTCCCCGAACGCAACCCCTCTGTCTGCTGTATAGCGCGGTAAAACGAAAGGAATAACGGCCACATATGAGCAATAGAGCCCTTACCACCGCTTCTCGTGCTTCGTCGGTCATCGCTTCGTGGAGCAAGGCAGTCGGGATCGAGAGTGGGGTGAGCGAGAAGAAGGGAATCAACCTCACGCTGAAGGGCAAGGACGGGAAGCCGCTGGATGTGGTCATTTCGGACGGCGAGACCCCCACCATCGACGGCAGCCGCGTGATCGTCGTGAAGACGGACGAGGTGCTGTCCTGCGACCTGAGCGTCGCTCTGGCGGCCTTCCACGCAATCACGGAGGCGGCCGGATTCGGCAAGCCCGTGCCTGTGAATCGGGGCGAGGAGCCGAAGGGGCGGCGCCTCAACCAGACCGACGACTTCGACCTCATCGCGCTGCGCCACAAGGAGTTTCGCGCGGCTCCGAACCTGAAGGCTGAGGACTACAAGCCCTTCGAGATGGTCATTCAGTCGGCGTGCCGGGCGTTCTACCGGAAGAATTACTACGCCTGCAAGGAGATGATGCTCGAAGTGGACGATCTCCGCACCTACGCCCTCGGCTGGACGACCAACTACCTGCACAAGTACAACCTGCTGAGCGGCACCCAGGACGAGAATCGGAAGCTCCTGAGAACCCACCTGCGCCAGCGCTTCGCGGAGTTTGCGAAGAACCTCCACGCCAAGAAGGCGGATTGCATCCCGACCCAGGAGACCTACCACATCTGCACCGCGGGCAACGTGGACGGCGAGGTGGACGACACGGTGCCGATGGACGACGACTACACCAAGCGGCACAAGGTTCTCGACACCCGGAATGCTCAGGCTCGTCGGGTCTCCGCTCGCAAGCTCCTCGCGGACAGCCTCGCCGCCCTCCCACATGACGAGATGGTGGAGAAGCTTTCCTACGTCGCCCTGAATCCCTCGTTCCAGAATCTCGATGCCGTGGACGAGGCGAAGTACATGCTGGAAGAGCATCGGAAGACCTGTCCCGTCTGTCAGAAGTGAATGAAGATCCGCGCTGCATTGACGCGCGGGGCGGTCAAGAAAGCGTCGAATACTTCATCGTAGGTGCAATCCCCCAAGTCGTCGCGGTGCGCAGGGGGCAGCAAGTGGTATGTCTCGAAATCGGGAGCCATGTCCCGAACGAGTTTTGCTGTCTCCTGCGCGGCGTCCCGGTCCAGCCCTAGGTAGATTTTGTGAATGCCCTTTTGCTTCAGTAGCTCAATCTGAAGGGCGGTCACCACCTTACCCATCGTGGCGACGTTCCCACCGCAATGGTGGGCCTTGATAGCCGAGATCGGCCCCTCGGCCATGACAGCGTGATCCTCGAAGCCCAGCCGGTCATAGAACATGAGGGTGTGGTCTCGGGGAAGGTCCGTCGAGGAGAGTACCTTCGGCTCGGCCCCGACGATGGTGCGAAGCTGCCAGCCGCGACACTTCCCGTCCATGATGACCGGGAAGACCACCCGCCGCGAGGCGGGGTGGTAGCGGACCTCGTATTCCTGGGCCACGTCGAGGGGGACGCCTCTGCCTTCGAGGTAGGCGAGGCCACGGAGCCCGTGCTTGTGGTCGAGCGGAAAGAAATCCAGAGGCATCGGCATAACCTTTGCCTCTGGAATTATGATCTGGTTTGGGTTCTCTTCGCTCGGATTCTGGAAGTCGAGATCGACTTCGAGCCGGATAGTGGCGCGAGCGTAGCCAAAGAGCTTGGCTTGTAGATCCTCTCGTGGAACCCCTAGAAGCTCGGAAAGAGCATAGTCGGCTCGCCCCTCGAAATTGTCGCGGGTGCGGCAGTAAAAGCAGACGAATCGACCATCGGTCTTTCGGATGTAGAGCTTGTCCTTTTTGCTACAACGAGGACAAGTGAACACCCAAGAGCGGCCATTGTGCTTGAAACGGATGCCGCTCTCTTCAATGAGCTTACGTAGGGCTTCCTGATTGATCATCGATCTTCTTCAGTCGCTCAAGGATTTGCGCCTTGTTCTCTGGGGTCAATTGGTCGATCTTGATCTCCCACGGGAGGAGCAGAAAGCCAACGTCCTTGGGTGCCACTCCCGTGGCCTGAACCGCACGCTTGACGGCGTTCGCCATCTCATATAGCTCGGAGTCGGAGACGTTTCGGCCGTACCGAATCATCACCAAATCGCCCGGCTGCAAGCTGAGCTTCTTCACCTTGGTCGGGATACCGGACTGATCCGGCCCCGGACAGCAATGAAGACAAACAGGCCCGCTATTGTGGCATGAGCATCCGCAACTCATAAGTTACCCCGCCGCAACCGCGTCTTCGTACTTCTTGTCCTCGTCGGTGGGCACGATGAGCCCCTTGAGATCGTCGTCCTTGAGCTTCTGAAGGATCTTCTGAGCGATCTCAGGCTCGTCTCGGAGGGCGATTGCGAAGGCGTCCTTGCCGTCCCACTCACGACCGCCGAAGACGTACTTGCGATTGTTAGGCCGCTCGACAACGCCGCGGTTCACGGCGAGCCAGAAGACCTCCTCGAAGGTGTTGATGATGCCTCGCTGGTAGTCGAGGGTGAATTCGCCAGCCCGACCGGCAGGAGCCATCGAATTCGCACGCATCACGCACCGAATCTTGTGCGCGGTACGCTCGGCCTTGTCCGCCAGATCCTTCTTGGACTCATCGACAAACTCCTGCTCGAAGAAGTCCTTGCGGTCAGCCACCGCGAGCCGGGGGGCGATGTACATGAAGTATTCGCAATGGTGCTGCAAGCCGAAGCTGGCCGCCATGCGCTGAGTGTTGCCGCGCATGACCTCCGTCTCGTCCATTTCGGCCCGAACGTGGGTCGAGAGGTAGAGAGCAATCTTGCCCGCTCGCTGCACGGGAAGGATCCGCTTCAATCCCTCCTGAATCGTGAGGGCGTGGTCGCCTCTTTGCTGCACGTCAATGGACTTCGCATTCAAAGATCGCCGCCCCTGGATGCCGTTGATCGAGTCAATAGCAGCAAACTTGATAGGTGCTCCGTCCTGCACCATCTTGCCGATATCCTTCTCGAAGCGGTCAAACACGCCCGCAGCGGTGTTGGTGCAAATGACGATCACGCGATCCGGGTCGATGCCCCACTTGATGCAATCAGCCTCAGAAAGCTGGCCCTCATAGCGGAATTCGGTGTCCCAAATGACTGCAATGGCATCCGGGTCATCCCGGTGTAGCTGCCCGATCATCATAAAGAGCAGCGTCGTCTTGCCACACTTCGGAGGACCGAAGGTGACGAGCGTGTAGCCACGAGGGAGCCCGTGGGACTTGCCGAAAGTGAAGTTGACGCTGGGGCTCGGAGTCCGAACCACGTCCGCAAACGGATTGCGATGCTCGCGGGAAACGCCTTCCAGCTTGTACAACTGTTCCATCCACTTGTTTTTTGCCATGTTTAGTTTTCCTTTGGCTCTCCAAACATGTCGTCAGTTAGATCAACGACGGTCTCACCCGCCTTGATCCTCCAACGAGAGTTTGGATTGCCTGTCATTTGTGGGTCTTGAGGGTCGAGGCCGCTTCCGCCGCCACCGTAGTTGTAAGCACCCTCGCCAATGATCTTCTTCACGGACGTGTAAGCCATCTCGATGCCCTTGGCCTTGTCCTTGAGAAGCTGTTGGGCGGTCGTGATCAATTCCACCTTGATCAGGGCCGCTTGGTACTCTTCGTCAATGTCTAGAATCGCCTCGCGCATGTCCTTTGTGTTGGACAGCCCCTTCGCCTTCAACTGCTCTGGGGCTCGGTCGAGGAGACAGATCGACCTCTGCTTGTTGGCTTCCCGCTGAGCCTCGTTCTTCTCTTGCTCAAGCATCGTCGCTTGCTTGGTGCAGGCGAGGTACGCTCGATTGAAACAGGCCAGAAGCTCGGGAGCCTTGTGCTTGTTGACCCCTTGGATCTCGATGATACGATCCTCGGCAGCATTGATCTCACGGAGATCGATGTTGATAGGGGCTAGATTGGGAACGCCGCGGGGGACTAAAAGTGTTTCTTCCATATCAAAAGAGGAGAGGCGAGCCAAGAACGACTCGCCTCTTTCCCTCTCTATAGCGTCTGGACTACTTTAGCTGGCTGCCGAACGTCCGGGCAATGTCCTCGTCGGACATGTTGTCAACGTCCATGTCGAGCACCGGGCTCTGCTCCACAGGAGCAGGCTTCGGGGGCTGCGGATCAGCCTTCGTCAGCTTGGCCCTGGCCCGACGCTTCTCTTCGAGGCGACGGACTAGCTCAGCCTCCTCGGGGTCGATCTCGGGCTCGGAAGCCTTCACCTCGACCTTGGGCTCAGCCTTTGAGATGCGAGTCTCGCTGACCTCGACCTTCGGCGGATCGGCCTTAACAAGCTCTCGCCTGTAGGTCGCAACCGACTCGGTAACGTTGCCGCTCTCGTCACGCTTGGTGATCTCATCGCTCACCTTGACGTTCCGGGTGACAGGCTCCCGGGTCGCGCTCTGTTCCGACCGCATGCCCATATCGAAGATCGCATCGACCTCCTCGGGGTCACCGCTGCCGCCGACCAAAGCCTCAATCTGATCGGCCGTAAGGGTACGGACCACCTGATTCAGGTCAGCGCAGTTGGCGAGGACATTCTGAAGATCCTCGTTGGTGAGCGGAGCGGTCTTGAGCGACCGAACCCGCTTGTTATTGATCACTTCGGTCTCGTAGACCGCAGCAACGGTGTGCTGGGTCTGGTTACCGCTACCGGTGCGACCAAAGTCCCACCACACGCCCGTCTTGGGCTCCATCATCTCCTTCTTGGAGATGCCCTCTTCCTTCTGAAGCTTCTCCATTGCAGCGTCGAGGGCTGCCTTGTGACGGTGAGCGATGAGGAGAACGCCACACTCGCGCTTCTCGTTCATCACATTGATCCACCACTTGCGATCAATGTTGTGCTCCTTGATCCAATCCTCCAACGGACGCATAAGCTCCTCAACGTCCGCCTCGCTGTACTTCTTGCCCCGCTTGATCTCGGCGTCGATGGAAGCCTTCCGCTCATCCCGTAGTGCAATCTGGGCCTTCACCTTCGTGCAGCCCTTGCACTCCTTGGTGATCATCTTGTCGCGGTTCTTCTCCTCGATGCACTTGAACGGACGGTGGACCGTCTTGCTGGCGTCCTTCTTCGAGACGCCCTTCCAGCCGTAGTGCTGCGAGTAATACTTCGCCCACTCGCCCGTGGCCCGGCAGGACTTGAAGGGCGGGAGGATCCGGTAGATCTGCCCGTCGCCGTCCTTGATCTTGAAGATCCGAAGCCGCGCGCCGCCAAACGAAGGGGTACCAAACACATCATCCATGGTCTCAGCCATATTGTTTATTCCTCAGGTTTCAGTTAGGTTGCAGTTATTGGTTGGTTTCGGTGCCCTGAGACTCAGGGCCCTCGGGCGCCTTACCGGCCACCCTAGTCTTGATAGCGGTGAACGTGCGGAGGACGAGGCTCTTGTTCACGTTCACTTCGGTCAGGTCCACGCTCGCCACCTTCTTGGCGTCCGCAGCAAGCTGGGCCAACCCCTCCTCTTCCTCGGAGGAAACGCCGGTCAGAATGACCGGCAGCAAATCCTTGTAGTAGCCGACCTTCTCGGCCTCGTCCCGAATCGCGTGACCGAGATAAAAGACGTTCATGTTGTCCTTCATCACGTCGCGGATGGACTTCTTCACCATCTCGACAAGCGCAGCGTCGTCCTTGATGTTCTTCGCAATCACTCCGTCGAAGTTGGGCGGGGTGAAGCGCCACACGCCAAACTTCCGCGCGAAATGATCAAGCTCACGGAGGACGATATGCCCCTGTGTAGCGGAGAACAGGTTGTCGTTCCCGATGCTGGGCTTCACAGCCTTGGCGATCTCGCCATAGATGGCATTAGCGTCGAGCGAAATCGCGTCAAACTCGTCCACCGCGATCTCGCAAAACTTCGCCACCTTCTCGGCAGGGCCACGCGGGTAGATCAGCACCGTAGCCGTCTTGATGTAGGTGCCGTACTCAAGACGAAGGCTCTCGATCAGATCCTCCTCCTGCCGCTTGCGCAGCGCCGCGCTCGCCCGGGTCTTCAGGGGCCACGCCTCTAGGTCAATCGAGGCGGCCAGCCGCTTCGTGCTCTCCAACTTCTTCACTAGGTTCTTGGTCTGCTCGCTCACTTGCTCTCCTCAGGTTTCTCGTCACTCAATGGGGGCTGCACAATGATCACGTCGTCAATGGCAAAGCCCTTCTTCTCATTCCACCTACTTAATAGCGCGACAACGATGGCTCCCGTTAGAGGCTCATCGAATTTCTTGTCAATGGCATTCTTGCCGCGTGGAGGCCACTTCACCCACTCATGCCGATTGCCATCAACGTCCAGATTGGCCTTCCAAGCGTCGCTCTTCTTCCCGTCGCCCCACTTGAATTTCTCAGCCTTGACGACGTAGGCCGCGACAGCCACCTTCACGCCGCCCGGAGGAAGCATATCCATCCCTTCCAGGCGTTCGACCTCCTTGCCGGTGGCGAACGGGATTGCGTCGTTCTTGGTCCGGTAGGCCCAGCGCTTTCCAAACGGCTCGATACCCTCGATCTTCATCGGGGTGACGAGCGGGAGGAGCGGATCGGAGTACGCCGGGAGAATGACCTTCCGTGTCTGATACCGGGACAGGGCGTTCATCACCGCATACTTGGGGTCAATCGGCTTCTTCTTCTCATCGTACACCTTGGCGACCGCCTCTTCGTACAGCGAGAGCATATCGTACACGTCCGCGTTCTCTGGGAAGAGCGAGGACATGGAACCGGTGATGATAAGCTTCGAGATGACGCCTCGGTGAAGAGCCGAATGAGCAAACTTGATCTTCTGCGAGGCAGGCTTCACCTTGACCTTGCCGTTCTTGTATTCCTTGCGCTCCTCGGGAATGTCGATGACCGTCCCGCCCGCCTTGCGACGCTCGTAGATCTTCCGAACGAAGTCTTCGATGTTTGTGTAGGGCGCACCGGCCACAAGCTCTAGCTGCGCCTTGTCGCCAACCCCGTCCAGAAGGGATAGTGGCGCCCGAATCCGCTCGCCCTGAATTTCAAACTTCGCCCCGGACTTATTCACATCCGGTAGCTCAATCAGGTGGCCGCAGAACGCCCAGAACTTGTCGTTGATTTCCTTCTTCTCGGCGTTCCGAAGCACCGCCGTCCACCATTCGAGCGGATAGTAGTGCCGCAGGTATTGGCAAGCGTAGCCAATAATGGCATAGCAGGTGGCGTGCGACTTATTGAAACCGTACTGACCGAACGTCTCAATCGAATCCCAGAGCCGCTTGGCAGTCTCCTCGCCCAGCTTCTTAATCGCGCCGGGCATGAACAATTCCTTGTCCTTGATGACCTTCTCCATCTGCTTCTTGGAGATGTGGACTCGGAATTCGTCCGCCTGGACACCGGTCGTTCCGCCGATGACCTGAAACGCCTTCTGTAGCTGTTCCTGATAGACGATGACCCCGTGGGTTTCAGGGAATAGCTCGTTCAGAATTGGGAGGGCGCCCACCGGCTGCTTGCCCTTCGCCCGGTTCGCGTACTCCACAAGCATATTGTGCTTGTTGCCGTCCGGGGTCTCTAGGTAGTAGTCAAGAGGACCGGGACGGTCGAGAGCGGTGAACGCGGAGATGGACTCGATAGAGTCGAGGGCCTTGTGATCGGCCCCGTTCTCGGTCTTGACCACGTAGTTGAAGATGCGGAGGTACTTCTTTGCTCCCGGTGTACCAAACTGGAAGGTGGAGTCGGTCTTGCTCTCGCAAATCTCGCGGAACACCGCTTGATCCTCGGGCAGCCGCCAAATGTCCAATAGCTCGCCCGTCTCGGCATGCGGGACAACCTGAATCCGGGGGACCTTTTCGTCGTGGAGGGTGATCGTCTTGTCGAGATGTAGCCCCTTGCGCTCCTGAATGAGCTTGACGCAATATCCAATGTCGTTCAGGGAGTTGATGACGAGGTAGTCCATCTTGATACCGCCCGCCTTCTCGACCCAGGCAGCGGTATAGTCCGTAACCACATTGTCCCCGACCTTCCGAAGCGGGATGCGGTTGGAGATCGGCTCGTCCATGATCACGTAGGCGGAAGCGTGCCGGCCCTTCTGCCGCGCGAGCCCTAGGAGCTTCTGCACCTTCTCCCAATGCTTCGGGTAGCGCTTGGTGTACGCCTGAAGGTTCACGTCAGAATCGATGAGTCCAGGGACCCAACCCGTATCGCCGCCCTTGTAGCCGAACACGAAGTCTCGGTCGGGAATGCCCTGCGGTGAATCCGGCAGATTCTTGCAGATTTGGTGGATCTCCTTCGGCACGTCGCCCATCTCGACACGCGCCACGTCCTTGATCGCGCTCTTGAGCTTGAGGGTCGTGTCCACCGAGATCTGGGCGTAGTGACCTGGGAACCGCTCTTCGAGCCACTTGAGAGCAATGTCTCGGGACGGCAAGTCCTGATCAATGTCGGGCAGCTTCCCGCCCTTGATACGGTCGGTGGTAAGGAATCGCTCCATCGAAAGCTGATACCGGAGCGGATTGACGTGCGTGATGCCGAGAAGGAATGACAGCAACAGACCGGCAGCCGAACCTCGGCCCGGCCCGGTTAGCTGTTCCGCTTCGATGTACTTACGGTTAAGCTCCTCGGCCACAAAGAAATACGGGAGCAGATCCACCGTCCCGTTTCGGTGGAGCATATCAATCTCTTTTTGCAGACGCGCCATCATGGCCGGATCCTTCCAATTCATCCGGCCATGCTCACGAATCAGCGTGATTGTATGCTTGAGGGTGTCCTGTGGGTAATAGCTTACCGGCAGGCTCACCTTATCGTGAAACTTGAAGTCCTTGAAGCGCCCAGCCCAATTGTAGGTGTTCTCGACCCACTTCTCGAAGGTCGCATCGTCCGTGCCCAGCGTAGCCTTGAAGAAGGCTTGAGCCTCTTCGCTCGACTGACGGTGGTAGGACGAGTAGAACCGCCACGCCCCGCTCTGACCAAGGCGAATGTCCTGAAGTTGCTTCTCCTCGGGCCGGGTGAAGTGCGAGTCGTCCGAAATCAGCACCGGCATGTCATACTTCGAGGCGAGATCGAGCATGAAGAGATTGCAACTCTTCTGAGCGTCGCCGTCCGGGGCGAATTCAGTACATTCGTTCGCAATGAAGTCTTCGATGGTCTCAGCCTTCGCGATGGCCTTCGGCATCGGCCACTCCCGCCAGACGCGGTAGTGGCTGTCCGCGACGAGGGTCTTGTGCTTGCCTGTCGCGATGGCCTTCGGAAGCTCCTGGGCCTGGATCTCGCCGTCCGTCGAGCGAAGCTTCTTGTCGAGCCGGAAGCGCTCCTTGGTGCCGTCCTCGTAGCTGAGGAACACCCCTTGAACCCAATTCTTGTCCGTCTTGTGCGGGAAGACCTCGATATAGAGGTTCCCGGGCTTGGTGATCGCCCGCAGCCGGTCGAAGTAGGCGGTTGCAATGTCCGAGCGGTCGTTCAGGAGGTGCCGCTGTACCATCCCGACGAGGCAGCCGGTGCCAAAGGTCGTGTTCTTGGCCCCAAGCTCTTCCAAATCTGCCCAGGAGAAGAGGGGCTTCTCCTCGGAGCCATGCCTCTCTAGCCGATTGATTGCCGCATTCGAGAGGATCTTCACCCCAGCGTAGAAGGCTTCCTCATCGAGGAAGTGCATCGTGAGGTGCTGATACTTTTGGTAATCAGCGAAGGTGCCCTTGTCATTCTTCTGAATCCCACCCTTGAGGAGGATGGGGCAATCATCGTCACGAACGTAGGCTTCGAGCCCAACAATCGGGGTAATCCCCTTCTTGTGGGCGGCCTCGTAGATGCGGCGGGCCGCCTGAAGCGTGCCGTGATCCGTCACCGTCACGTAACCCGTGCCCAACTCCTTCTCCCGATCAACGAAAGCCTCGGGAGTGGAAGCGGAGTCGAGCGACTGCGGATGACAATGACAAGTAACGAAATTCTTACTCATACGTGAGTCTATAGCGTGATGCCCATCAAGCCGCGGAGTTTGTCAAGCAGGTTCCGCCAAACCATTTCCCAATCGTCTTCCGTGATCATTAGAGCCTGAGCACAGAGCTTGTCGGGAAGCCCCTCGGGATAGCGTTCCAGGGCCTTCGCTAGGGAAAAATCAAAGCGCTTGAGGTAGACGAAATCCGGGTCCTCAGCAATCCTCTGTCTGGCTTCGTTGCTTGTCATTGGGGAAGGGGATTACCTTACGAGCTTCGATCTCGGCTTCGAGCTTGTCGGTCACTTCGGTCACCTTTGCAAGCCGCTCCTTGGACTTCTCCAAGCGCTTCCGGGCCGACTTGACCGCCGTCTCTGCCACCTTGATGTTTTCGGTCAGGTTAGCGATGGCTTTCTTCCACTCGCCAATGACCGTGTGAAGCTCCTTATACTCGTTGAACATGACGATCTTCGCCTTGCCACGAAGAGTCGCCCGCTGACGCTCCCGGGTTCGCAAAAACTGCCGGGCCTTTGTCAGCTTTTCCTTGGTCTCTTGAATCTCAGAATCCAGCGCATCGGCCTGTCCTTCAAAGGTACCGATCTCTTCGGTCAGGGCAGCCTTCTCTTGGAGCAAAAGGTCGAGCGGCTTGTGGATTCTCATACCCCTGGCTATAGCGCGGGGCGCTTCGGAGCCCCGTGCTGCTCCATCGCAGCAACGCCTAGGGCGGCGACCTTCCGAATGCTGTCTAGTGCTTGAGGATTTGCTTCCTCGTCAGGGAGACGTGAGCACTTATGGAGCGCTTCGGCCACGTAATCCTGCATGTAGACCAAAAACTCCGTGATCGAGTGATTGGCGTCTCCCCACCTCTTGCCTTGGTAGGTTCGCTCGGTATCGAGAGCTTCGTACACTTCCTGTCGGGTAGCCATAGGTCTCCTTACAGCGTGAAGGGGCGGATGATCTTTTCGAGCGAGCGGTCCTTGTCCGTGTTCTCGTCCACCGTAATCACTCGGAAATCTCCGACCGGATGCCCCTCAACGCTCTCGAAGAGGTGTTGGCCGCAGGCGGTCTTGAGCATTCCTAGACTGACGGTAAACGCATCTCCGGGGATCAGCGCCGGGTTGGTCATAACGGTAGCCCCATTGTTCAACTGAGTCAGCGAGCTAACGTGGACGTGACCGACGATAAAGAGGTTGAAGCGCTCGCGGTCCTTACGGGTCGCGTTGATCTGGTTGATCTTGGTCTCGATGCGCCCGATGTTGATCGAGCTACCCGGGTTGCCCGCGTTGAAGACCGTATCGCCGTGCGTCACGAAGACGTGATTGTCGAACGATTGATACGTATAGTACGGGGTGCGGAACCACTCGACCACCACATTCGGCAGGTGCTTGGTTGCAAGCTGCACCGAATGATAGATCATGTTCTCGATGGCGTCCCACTTTTGGTGAATCGCCTTCTTCTCGTGGCGGGCCTTGTTGCGACCGTGGTTGCCAGGAGTCGTGCGGACGACCACCTTAGGGAAACGCGAAGCGAGGAACGTAATCGCCTGGACGAGGTAGTCAGTAGCGGCCATGACCTGTTGAGCGAGCGGTGTGCCGTCGCGCGGATCGTGGATGCAATTCTGAATGATATCGCCTAGGATGTTGATGAGGAGGGTCGTCTCCTTGCGGTACTGCTCCTTGTACTCGGCAGTCTGAAGCACAACCGCAGCGAGGCGACGTGCCTCCTCATGTGGACCGTAGGCGGTCGGGACCTCTCGACCGTCTAGATTGGCACCGAAGTGAAGGTCGCCTAGATTGAGCGTTAGATCGCGCTCGACCGGGTGGACACTCTGCTTCGATTCGAGCGAGTAGCCCTGTGGGGCACGCGCGATTTTCTTGGCTAGCTTAGCTGCGACGCCCTCTAGCTGAGACAGGAATAGGGCATCTCGCCCCGCACCAAGAGCGACCGCCCGATTGAGACGCCGGGACTTGTCATTGCTCTCTTCGCGCGCCAAGTCTCGTAGAAACTTGGCGAATTCCTGTTCCTTAGCGATTCGGGCGTCCCTATCCATTCGCTTGGACGCCACGTTCGCTTACTCCTGAGCCTGGGCCTGCTCCACAGCGGCAGCCTGGGCGTCAGTCGCCTCGGCGGGCGGATTCTCGGGGGTCTCGGCCTTCGGCTGCTCAGCGGCCGGGACGATCTCGTAGACCTCGGTGATCTCAAACGAGCCACCCTCGGCAGTCGGGAAGGAGACCGGGATCTTCTGCCCCTTCACCTTCTCCTGATACTCGGGCTTGATCGAGGTGTAGGCTAGCTGCACCCGACCCGGACGAAGGACATTGCCCTCCTTGTCCTTCTCACAGCCGACAACGAAGCTGCGCTCACCGATCTCCTCGGCGGGCTTGAGAGCACCGCGATCAACATAGCCCTTCAGCTTCTCGGCCATGCCGTCACGCTGCGCCTCGTCCTGCTCGGCGTGCATCTCCGTGATGGTCGCCGCCACCTGCTCCTCGCCAAGGAGGCGAACGAGGGCGTCCACCTGCTCCTTGAGGCCGGTGAAGTTGGCATCGACGTTGCCGAATGCCTCATTCACGCCCTTGAGGAAGTTGGGGATGACCTGGGTCTCAAGGTCGTTCAAACGCTCAAGAGCGGTGCGAGCGTTGGCGCCAGCGGACGCCTTCTTCGGGGTGGGGAAAGTCTGCTTCTTCTTAGCCATTGGTTTCTCCTTCAGCGGTAACGGTTGACAAACTCTGGTTGATTGCAGCAACGATTAGCGGATTGCTCCCAGCGAGCCGTGCGTCAGCTTCGCCAGCGGCCATCTGGCTGACCACCTGCGGTGGCGGCATCGGGAGCGGCTTTGCATTTCTTGACCGGGCCTGCGGCGTCACGTCGGCAAGGATCTCCTCGCCCTTCTCATTGAATTCGCCGGTCGGCTTGAGGATCTTGCGACGCAACCCCGGGAGCTTCCGACCACGGAGGGTTCCTTCGGGTTGCGGCTGCTCGGCCCTCGGCGCGGGCTGGGCAGGCTGCGGCCTCTGAGGCTGCGTCTGGACCGGACGAACCGGTCGGGGACGCGGCTGCGGACTCTCGGGCTTCTGAGAGACCGCCTGACGAACCTGGGGTTGCGCAGGGGCAGCAGCAGGACGAACGCGAGGACGGGCAGGAGAAGGCTTCTGAGCAATCTCCACCTTGGCGACTTGAGGGCGAGGCGGGGGAGCCTTCGGCTTCGGAGGAGCCAGGACGCTTGGCGACTTCAGAAGCTTTGAGGCAACCGCCTTGAGAGCGGTGACCTCCTCGGAGGAGAACGCCCCGCTGCTCGTACCAACGGGGCTATCAGGCTGGATTCCAAGAAGGACCGCCAGACGATTCTTGATGAAGTCCCGAACCTCCTTTTCCACGATCCGTGTATGCGGGGTAACAGTCGTGAACATCGACTGCGACAAGAGGAGCTTGTACATGCTCGCTAGCTCAATCCGGTTCTCGACCTCTGACAACGGCTCGGGCGAGACTTCTGGCTCTGTCGCAAACTGATCTTCCACGAATTGCTCTGCCGCTTCGGCGTACTCGGGGCCGTTCTGAGGATCTTCCTCGTCCCAATCCTCAGGATGAGGGGTGTAAGGGTCTTCCTCTTCACCCTGAGGCGGGAGCGGAACATTGAAACGAGACATACGAAACCTCTTGCTACTCTATAGCGTGATTACCGCATTGGACACGAGCCGCCAGCGCACTCAGTATCGAGGACCGCGCCATTGTCACTCACCACGTCCACGCTCATTGGCTTGATCTTGGAGGCGAGCTTTTCGTACTGCTCCTTGCTGATGGCCTCCTTTGGCGCCTGCTTGAATCCGTGCTCGCTCCACTCTAGGAATGAGATGGTCTTGATCTCGGAAAGGTTCTCACGGAACCACGCCTTGATCTTGTCGATCTCGGAACGCTTGTAGTACACGGTCACGGAGACAGACTGATCGGACCAATACTTCTGGGCAAGCTTGACCGCTTCGAGTTGCTTCCAAGTGTCAAACCCTTCGTCCACGGTCGGGCAGTTGGACGGGACCTCACGGTAGAAGTCCACAACGAGCGTCCGGGTGTCAATCGAGCCATCGATATTGAGCAACGGTTCGATGTGATGCCCGCACTCCTTAAGGCCGGGGATTAGGTCGTCGTTCGCACCGAATTGGATGCGCTGGATGTAGCGACGGGCGTAGCCAGGGTGGATGCCCTCACCGTCCACGTCGTTCACCTTGGACATGGTGCCAGACGGCTTGAGGGTGGTCGTCCGAATCGAGAGCGGAGTGCCCAGCGCATTCGAGTAGCGTTCATTCTCTTGCTGGATCGCCTGATACACCCGGTCAAGATTCTCCTTGGTGAAGAGCGGCGACTGTAGGCAGCCCGAAATGGACGTACCGACGCGCCTATTGCGCTTGATCACCGCATCGACCTCGGGGTGATGGTACTTCTCAAGCGTCACCCGCTTGCCCCAGCGGTGCATGAGGATCGCCGCCTCCTCAAACTCCTCGATGGAGTCTAGATTCGGTAGAGCAATGTCCTGAAGGTTGCACGGCTCGTTCTCTTCGAGGGTCGCCTCACCGCACGGATTGACACCGATAGCGGTGTCCTCCTTCAACTCACCCATGCGCCCGTACTTCTGGATG
>OBLY010000016.1_pt1 | contig 25001 bp, 29 predicted proteins | sample 1539041 | NCBI WGS metagenome assembly OBLY01 (sample SAMEA2690973, study PRJEB22502) | sediment metagenome | biome: Billabong; feature: Tropical; material: Sediment | place: Australia | collected 2013-05-14 | depth 1 m
TACGCCTTGGCAACCTGCAGTGACCATTGGGGTAAACCCCAATCAAAACGCTTCGCGTTTTAAAAGAACATCCTCCAGACTTAATCCTAAACTTATTCTATTATTATATATATATTATTATTATTATTAAATTATATATATATACATAGATAGTTCTTTAGTCATCATTGAAGTAGGTGGTTTATCATCATCATTGAAGTAGGTGGTTTATCGTCATCATTTTGGATGTGTTCCAGTGCATGTATAGTTAGGTGGTTAGGTAGTCTGTGTCCAGAGTATTTTTTGTAATAGTTGTTATAGTAGTCTGGATAATAGAACATACGTTATTTTATACGATATTAAGTATGTTTTCTTTTATATATGTTTTATTGTTATTTTTGAAGTGGAACGACATATAAATATATGTGGGTAGTTAGGTGGTTAGGTAGTCTGTGTCCAGAGTATTTTTTGTTATAGTTGTTATAGTAGTCTGGATAATAGAACCTACGTTATTTTATACTATATTAAGTATGTTTTCTTTTATATATGTTTCGTTGTCGTTTTGTTGTAGAACGATATATAAATATATGTGGTTAGTTAGGTGGTTAGGTAGTCTGTGTCCAGAGTATTTTTTGTAATAGTTGTTATAGTAGTCTGGATAATAGAACATACGTTATTTTATACGATATTAAGTATGTTTTCTTTTATATATGTTTTATTGTTATTTTTGAAGTGGAACGACATATAAATATATGTGGGTAGTTAGGTGGTTAGGTAGTCTGTGTCCAGAGTATTTTTTGTTATAGTTGTTATAGTAGTCTGGATAATAGAACCTACGTTATTTTATACTATATTAAGTATGTTTTCTTTTATATATGTTTCGTTGTCGTTTTGTTGTAGAACGATATATAAATATATGTGGTTAGTTAGGTGGTTAGGTAGTCTGTGTCCAGAGTATTTTTTGTAATAGTTGTTATAGTAGTCCGGCTCGTGATACCTACGATATTCTAAACGCTTCCTTCTTCTCTTTGCGTTTATATAATATAAATAAATTATATTATAAATATATATAATGGAAAGTATATGTTCAAGTTGTAGATGTGAATTTATAGTGAATGAAAACACTATTTATTGTAAAAAATGTAAAAGATGGTTTTGCGAAAATTGTTGGATATCTTATTGTGATGAAGGCTTCCCTTCTACTGAAGATTCTGCATTTTTCTTTAAATGCGAACAAGGGGAGTATGGACAATTTTTAGTAAATGAATGCGATCCATGTCAATGGGGATCTGATACTGAATAAATATCCGTTTAATTAAGAATATAAAATTATTGTTTAATTTTATAGAAATGAAGTCGATCGTATATAATTGTAATGAATGCAATAATGATGTCTCTGAAGTAATTGAATTTTTCGATTATCCAAATCATCATTATTGTCATATCTGTGAAAGATGTGCTGCAATATATCCATTTGATAAATTTTGGAAAATATGTTATAGTAATCGAAAGTATGGACAGAAAACAGAAGTTGCAATTAAACAACAAGAAATTTATAAGTAATTAGTTGCATTCTCATTACTTTTTTCATTTAAATATTTTGTGAGATATGCGCAATTAGAATTATTTAAATGCAATTTTGCGCCTTTTTCACTACGAAATATTTTTTTACATATTTTGCATTCAAATGCTACAACATATATGAATCTATCATTAAACGGTTTCAGTTCGTCTAATTTATCCAATACATTATCCATAATTAATATAATATTAATCATGATAAAAAGAAAAGGAAGAATTATTAATCCGCAATATACAATATGCCCGATATGCAAGAAAGGATATTTAATGAAGAATTGCATATCATGTTATGGATGTGGTTTGAGGATATGTCCAAAATGTAGTTATAATGATCATTATCTTTGTGATGAATGTGCAAATTACTCGACGGAATCTGATTAAAATTTTATTACAAATATTATATATATGGATTGCTTCGATGTTATCAAGTTGTTTCCAACATATAACAGGGAATGGGTATCAAAGTTTCATATAGGCAAACAACGAAGTTATACATTTGGAATATCAGATGATCCAGAATTACAATTTCGAGGAACCGGAACATATACAATATTTGGTGAAGAAGGAGAACATGCAGGAGAAATGATGGTAATTGGTTCGTGTCCTAGAATATATGTTTTCGATAATATCAGAAGATGGAATAATGTCGAAGTCACATTTTATTGTAAAACAATTGATGTTGGACAAAATATCTCATATGCAGGAATTGAAGCTGTAGTAAGAACAAAGCATAATCCGGATACAGAGTTATGCACAACGAGGGGATACGGCGCCAAATTAAATTTCGATGGAAGAAGTCAATTTGAAAAAGAATGTGTACATGGAGGAGGAAATAAGCAAGTAAATACAGTTTATCCATTTCCTAATAAAGGCAAAATGCCATTAAATCAATGGATTGGAATGAAATTTATATGTAGATCATGTGAGAAGAATACAAAATGCAAATTGGAAATATATTATGATTTTGATGAAAGCAATAACTGGACAAAATATAATGAATTTACTGATTATGCTGGTTGGAGCAGTGATCAGGTATCTTGTTGTTTAATTCACAAAGGGAAAATATTAAAAAATAATTTCTTTCATTCAGTATATCTAAGAACAGATGGAAACGCAACACAATATTATAAAAAATTTTCCATTAGAGAAATTGACGCCTTGCAATGAGATAGAACAAATATTAAATCAATATTTCGACCAACATATTACTTCTCATATATTGTTTCTCGTTGAGCGAGAAGAAAGAAGAACAAGTCAATTTCAGAGAGAAATAAGGCAGAAGTATTATGATATCAAATATAAAACAATTTATAGACATATCCGAGATCATTATTCTGAAATAAGATACGAAACGATAAATAAGATGTTGGATAGAATTAAAAGAAGATTGGATAAACAAGAAATCGAAATGAAAGATTTGAAAGATAAACTTGAGTCCTATTTAAACGATTGCGTTTAAAATTTCAAATAATTATATATAAATTATTTATATATAAAGAAAAGAAATATATACATATTATGGAAAAAGAAATGAACACGAATCAATATAAGTGTAAGAAATGCAAGAAAGTGAAAAGAGAAAATAATTTCTCTGAAAATAAAAATAATAAGAGAAGCAAAATTTGCAATGAATGTAAAAATATAGAACAGAAAATGCTTGAATATGAAAAGAATTTGATTAAGTATAATATATTATGTAGACACCATTATGGATATAGGAAATACTATAGAAAAAATAATATGAATTATCTTGGAACATTGAATATTCTGAATGAATATTGTGATGAATTCCTTGCAGATAAAATAACAAGCATTGCATATGAAATGATCGAAAATGAATTGCATGAAAGATTAATGAAAGATATTGGAAAATTCTTAAATCCTTTTACAAACTCACATAATGAATACAGGTTGGATGGTTTAAGAGATACTGCTTTTAGTCTAAGAGAACTCTTTCAATTATCGAGAAGGAACAAAAGAATTGAGGAGGAGAAGTATTTTGAAAGAATAAGGAAAGAAGAGAAACTTAAACGTAAAGCAAAAAGAAACAACAATAACGAGAAGGAGAGAAGAGGAAGGAAATAATTTTTAAATAATTGCGTATAATAATATTATAATATATATAAAGATATATTATAGAAATGAAGAACATAATGAATATGAGCGAAACATTAAAATATGAAATTAAAATAATTGATGAATATAAAATAATTCTGAATGAGAAAGTTAATGATGAGAAAGAGTTAATACATATAAAAGAAAAAATAAAAGAATTAGAAAACTTTATGCTTATATATCAAAGAACAATGAAACAGATAAATTATTTATTGTCAAAAATATGCGTTTAATATTTCAAATAAATATATATAAATAATTTATATAAAGAAAAGAAATATATACATATTATAGAAAATGAAGAACAAAACAGAAACAATTAAAATTCTGAATGAATATTTTGATGAATACATAACAAATAATATTATAAGTATTGCCAGTAAATTAGAAGAAAAAGAAAGAGAAAGAAAGTTGAAACTTACTGAAATGCTACATGAAAAAGTGGAGCGAATTAACAAATTAAAAAAACACATGGAAGGACTATATGGTAAAAAGTGTAATTTGAAACACTACAGAATAAGAATGAATTTATCATGTATTGGAAATATGAAAGTCGAAAGAATGGTTAAAATATTCGAAAAAGAACCTTGGAATGAATATTTTTATAATGAGCAATATTTTTATTTTGCGGAGCTTTATCCTAATTTATATAGTGGTTATGATTCCGATGATGATGATGATGATTTTTATGAGCAAGGAATTAGATGTATCAAAGTTATTCAATAGTATCATTAATGATATAAAGAAAAGAAATATATATATATTATAGAAAATGGAGAAAGTTATTGAATTCGCAAAGAATAATAATATTGAATATTTCGAAGATGAATACGGAATTTATTATTTTAAAGCAAATGATGTCGGTGAAGTTCTTGAATACAAAAATATCCGTGAAGCAATCAAATCATTTATTTCAAAAGAAAATATAAAAAAATCTTCTGATTTTGCAGAAAGGAAGAAGAAGAAGAATGATCAGCCACATACAACATATATAAACTATTTTGGAGTGAAAGAACTTATTAGTAAATCAAAAAAACTAAAAATAAAAGAAATTGCTGAAGAACTTGGAATGAATATTAATGATTTCGTTACTGTAAGAAAAGAAACATCTACAATCAAATTCATTATGAGAGCATTTAAAGGAGAACAGATGATAACACAAGCAAAAATGGATAACTATTGGATAGATTTATATTTTCCAAAATATAATATTTGTGTTGAATGCGATGAAGAAGCACATTTTACAGAGAAGCATCAAAGAGAAGATAAAATAAGACAAAAGTATCTTGAAGATAAATATGGATGCATCTTTGTAAGATATCAACCAGAGAAGAACGATAAAAGTGTTGCAAAATGCATTAACAAAATATTCAAACTGATTTTGAAGTCAAAATAACAAACGCGTTTAATTTATAAACTTTTAATATTATATAAGTTTATAAATATATAATGGAAGTAATTAAAGAATTTACATTTAATGAAAAATTGATTTCAGTTTATGGAACACCAGAAGCACCCTATTTTAAAGGAAAAGAAATTGGAAGAATGCTTGATTATACTGATACTGATAAAGCAGTAAGAAAATACGTTGATGAAGATGATAAGAAAAACTGTCCCGCCAAAGTGGAGGGACAGTTAAGAAACGTTATTATGATAAATGAGAGTGGTTTGTATTCACTTATTCTATCATCAAAGAAACCGGAAGCAAAGAATTTTAAACGATGGATTACATCAGACGTTCTACCAACAATAAGAACAACAGGAAAATATGAATTGCAACCAGTGAGAATATCAGATGATAAAAGAGTATACATAAACAACGAAGAAGACTTGCAAAAGAACATAATTAAATTTCTTAGAGAACGTCAGGATAAATATAATTTGAAAATAGTTGTTCCACTTGGTGAATTGCAAGATACATCAGAAAAGCGCATATATTCCAGACAGATGGGATATGAGAAAGGACAACCAGACATCATTATTAATAATGCGAGCATACATCACGATGGAGTAATAATTGAATTGAAAAGCCCTAAGGGAACAGGTAAATTATCAGAAGAGCAAAAGAGCATAATTAAGAGATACAAAGACGATAAATATAAAATTATTGTATCAAATGACCAATCATATATTATTGAAAAATTGGTGAAATACTTTTCACATCTTCGTCTTAGATGTAGAAAGTGTAATCAGAAGTTTAAGACAGTAGAAACGAGAGAGAACCATTTAAGACTTTTCCATAAAGTCCATTAACTTTATTTTTTCCAAAAACGTTTTTTCTTAGGTTTAATTTGTTGATTAACATTAGTAGTTTCGTCAATAATCAAATTATTATGTTTAGTTTGAGATGCAATAGTAAGGGAAGCGAAATGTCTGCTTTGACGCAATAGAGAGGTTCTAAATTCACGCAGAACAGATAATTCCTCATAATTTTGCACGAACAATTCTTCTGGAAAGACTTTACCATCATCCCACAATTTAGATGAATGATAAATTCGTTTAAGTTGTTCGTGCATTTCATCATAAATTCTGTTAGTTTTAGATGGTTCATGTTTATGAGGTTTTGATTTATTACATTCCTTATACATCAATTTCAATGCTTCGACGATAGACATATCAGGTTCATATTTTGTAATACATGGAGGTTCAATAGGTTGTTCTGGTTTTGTTTCAGGTTCAGGGATATTTTCGATTGGTTCAGGTTCATCTTCGATAATAACTTCTTCTTGTTCTTTTTGTTTCATTTCAGCGAAAAATTGTTCAAATAAGTCTAATTTATCCTTAAATGTTAAGTTATCGTTTTGCAATAGATTCTTAGTTGATTCATACAGTTCCATTATATAATATGATAATAGAAAAATATTTAATTGGATGCATTCCATGAAACACAACCGGAGACAGCGTTTTGCATATCAGAATTGCACAAATGAAGTTCAAAAGATGAGGTAGAAATAACCCCGAGAGAATGTGATACTTCCAAAGGGTTTCCATCAGTGACAGAAACACAAGTTGAAACAAAAGGAACATCAGAGAATGACTGTCCGAGGTTAACAACACATTTACCAGACTTGTTAGAAGGAAGAGTAAATTTGAAGGAACCAGATACTTTCACTGATGATGAAAGTTTAGTATTAGTGATATTTGAGACGGAATCATAAAGAGAAAGATCAGGAGAATTTGACATAGTTATATATTATTATGATATATAATTATTTTTGATGAAGTTAACCCATAAATATTATTGACAAACATGAATTTGACCAAAATTTAATTAATGTATCATTTGTAAATAATTTAAATTTCATTGTAGAATCTGTTGTGAGATATGCATGATGGACGTAAGTATTAGGATAATTTTGATTATAAATAGGTTGAGTGCAAGCACCAGTCATTGAATCTTGAGATAAATTATTATTCTTTGAAAATTGAATTTGCAAATATGTTCCTTGGTTCATCTCTTTAATCTGCATATTGACTTGCAGCATATAAAATCCATTATAGGGGGGCGTGAATACATGAGTTGATGTATCATAACCAGTCATATTATCGATTGCAGTATTTTGAGAAAATGGAATATCATATCCAGATGTACCGGAGGTGACTGTGATATCTCCAGATAAATAGTAATACAGATGTTTAGACTGGACGATACCAGTTATTACGTCATTACATGTTAAAGTTCCGTCTATCACAACACTATTATTAAAGAAAGAATCACCAACAATTCCAATTCCACCATTGCATAAGAGTGCTCCAGTAGAATAGGAAGTTGAATCTTTAGTTGATGTTATAACAACGTGATCATTATATACACACAATCTATTTCCTCCAGTAGTGTTCATATATGCATAATTGGAAGGACTTACATTTCCGCCATAATTGGAAAAACCGAATTCAGCCGAACTGTTTGCAGAAGTTCCGCATCCGATCATTAGTTCTGTATGAAAGTCTCCGCCGAATTGATTAGGGGACATAATATAATTAGTCACGGATCCAGTGCCACCAGAATATAGTGAAATAGTGTTACTTCTCATCAATCCACCAACAAACAGATCGCCAGCAATACCAACACCACCAGAAGCAACAATGGAACCAGTTGAAATAGATGATGAAACAGTATTGCTTTTAACATTGATGGATCCGCCAACAGTAATATTTTTATTGACAGCAGCACCACCATAAACAAGTAATCCGCCAGTATCTGTAGAAGTTGAATCGACAGTATTGCTTGCGTAAAGTAATCCTTTAACATTTGTGTTTCCAGTCAATACAGAATTTTCACCTACATTTAATCTGAAACAATATAATTTCTTTTCAATTGATGCGCCACCAACTAAATGCATAGAACCAGAATAAATATCAGTAGAATCTGAAGTGTTCCAGTTAGTCAGAATGCCTCCAACATTCAGATTTTTACCTAAACCCATTCCTCCAGTAAGAACAAAGGCACCTGTATCAGTAGATGTTGAATCATTAGTTCCATAAGAAGGCGGAGAAGTGTTCCCTATAATATTTCCAGATACATGCAAATCAGAACCAACATAAAGATTTTTACTAATACTACAACCTCCACGAGTTTGGATGCTTCCACTTTGAGTATCTGTTGCATTATCAGTCATATATTGTATGATGTCTCCTTGCATAAATAATGCATTTCCAACATTGCCGAAACCATTACATTGAATTTGATTATTTACATTCAAATTCTTTTTTACAGCCATACCACCATTTACAACAACAGAACCAGTTAAGGTATCAGTTGAGTCAGTAGTGTTATTGAAAGTGGATGCACCACTAACAGCAAAAGTTCCAGTAATATTTTCATTACCACCAACATTAAGATTTTTAGAAATGCCAACACCACCAGCAACAGCGAAAGCACCAGAATAAATATCTGTTGATTGACTTGTAGCGGTATATAATCCATAACGGAAAATAGTGTGATCGACTGTCAATGTTTGCAGTCCCCCAGATGTTCCGATCGTTAAATCTTTTGCAATATATGCACCACCTTTAAGTATCAATGAACCAGTTGATGTGCTTGTTGTGTTTGATGTATCATTTATAACTAATGTTCCAATATTAGAATTACCGGAAACTCCAAGACCTCCAGAAAGAACAACAGAGCCAGATGTCAAACTTGTAGAATTGCTTGTATCTAAAACTCTAAGTTTTCCCCCGATGAATTCATCTGATGCAATACCAAGACCTCCATTAACAACCAATGCGCCAGTTGTCGAACTCGTTGAATTATTAGTATTATATACATTCAATGTTCCGTAATTATTAGAGCAGATAGAACTTTTAATCGATGATGCATACAAGCAATTAGTCAAAGTCAATGAAGTTATAACAGCAGGACCCAGATATTGTCCATCCAAACCAGTAATAGTAGAAGTATCAGCAATAACGTTGTAATTGAAATATTGATCAGATGTAAAAATTGAATCAGATAATATTAAAACTGAGTGATCTAAATAAAATCTACAATAATACGTAGGACTGCTTGTTGGACTTCCATAAGCAAAAATACCATTAATTTTTAAGCCAGCACCTTCCAACCTTAATGTACATTGCGATTGCTCACAGTAATATGTTGATATTGTATTATCAGTATTAAAAAAATGATCATTAGAAGAAGTGCAACCAGGACCAGTAGAACTCCATGATGGACGCCCATTTTGTAGATATATACCAGTGCCAACTAATCCAGAAGGGGCTATTATATTAGCACTTCCATCATTATCAAAAATTTCACAACATATATTATTAAATGTGGTAGAATGGAATACACCAAAAATACCTATTTCTCCAACATGCAACCCATTTATAGAAATATCACTCAGAGAATTGCAATTTGATAGATAATCATAATTTGTAGCAGGCAGATCATTACGTTGAGAACCAAACGGATCATAAGCATTTCTACTCGATTTAATACCAATTTTGCAACCCATAATAATTATATTTTTCAAAGAACAGAAGAGTGTATAACGTAATCTTATACCATATGCAAAATTGGATATATAGACATTAAAAATATTAGAATAAAATGAAGCTCCGTTATTTGTATTTCCAATAGCAATATTATTGCTTATATTTGTATTAGTAAATTTTAGATCTGATATTGTATTATTTTTATTTATTACAAATACAACTATATTATTTGTTGTTGTTGTGTTTATAATCGTATTATTGGATCCATCACCATGAATTGATTTATTATTTGCAATAATTACAGATGTATTAATTAAATAAGTGCCAGCAGGAACTCTGATATTATCATAAGCAGCCAATGCATTATTAAAGTAAGTAGAGCAGTCAGTTGTTGTTGTATTAGTTCCAAGTGGTATAAACTCAAGGACAGAATGCTCAATATTGCGTGATATAACTTTATCAGCATAAATACTTTTACCAACACCTAATCCGCCAGATACAACTAAGGCGCCAGTTGATGTCGATGTGGAATCTTGTGTAGAATTACTAAAAGCAGAATTAATCATAATCCAAGCACTTACACCATCATATGAATAAATATTATTATTAGAAAGCATATAAGCGGTTGTTCCTTCTTGTGTTATTGATGATGTCCATGTAGTTCCATTATATGTATAAATTCGATTTAATAGCCAACCATGACCAGCAACAGAGCAAATATGACGTTCTCCAGTAATAGGTTGAGAAGGAAGAGAAACAGAAGCGTCATAAAAATCCACAACCGGATCCACCCATACAATATTCAATGATACCAAACCATCTATATAGGTTTTAACTGCTTTCTGCGTTGATAAAATTGAGTCAGAATTTGCAGATAATGTATTATCATTCGAGATAGCGCCTATCTGATCGAGATAAAGTATATTTTCATTACTGTCATATTCCAAAGGGGCAGTTACCTTAGGGTTCCATCCGCCAGATGTGGATGAGTTATTTTTATCATTTACTAAACAATCTATGTCAGGATAGATGATATGAGACATAATTATATATTAGTAATACAGATTAAAAATAAATATTAATGCGTAAAAATATAAAAAGAAATATATATATATATAATATATAAAAAGAAAAATGTATAACGATTACTCAGATATAATTGATATTTCGAAGTTATTTGAGAACAAAGCATTTAATAATTATCAAGCAGTGATGTGGTGGAAAAGAAATAACAGAGAGAAGATGCTTGCATATCATAAAAAGTATAATAAAGAGCATGAAGTATCGAAGAAGATAAAAGGGCATTGTGATATATGTAATGTAGATACGACAAATGTATCACAACACAAGAAGACGATGAAACATAAGAAACTTGCAGAAACACTAACCACTAACATCTAACCGACAAACTAACCATATAAATAGCGCGTTTATTTTTACAAAAATATAATATAAAGAAATATTATATTATAGTATTATAGAAAAAGATGGAGTTTAAGAAACCAACAACAGCGTTTTCAATCAAGAAATGCACCAAGTTGTGGGAAGAAGAGACAAATAAAGCAATAACATATACATGCAAATATTATTATAAATGTCTCGATCCAATCTGTGTAATATATTATAATCATGAAGATGCAAAGTATCAATTTATTCAATATAGTGAGATAAGACATCATATGCCGAATTTGATTAAAGAGAAGAAGTATAAAAATAAGGAATTAATTAAGTCATGGGAGAAGAATGCATTTACAATCAATGTTACCGTAAATGTGAATAAACCCGAGTTCTATAAATCACATGATAATTTATATATTAATTTCTTTAAGCAGCCAAACTACGATAAAACGAAGAAGTTTAAAGATTATAAAAAAGAAACACAAGACGGCGTAATGTTTATTTGGGAGCATATAAAAACAATTCTTTGTGGAGATAATGAAGATTTATTCAAATATATTCATAATTGGATTATAAATGTTGTTTGTCTAAAACGCAATAAGACAGCACTTTATCTAAAATCACAACAAGGAACAGGAAAGTCAATTATATCAGATTTTCTGGTTGACCAAGTAATGCCTTATATTTCACATAGAAGTGAAGACAGTAAAATATTGACAGAGTGGAACAGCCTACTTGTAGGAAAGGTTTTATTTGTGTTGGAAGAATTGCCTTGTGTATCTACAGGCGAATGGATTAGATATTCAAATAAACTGAAGCAACTTATTTCAGGTGATGAATTCACACGACAGGAGAAAAATGAGAAAAATTTTACTGTTAAAAATGCACTAAACTTTATCTTTATTACTAATAACTATGGAATTAAAGTTGATACAGATGACAGAAGATATGTTGTATTGGATATTTCAAATAAAAGAAAGGGAGATTTCGAATATTTTGATAAACTTGCATCATATACGATCGGAAATGATGATGTGAAAAATGCATTTATTAATTATTGTCATGAGAATATTGATGAAGAATTCGATCCGAGAAAAATACCAAATTCTCAAACGAAGAAAGATTTAATTATTGATAATTTGCCAACACCGCTTGTATATGTAAAAGAGTGCTATGTTCTTAAAAAGCATCCTTTTAATACAAAGTTTAGTGATGTATATAATCATTATTGCGATTGGTGCAATATTTCACATAATAAAACTATGACAAAAATTGGATTTTCAAAGATACTGGAAGAAAATAATATTAAAACAAAGATTGGACATGGAAATATTAAAATGTGCGATATGTCCTATGATGAATTATATAAACTTTATACACAAAGAAATTGGATACATGATACAGATGAATTCGAAGATGGGAAAGGAGTGAAGATGGAACTAAGTGATTTTATAGAAACAAAAGAAGAAGTATTTAAAACAATCATTCAAGATGCAGCGTTAATGGAGAAGTTGAAGAAATACATTGCAGAACAAGATAAACCTAAGAAAGCAGAACAAGATAAACAGAAGATAGAAGAGGAGCAAATTTTTGAAGTGAAATTAAAAAAAGAGAAGAAGGCAACCAAATCCAAGGATGCTATTTTTAAGGAACTTTTCGATTAAACAATTTTTACATATTTATTTATATTAATATGTAATGCTAACCAATAACTTGCAATTGTTCTGCAGTAAATTCCGCAGGTAAAATTTTATTAGTATTCAAATCCTTAATTTGATACATTGGAGGTTGATTAGGAGTAAGAATTGGAGCAACAACTTGGTATATAGGTGTTGGAAACCATTTGATATCTGCTAAACGAATATTACCATGTAATTTTTTGCCTCGAATATCTTGCGGTTCATCTTTTGGTATCATCAAACGAACTTTAGTATTAGGTGCAATCAGAATTTTATTTCTTCTATTTAATACAATATTTTCATTTTCTCTAATTATGCGTTTTTTATGTTTGATATTCAATAAACTGATTAGTTGCGGATAATACTTTTTCCATTCTCGATTTACTTTGCCAGTCATTATTTCCTTGTCATTCTGTATTTCAAAAATCCATTTTCCAATTACACCATTCATTCTTTCCACATGTGCATTTTGACGATGTCTATTTGTCATCGTAAATCTATAATTAATATTGTTCTCATCACACCAATCTTTAAACCAGTGATTATTAAATGCTTGGTCTGCTTGTATAAATTTAGGCGTCATTAGATACAATGAATTTTCATAAACGTGCAATAATGCATGACATAAATTTTCCATATTCTTTGTTTTCAATGGTATTCCATCACATGACGAGTTATATACATCTACTATATTTAAAGCATATTTAAATCCATCATCATCAGGCAAATCCAATAAATCAATTTCATGCATCCAGCCTTCTTCTGGAACATCAATGTGCGGATATACTGTTTCTTTTACTGGTTGCTTATACAAGGCTTTAATATCTTTCTTATTTTTTAATAAATGTGAAATCATCTATAAATTATATGCGTAAAATATAATATAATATTTTCCAAAAATATTATATAAAGAAATAATATATTAGTATATTATAGAAATGAAGTTTAAATATAAGAAGATTGCAATAAGAACAATCGAAGATGATGAAGGAAAGCATAGAGCAACATGTGCAAGACTTTCATATAACGAGAAGAAGAAAAAATATTCATTGAAGGAAATGAATAATGAAGTCGAAGATACACTTAACACATTGAGAAAGCAAGGACGCAAGGGCTGGGCGTCTGTATCTGTGAAATATCAAGATAAATGGTTCTCGACACCAGTTAATATCAGTTATAATACACGCTTTGTTAAACTGCAGGACGCAATTTATAACTATTTTGATGACTTTTTTAATGCGGATGAAAATGTATTCAGTAAAAATCCAAATGATGAAGTATTCAGTCAATTTGATGTTTATTTGGTAACAAAAAATAAATCTGGGAAAAATGATGAGGATGAATTATGCTTCTATCACAGAATTAAAGAACTTGGTAATACAACTTTTACACAACCAATATTTTTGTATAAACAACTACACATTAAATATAAAAATCCAGTTTCTTTGAAACACGCCATCGTTCTACAAACATATTGCAAATATAATCTTTATGTTGTAGGAGAAGAACCATATGAGCCCGTGTCGCCTAATCCACTTTATCCAAATTATCATTTGACATTAAAAAATAATCATTGGTATCATACAAAAGATGAAAAAGAGAAAGTAAAAAAGACTTTTACATATGAGAAACCTTTAATGTTTATCGACTCGAATAATCAAAAATGTGTCAAATACCATAATGAAGAAACTAAAAAATTTGACGAAGAAGAAGACAGAAGTAAATTTCATATAATTAAGGTTAAGAATTTAACTGAAGCAGAAACAATCTATAATGAATATAATGAAATATTTGACTTGTCTGAAAAGAAGTATAACATGTTTAAATTTGGTAATGCTATAAATTTGGTTAGAAAATATTTGGAGAAGATGATAAAATTATATAATGTGGATCCAATTACACAACTCGAATATAAATTTATTGAGAAATCAAGTAAGCGACCTTACTGTTATTGCAAAACTGGACAATTTGAAAATGTCAATTATTACGATAAGAAGAAGGCTTATGCATCTTTCTTGGGTAATTCTACTTTTAAACTACCAATTAAGAAAGGCACATTGCTTAATTTTACTCAAAAGGAATGCGACGAAATCATTGCACAAAAAAGATCGTTTGTTCATGGAATATATAAATGTATCATTTCAGGTAATGATGACAGATTTGTATATAATTCAAAGAACTATTATACCAATATCGATATGGAGATAGCCAGAGAACTTGGATTAAAAATAACAATCAGAGAGAAAGAAGGTAATGCATTAATATACAGATGTGTAGAAACGTGCATTCAAGCACCGAGGATATTTAAGTCATTGGTTGATGACTTCTATGAATATGCTTGCGCAAAACCAAATAATAAAACTATAAAATTAGTTCTGTCTTCTCTCTGGGGAACAGCATGCCAAATAAATAAGAGATCGAGAAAAATGAATATTGATGATGAAACTATTGATTTACCAAAAAATCATATTATCTCAGAATTCTACAGAAATTCTGATGAAACGGATAAATATACATCATATAATTACATGAATCCATATAAGTTTAATATAGCACGTTTTAAGCCCTTCCTTCTTTCTACAATGCGGAGGGAAATGTTTGATGTTGTTAAAAATGATTGGAATAATGTTGTGTATATCAGAACTGATGGATTTTACACTAAATCAAAACTTAAATATAATGCAGATGGTAATATAGGAGATATAATTTATAAAAAAACATTTAATAAATTGATTATAAATAATTGTAATAATATAAAATTCGTTTAATTTTGAAAATAATTTTATCAAATAAATTTATATTTGATAAGAATGACAACAGTTATTACGAAGTGGATCAATAATGTTTGGTTTAACGAACATAATAAATTTGGAAAATCTATTTCGATTAATCTTATTGACGAACCATCACTGAAGGAACTTGTCGAGAAAAATAATGTTAAAGTAAGAGAAGTAAATGACAAAAAATATGTAAATTTCAAATTTATGGATGACTTTAAAACATTCGATATAAATAATAATGAAATTAAATTTGATTCTGATATGTTTAGAAATAGTGAAACTAAATTTGCATTTTTGGTAAAACAATATAATTATAAAGGGAAGAATGGTATTTCAGTTAAAATCTGCCAAGTAAAATTTAAGCCTAAATGCAACATTTATGATAATTCACTTTTTGTTTAAGTTCGTTTAAGAACAATATTTTTAATCTAATATAAAATTATATTAATTATGGGCAAGAAAAAAACTGTGAGTTTCGATAATGTCGAAAATGAAATTGTGATTGTAGAACCACAAAGATTTGAAAAAAGCAAAGATGAGATTATCAGTGATATCAAGAAACTCAAGGAAGAACTAACCGATCTGCGCCGGCAATCTGCTATTAAGAATAAAAGTATTAAAACAGCTGAGAAAAAACTATATGATTAATATATAAATGCCAATCCATAAAGGACACGATACTACTGGATATTATTACCAATATGGACAGAAAGGTAAGAAATACTATTTCAATTCAGATAGAACTGAAAAGATTGCGTATGCAAAATGTTTAAAACAAGCACACGCTATTCTGGATTATCAATTTCGTAGGATGAAAATGAATTAAACATTATTAGTATTATTTTGATTATTTGATTTAATCAAATTTGATAACTGAAGAGGAGATGGGATATAGACACAAATAACTGAAGTCAATAAAGCAATATATAGATCCGTGCTTTCATTCTTTGCAAGTTTGTATATTGAAAAACCTACTAATGTAAAACTCATAATGATGGATGTGAAATGGATCGATAATTCTTTAATTGTCGTTGTAGTCATTTTAATAAATTATTATTATAAAATAATTTGTTAAATTTTACTCATCTACATCAATTAGATCCGTCATATGATTTCTCTGTAAAAGATTTTTAATTTTTCTCATATCAAATCCTTCGTTAGACAATAAATTTGCATATTCAGAAATTTTATTCAATAATTTTGGATTAGACTTTAATTTATAGTTTCTGATATAATATAAAAATCGACTATATAATTGTTGTATCGTTTCATTTTCATTTTCAATTAATTCATCCAATTTTTCATTTTCATTTTTATTTGATGCATCAATAAATTCATTTAATGCATCATTTGTCATGGTAGTCGTTTTCCAAGATGGTAGTCCAAGTCCTTTCGCTTGTGCAATTAATTCAAATCGTTTTTTCAATCCATTATTCATTTTCTTTTTTCCTCCAGATATCTCACCTATCATCTCTGGAGGATACACAATTTTATTCCATTTTTCACGTATTTGAGAAGGATTGCTTGTCACCATAATCCAATTATGTGTATCATTAAAAACATGTTTATAGATTTCTTTAATATCTCTTTTAATTTTATCTTCGTTGCTTCCATCATAGAATTGTCCAATTGTATCATGCAACCAAGCATCAATACTATATTTGTTTTTCATTTGGAAGACAAATGTTAAATTCAAATTTTCTCGAAGTCTTGTAGGTAGATTATAATATGTCTGCGTTACGAATATCATGCTTATCTGATAACTTCTAAGAACTTGGGAGCAGATTGTCATAATATTATTTGCAGATCCGGCTTTTGCAACAGAACCACCATTGTCGAGACTGAAATCATCAAATATAATTATGTCATGTTCGCTTTCTGGTTTCTCATTAATTAATTGTTCGATTTCTTTAATTGCTTCTTCTTCTGTATTACATTTAATATATTTAATTTTTTCTTCTGCGCACCAATTTGATATTGATGTCTGTGCGTCATCTTTATCTTTAATTGAACAATATATAATTTTCTTTGTCAAATTGGAGAACATAGGAATAAGTTGAAGAAGCAATGTGGATTTACCCGATCCAGATGTTCCAAGTATAGCAATACGATTACTACCATTTATTAACAGTTTGCTTTTATGTTCTACATATTTTCGTTCTATTCTCTTTATTGAATAACCTAAAGGCGCATCATCATTCTTTTCGATTGTTTCAATTTTTTTTTTACTCATATCATATTATAACGAGATAATAAATTTTTAATGAGAGAACGTAATATAAATTTAGATATGTTGGACGATTATACATATGATTATATAATTTATCTTTCACGTCCATATAATGAGTATAATTGTGTTATGAATGAACTTAAAGATATGTTTTCAAATGCAATTAATTTGAACGAAGTATTAAAAAGAAATGGTGAATTTCAAATGGATTATTACGAATACATAAGTATTTGGTTAAATTTTAAATAATCTAAATATAATATATATTAGTAAAATGCCGGTAAAACCACAAGTTTATCAAGGTGATGAAGAAATATTGCTGAGAGAGATGAATCCTAATTGGAAGCATCCTGTTGATGAAGAAATTGCTGAAGATAATGAGATAGCACAACGAGAAGCACTCAGACAACAAATGATGGATGGTATTGCAGATGAAATATATGGTTCTGCTGAAGGTGCTGGATATTTGCGTGCACCTAATGCAAGAGGAACCGGATATCTTGCACCACCTAATGCCGCTGGAGGCGTTCTTCCACTTCTTCCAATCGCATTGATGGCAAGTTCTATTCTTCCCGCCTTGTTTGGTAGAGGAAAAGGAAGAAAACGTGGAGGTATGACACATATGAAAAATCCAGTGCATCTCACTCATTCCCCTAATATGTCAAATGCATCATCATTTTATCGTGATTTGGTGCATCAATCTGTATCTCAAGGACTTGGTATGAAACGTTTCCATAAACTATTTGCCGGAAATAAGAAACTTCTTAATTCAATGCTTAATGGTAAAAGTGGATCCGGTATTGTTGATGAACTCAAAATGGGACATCTTCTCAGTCCTGTCATTTATTCACATCTGCAGAAAGCACTTAAAGGAACTAATGTGCATCCAGATAAATTAATGGGTTTGGTTGAGGAATTACCAATTATGCATAAAAATGTATCTGGACAAACTCTATCTACTGGAGGAAGTATTCTGGGCTCTCTCTGGAATGTTGCTAAAGGTGTTCTTGGAAAACTTGGAAATATGGGATCGAAAATTGCATCTAATCCAAGAGTGCAAGAGATTGCAAAGAAGGGATTGAATAAAGCTGCTGAAATCGCAGAAAAGAGACTGCCTGACATTGCAGAAATTGCAACCAATAAACTTGCAGATTATGCAGAAAAGAAAATGGCTGGTGATGAACCAGTAGATGAGGACGAAGATGATTATGATGAGGATGCGCCTAAATATTCATATTTGGAAAAAACTCGTATGAGAAATGCACCTAAACCACCTGCTCTTCCTTCTACATATAAACAACCATCAATGTCTGAACAACTGAATAGACAGAAGAGAGGATTGAATAAACAAACAACACAGAAGAGAACATATGCAGAAGATACAGAACTACCATCTGGACGCAGTGATAGTAATTTGAGAAAGAATTTGGTTAATCAGAGACGTCAAAAATCACTTGTTCCTATGGAAGAACCACGAGAAGCACCAAAACCACTCAATAGAATAATTGGATATAATAGGTTTGGGACTCCAATTTATGGAGAGGGTAAAAAAAAAGCCTTTGGGGGCAGTTGGACAGTAAAACTAACAAGGAACTAAATAATGAATATAAAGATTATCCTTATAAGTTAATAACTAATATTGAAATTGAAAAGGAAGGATTTGATTGGTATATGAAAGATAATTTACCTAAATCATTGCCTGATGGTGTTTATATCTTAAATACGGGATCAGTTAAATCCGGAGGAGAACATTGGCAAGTATTTGCACTTAAATTTCCAAATATTTATTTTTGTGGGAGTTATGGTGCAACATCAAAATATAAGGACCGTCCGCAATACAACTTAATTAATTTTGGGAAACGGAATGGATTTGATAATATTTATTGTTATGAACATCAGTTGCAAATAGCAGATAGTGTTGCATGCGGAGAATTTGCTTTGTATATTGGTAATCTACTTAAAAAGAACTTTAATAAATTATCGGAAGGATATTTCGATAATATGATTAATCATGAATTTGATAAAAAACCATCTGCTTACAATATTAATAAAGTTGTCGAGTGGGCAAGAAGAGAAGGATTATTGTAAATAAATATAAATATTATTTTAATATTTATTTTAATATTTACAGACGTTCAACTGAACCATCTGCTTGTATTTGCATTCCTGCAAATTTACGAAGCAGAACAATAACTGACATTGTTTGATTAGAATCCGAATTTGAGTCAATACGTACATCAAGCGGATTTGCATTTCTGTGTGGAAGAATTGGATTGAAAATAGGAACAGTATATATACTGTAATTAATTGCAAATTCTGCAAATGAAATTGATGGTGAAACAATATTACATCTATCTGCACCACATGCCTTTTTAAAAAGAGCATATGCCTGTGTATTCAATCCAGAATTTGTTCCACCAAGTTTAAGTGGATTTCGCATTGGCATATCTGGACCATACATTACACTCATACTTTTCAGTGATGCTGGAACATATTGAAGCGGATTAATGTTTGTTTGTGCATAACCTGTTGCTGGGAATAAAACAGTGACTGACTGCACATCTTTTTGAGATGTAACAACCATCTGTGAATTTGGTGTGTAATTTACTGGCGCAACAAAACCCTCAATAAATCCAACGTTTTCCACACTTCCTGACATCTTCTCTGCTGCAATTTCTGATGTCTGGAATGGTTGCATTCTTACACTATCAAACATAAGTGCAATATCTGTAACAAATACATAAGGTTTTGAAAATGATTTATCTGTTCCTGCAGTGCAAAATCCAATTGCATCCGGAAGTTTAAGTGTAAATTCAAATACAATTTTATTCACATTGCTAAAGATACCTGGAATCTCTGCACACTCAAAGATATCACTAAGTGGTATCATTTTTACAAACTCTGGGGCACTTGACCAATTTGTATTATTATTCTCTGCTTTACTGGCACCATTTGTGGAGGTATCTCCATCGGTAAGCCATGCAATTGTTCTCTTTGCAGATTCTATTGACAAGAAAGAAGTTGTATCCAATTTCGTTTCAATGCATGGGGTAAATAGTGCATCATCATGTCTCTCAAGTGCATCTTTTTTATATTTCTTCAGATATCTATCAGTTGTAATATGACCGAGATGTCCTACATTAAGGTATTGTTCCAGTGGTGTCTGGGATTGATTTACTTTCAGTGACACTGTGGAAAACAAATTGAGTGTGTTCCATGAGACTGATCCACCCTGACCAGTTCCATCATCGTCTGGAATATGCATTCTACCGAAATAAGATGTATATGTAGGTGCTTGTTCAGTTCCACCAACTGCTGTTCTTGCTTCTCCACATTTATACTTCATATAAACGTATGAACCAGCAAAATTCGCTTTAAAATCTGCACCGGTTGAAACCTCAATTCTGTGTAGTTGTCCGGATGAATTATAGCATGTTGTTGATGGAACTGATACTGTTGATGTTACTGTGTCATGTTGTGTAACTGTTGTTGATCCTGAAAATTGTTGGCTGGCTGTCTGAGGCGGAATAAGTTGAATTTCATATGCTTTACTATCTTTATCTACTTTAATTGGTTTCTTAAGAATGTCATATCTTGGATCATTTGCATATTCTATAAATGTGTTCGTATCAATAGGCATTGTTGTATATAATTATAAAACAGAAAAAAATTAAAATATTAACTTATAATATAATGGATAATATTTTCCACATGTATGGAGTTGTTCAAACTCCTGATGGACATGTTTATAGCACTTCTGTAAAAGATATTATAGAACGTGAAATCGTTAAAGAAGAAAACAGAAAACTTGTCGATGAATTTGTCAATTCCAACAAAGCAGTGGAACAAGGACTTAAGCAACTCGAAACAGAGTTTAGTGATAAACTTAACACTGTAGGTTCTGGTAAAAAACTATTTAAAGTTAAAAAAGGTTATAAGTCAAAATTCTTTAACTAAAATACTTCTTTGCATATTCTTTTAACTTAGAAATATCTTTCATATCATATTTCTTCACATTTATCTTTTTCTTTGATTTTGTATCTATATCATATGGACGTTGCATTCTCTCTTCTAATGCTTCTTTCGCAAATTGTTTCAAGTCATCTGAGTTAAAGCCGCGTTCATACAAATCTTTAAGTTTATATATCATCCTCTTACCTTTGTCAGTTTTCATATCGTAATTATTGAGAAGTGACACATATGTCGAATATAGTTCCGGTTTATTATCTTTCGTCTTTCTTAATTCAGTTATAACAAATGATTTCCCTTTTGCATATCGATTTCCTATAGAATGCACTTTCTTTTCATCTGTGCTTATATCATTTCTTAGATGCTTCACTAATTCGGATAATGCACTCGCCTTTGTGTTTGCTGATGCTACCGGATTCAAATCTGCATCATATATTTGCACTAATCCATCCTGATCCTTCAATGTTTTATGTATCGTCTTATATACTTCTTTAATCTTATCTGGTGGTATCAAGTCCTTCAGTTGTTGCTCATATTCGTCTTCTTTTGCCTCCTCTTCTAATTCTTTTAATTCCCTATTATATGCTTCTCTTGCTTTTTCTGCTTCAATTTCTTGTTGCCGAGAACTTATTGGTGGTTTTTTAGGTGCTGGTGGTGTTTTCGGTTGTGTTGTAATTTGACGTTCTGGTGTTTTTGGTTGTTTTGATCGTGCTTGTGGTGCCGGTTGTGGTTGATCTTCTTCATCAATCATTCCTTCATGGTGAACAATTGCATTCCTTTGTGCTTCTTCTAATGCACGCCTTTGTTCTTCTTCTAAGCGTCTTCTTTCTCCTTCTAAGTCGAGATCTGGATTTTCTGGGTTTTTCGCATTAATTTCTCTTTGCTCTAAAGATGCATCATTAATTTTTTTTATCAAATCTTCATTATACATTAAACGACGACCATATCTATCTGCTTGATAATTATAAATATTGAGAGTAAGACGTTTTCCCAGTGTATCAAAATCTTCATAAAATTTTTTTGTAATGGAAGGATTATCCATATTTGATATATTCTTATAATCCATCCACTCACGTTTTTTATCTGCTATTTCAAGGGATGTATATGGATAAACTATAACTTCAAAATTTCCACCTGATGTTATTGATACTACGTCGTAGTTTTGTCTACTAACGTGAAACCATTTTGGAAAACGTATAGAAGTGCCTAATCCAAATGGAAAAGCTTCTTCATGTATTCTTCTTTCTTCATTTGGAAAATATGTACTAAGAATATCGTTCGTTAATTCATTACGGATTGCTACAATATCATTTGATGTTCTATTATGAGACATCTTCTATAATTATAATTTAGAAAAAATTATATTACTATTATATATGTTAAATGTCTTATCAATTAGACTATACCGCTTCAAAAAATAATTCCGGTTCTGACTTTGGAACAAGAAATGCAACCATTAATATGAGACAACCATTAAATTTATCAAACGAAAAATCACATTCTTTTCGTATAATACGAATAATTCTGTCCAACTCAATTCCAAACATTTATAATTATGGTGGTTTTGATTCTTCAAAAATAAATATATCGAATGATGGTGGAACAAATTGGTACACTATCGTTATTGATAATGGTGTTTATACTTTACAAATGATAGAAGATGTCATAACAGATGCATTCAATCAAAGGGGGTGGTTAATTAAATCGAATGATCCTGCAATCACACTAAACTTTAATCCGGCATCCCAAATGATTTATACTAAAATAGATTCATCAAAATTGGAAACTGGGGGTTCTCAAGCACAAATTGATTTTAGTGTTTCGAAAATTGCTGATATGTTAGGATACACAAGTCCAATACTTTCAACAGATGGACTACATACAGCTCAAAATGTTCCCCAATTAGATTCTCAAGGATCATATATTGATGTTTATTGTTCCGCGATTCTCGGATCAAGATATGTAAATGGTAATATTTCAAATGCTATTTGTAGATTGCCTATTCTCTCTGCAGACAATAATGAAATTATATTTCCTTCAGCACAAACTGGATCTGTTGCTCCAATATTAAAAGCAAATATACCATCATCAATTTCATCTTATGAAATCACATTTAAGAATCAATACGGAAGGGATGCTGTTTTTCTCATGGGTAATGCAGTTGTTGAATTGGAGTTAATTGACTAATAAAATTATTATTTATATTTAATAATTTTATTTAGATGTATTGGAAAATCCAAACAGAACCGTCTTTTGATATTGTAGTGTTTGTGATTCCATCGCATACTCTTTGAATTGAACGATTATTGCATCCCGTCCTTCTGTCAGAGAAGAAGGAAGCGTTTAGAATATCGTAGGTATCACGAGCCGGACTACTATAACAACTATTACAAAAAATACTCTGGACACAGACTACCTAACCACCTAACTAACCACATATATTTATATATCGTTCTACAACAAAACGACAACGAAACATATATAAAAGAAAACATACTTAATATAGTATAAAATAACGTAGGTTCTATTATCCAGACTACTATAACAACTATAACAAAAAATACTCTGGACACAGACTACCTAACCACCTAACTACCCACATATATTTATATGTCGTTCCACTTCAAAAATAACAATAAAACATATATAAAAGAAAACATACTTAATATCGTATAAAATAACGTATGTTCTATTATCCAGACTACTATAACAACTATTACAAAAAATACTCTGGACACAGACTACCTAACCACCTAACTAACCACATATATTTATATATCGTTCTACAACAAAACGACAACGAAACATATATAAAAGAAAACATACTTAATATAGTATAAAATAACGTAGGTTCTATTATCCAGACTACTATAACAACTATAACAAAAAATACTCTGGACACAGACTACCTAACCACCTAACTACCCACATATATTTATATGTCGTTCCACTTCAAAAATAACAATAAAACATATATAAAAGAAAACATACTTAATATCGTATAAAATAACGTATGTTCTATTATCCAGACTACTATAACAACTATTACAAAAAATACTCTGGACACAGACTACCTAACCACCTAACTATACATGCACTGGAACACATCCAAAATGATGACGATAAACCACCTACTTCAATGATGATGATAAACCACCTACTTCAATGATGACTAAAGAACTATCTATGTATATATATATAATTTAATAATAATAATAATATATATATAATAATAGAATAAGTTTAGGATTAAGTCTGGAGGATGTTCTTTTAAAACGCGAAGCGTTTTGATTGGGGTTTACCCCAATGGTCACTGCAGGTTGCCAAGGCGTA
>OBLY010000017.1_pt1 | contig 22626 bp, 26 predicted proteins | sample 1539041 | NCBI WGS metagenome assembly OBLY01 (sample SAMEA2690973, study PRJEB22502) | sediment metagenome | biome: Billabong; feature: Tropical; material: Sediment | place: Australia | collected 2013-05-14 | depth 1 m
CCATAGAGCTTGGTTTTAATATTGATATGAATGGAGATGCTTTAGTTCCCGACCATGAGACCCTAAGACATTTTGAAAAAATTCGATTAGGTAACGAAGCAATGGATGCCTTAATGGAACTCTTTTGCATCAAGGTTGTAGGAGAAGGTAACAAACTTGGCTTAAAAATTGGTGAAAATACTGGAACCGATAGTACATCAATTGCAACGCCTAATGATCCAGCCGGGACGTACAATGGACACTATAAGAAAAAGATGGTGAAAGCACATATAACCGAGGACTACGGCCATAATATCCCTCTTGCTAAAAAGGTATGCGGAGGAACAGATAACGATAATCAATATTTTGAGGGCATGCTCAGGAAAACATCTGTATCAGCAAAAAAGAATATGAAAGAGGCGTGGTTTGATGGTGGCTATAATGAGAATAAAAACATTGCAATAGCTCACGTGGAATTTGGTTTGGTATGCCATTACCATATAGACATAGATTGGCGAAGAAACGTAACTTATGAGCATAGCCTCAATGGAAAAACCTATACCTACACACCAGAACAGGAAATAAATTACCTCTATCGAAAGTACTGGAATGAGCCTGACTACAAGAAAGATGCTTCACTCGAAGATATGATGCAATATCTTGTTAAGAAAGGAATTTATGAGCCTGTAGCTATGTATTTTAGAAATCCATATGTGCAGAAGTATGAAGAATGTCCCGATGCGATGCTTGATATGTACCATCTGAGAAACCATAGCGAGGGGGTAAACAGTTATATGAAAGACAATCTCGGGCTTGAGACGCATGTAAATGGAAAAGGTATGAAGAATATAGATTTACATGTAACGCAGTGCTGCATAGCTCTACTTGCAGCAGCTTTGACCAGATTGCAGTATGGAATTAAAGAAAATCTTTCTTCAGTTGCCTATTTGACATAAGGGGGGTGAAAAAAAGTTACCAACGGTTATAGAAGGGTCTTGGTAAGTACCATATAGTAGATTGCTTGCGTTAGTTTTAAATATCTGCGTGTACTGTAAACTATTGCGGATTTTATAGTCCGTGAGATTCGAAGTCTGCGTGTAGCTTAGAGGTTAGAGCGCTTGGTTGCGACCCAAGAGGCAGGGGTTCGAATCCCTTCACGTTTATTTTGTTTAAAAAGAAAAAAAGATTAGGGATTAAACCTCATCATCTTTTTTTATCTGGATAAAAAACACAAACTTTCCCCTATAATCCAATATTTCCAATTCTTTTGCCTCATCGTTCAGCCCTCACTATCCACTGAAAATTTACATATGTCTCAATCCACCGAAGAGGTAACAGAGCCAATAAAACATTATGTATATATGTTTTCAGGCTAATTCCACCTGTTAAATATTGGCCCATTAGGCTCATAAGATTGTGATAATACACTCAAAAACCGAATTCCTGAGGTAAGGATAAGAAATAATTCCGAAGGAACTTCGGAACTACAAGCATGTGGAGAAAGCTCCGTTGTTGAAAAGATAGACAAGGTCATAGATATGATGTGTAAATATACACTAAAACAAATCGAGAGCAACCTCGCAAACGTAAGATCTCGTTCAAGGACAATCAATGTGCTTGAGGTTCACTGCACAAAGTCAGAATGTCATGGAATACCTTTAATATCCAGTTCCGTATGCAGAGAACAGATACTTGATGCTTTAAGCGAGAACAGCAGGCAACGAATAGAACTTATTTCTTTTCATTATATAAACAACGGTTCAACAATGAGAATGGATATTGTGGAGAATGCAGCTGTAGAGCTTCAAAATCTCGGTTCGGGAAGCAGGAACGCCATCCAGAGGATAGAAAAAGTTCTTGTTGGAAAAAACGGGGAAAATATAAGAAATAAAAACGAAAGCCAAAATGAAAATGATAACTTGCTCTGCATTCGTTGTCAGCATGCACAAAAAAGGGAGCTTAAGAGCCTGATTTCTTCAATTAAGAGAAATCCTCTTGAAGCAAAGAAAAAGGCAATAGAAAGCAGAGATTTAATTCTGTTATTAGGAAAGGTTAATAAAAATAACGGCTGCAGATCGTGCATATCCGGGTTCATTGGCGCCAGCAGGTCATCAAAGGATATAGGTTCGGGTTTTTATTATAAAGATTATGCCTATACAGGAGAGGCAGATTATGATGTGCTATATCCCGGCATAATTACAAGAACAAATGTGCATCGCGCTGGCGTTGACAATAATAAAGAGTTCAGAGATTATGTTGTTGACCCTTATATTGTTAAAGGATATCAGGTATTTATAAGAAGAAACAAGAAAAATATCGCAGGCCGCGAAATTGCTACAAGTGATTTTAATCTTTATGGGTATTCTGTCAGCCTTGGGACAAGGGTAATTGCCCTCATGAATGCGCTTTCAGATGAAATCAAAGAGATGTTACTTGAAAGAAGACCAACAGGCATCAAAAGTGTAGAGGACCTGAGGGTAGAGCTCCAGGGCACCGCCATTATCAAACTTGATAAACTTATTAAAAAGCCTGATTGGGATGACCAGGCAGACATAGGATCTGATGAAAAGAATCTGATTGCCTGGCTGGCAGTTGATAGTGTCCAGGGCTATGGCATATTAACTCCTTTGATATACGATCCTAACATCACGGATATTGAAATAAAAGAGGTCGCTGATGATGTTTACAAGGTTACCTGCCGGCACCTGTATTCCAGACCAAAGAAAATGTGTGTAGTTGATGTGAATTTAAACAAAACTGAAGTGGAGAATCTCGTAAAGAATATAGTACCGAGGATAGCAGGCACGGTTGGAGATACAGCATTATTCAAAAACGATACTCTGGAGACTGCCGGAATGATAGAAGGCATGGGCAAGATCAGGTGCACGATCAATAGACCTCCAATAACTAAAGGATATCATTTAGAATTGAGAAAACATGCAAAGAAACTCAGCATACCAGAACTCATGGCTTTAGGAGAAGCTCCTGTTGAGGCGTTTTCCTTGCTCTGGATTTTTGCTTTGCTTTCGAAGATGAGCATGATGTTTGTTGGGCCTGTCGGCTCTGGTAAAACTACACTCCTCGTGGCGGCGCAAAGCTGCGCGCCGGAGAGTCTTGTTTGGGGCGTCGTGGGCGATATCGATGAACTTGAGGGTATTAGCGGCGATTACGTGCTTTTCAAAACAATCTCCGGAGATTCTGAATCGCGCGAAAAAGTAAGAAAGAAACTTTTGAGAAAAAGAAAAGAGAAAGTCATAATTCAGGAGATTCGGGACTCAAGAGATGCGGAAGATTATGTCAGCCAGAGGCAGCAGAGCGAGGCTATTCTCAGCACCACGCATGCGCGAAGTATAGAAGAAGTCGTGGATAGATTTAAATTCAATTTTGGAATCCCTGAAGAGTATGTATACAAGAGCTTTGATGCACTCGTTGTCATGAATGAGCGCGGCAACCTGGTTGTTGAGACTATTGGGGTAATAGATCACGAAAATGAGAATGATAAAAATAAGATATACAGAATGTTTGAATTCGATTACCACGATGGCAGCAAATGGTACTGGAAAAACAGGAAAGGTGAGACAACAGACTTCGCTTCAACTCTCAGAGATTTGAGCACCATACCCTGTATCAAGAACGCGCTTATAATGCAGGAAACTCCTATGAGTACGGAGCGGTTAATCGAACTGGCTGATCTGGGCGTTTTTGCCTTTAACGAATTATTTGGCAAATGCTTTAAAAAACAATCATCTGGTCTGTATTTACCTATAAGGAGCGATAGAGAAATATTCAAACTTACAAAGATTTGCATGCAGACTGCATATGACTTATACATGCAGAGGTTAGACATCGCAAGTGCAAAAGAGGGGCTAAAAGCTTGGCTGGAAGAAATGTAAGAATTAGAATTCAGGATGAACTTTTCAATGAAGCCGTTCTAAGAAAAGATGCCGGTGCCGAGAAAAATAAGTATAAATTGCATCGCTATATTCCGCCCAATAATTCCGACAGACAGAATGCAAAGTTGCATAAAGAAATCAGGGATTTCGCTAAAAGTATAAACTGGTGGAATAGCTATGCAGAAAAAATTCCGCCTGTAGTTTATTTTTCCGAGTGGATTGCATCAAGAAGGGGCGGATTGCTCAGAAGAAATATCGAATATATTAATAGGAATATCAGCCAGCTCGGTGTAACTCCCAGAGCCGTATATAATAAAATGATATCCGTTTTCCTGGTTTTCCTGATATCAGGGTATCTTCTCTCATTATTTTTCGATAACACTCTATATAAACTGATTATTCTTGCAATGTTCTTCCTGGGAGGGCAAAAAATATCCGAATACACCACAATAGGTAAGATAAAAGAATGGGCTGAACCCGATTACACTGAAAAGCTCGTATACAATATTGCGCTCGTGAACGAAGCGATAATGTCGCAAAGCCCGATACAACTGCTGGAAAGAGTGGCTGACAGCAAAGCTTTCGGACCTATTGCAAAAGAATTCTCAGATATCATAAAAATGGTGCACATGCAGAAAGTGAATCCTTTCGATGCGATAGTCCAGTGGAGCGAGAACCAGAACCTTGAATCTCTGAGAGATATCGGTAAGATCATGCGCCTGAAGGAGTTGGGCGCGCCTATTGATGTTGAGAGTTTCATAGAACGTGCTAAGAGAGACAGCCTGCGCGCCATAGACAGGGAGACCAAAAAAGCCAGCGTAAATCAGAGCGTCATGAATATCATAAGTATATCGCTGCCGTTAATGCTGGCTTTCGGCCTGCCGTTCTATTTTGTACTATACTTAAAACCCTGGGTCAAAGTTATCCCTATGGGTAATGTTCTGATACCTTTTGCCATAACTGTACTTGAGTGCATTTTTTATCATTTTATTGTAGGCAAGATGTTCGGAGATAAGGTCTTCAAAAGTTACGGGAAATTAATAGGCGAAGTTAAATTCTCAACCAACTGGAGAGAAAGCATTGCTCAGGACCTCCTCGATAAAAATCGCATTGGCATGGGTTTGCTTGGATTTCTGGGAGTGCTGCCGATGTCATTCTTTGCAGGAATAGATTGGCTTGGAATGGCCTTTTTTATGGGGATTGCGCTTTATATAGCGACACCCTACTTTTATTCGAAACTGGAGGAAGGCATTGCTGATATAGCAAGTTATGAAGAGCTTGCCGAAGAGATAAAGACGATTGTTAAACATTTCTATGATAACAGTCACCTGAATGCATTTATTGCTTTTAAATCTCTTCCTAACAAGATGGCTGGATTAAAAGACGTGATGAGCTATTATGAAAAAGAAGTTGAGCTGGGAATGAGCGTTGAAGAAGCGCTCATGAATCTGGCGGATTGGATTGATTCCAGAACTGCCAGAAATGCCATATTGCTTACCGATAGACTCCGGAGAACTGCAGAGGCGCTAATCGAGCATGATAGGGAACTCAGGCTTAAGCGTATACTTGAGGAGATCACGGCAGTACGCGAGGCACAGCAGGATAGGGAGACATCATTCACAGAAGCCAAAACCGAGAGGTCGTATATATCAATGTATTTTATGCCATTGCTGCTTGGTTTCTCTGTGTTCTTTGCGGTTGTCCTTGTGAGTGTTATGCAGCTATTTAATATAGGCATGGCTTCTTTACTGCCGGGAAAAAGCTCACTGGGATTTAATTTCATTGTGAAGGATAGCATCGAGAGTATAAAATGGATAGTTTTCAGCCAAGGCGTTTTGAATTTAACCATAGCGTGGAGGATGAGCGATAAGAAAAACCTCTTGAGGACAATAGCCATATCGACTGTGGTTTATTCGATCACAGCGACATTTGCTTTTTACTTTGCCTCGCGGTTGCTTCCGGCGGCGTTTTCGTAATGAGTCTTAAAAGACCACTACCAGAACTACCAGAACTTCCACCACGGTTTTTTCACATCATCATCGACTTCGCCTGCAATTTTTTTCTGCTGTAATAGCTGCTGCATTGCGGTCATGTACTGGGTCATTATCTGCTGGTTATTTGTCAGCATATCGATTTTGTCTGTCAGGATTGTAATACGGTCCTTAAGGTTTTGAAGCTCATCGGCCTTCTTGGGATTAACGATTTCAGCAGGTGCGGTTTCGACATTTGCAGTGGTATTTTGATTAACTTCTTCAGTTGTCGCACTTATTTGCCCTTCTTTGAATTCAGCGGTCGCACCTTCAATAGCAGGTTTGATTTCACCAGTTTCTTTCTTGATTTCAGTTGAATTCACTTTGTAATCGCTTCGCCTGACCTCAAGAATGATATTCCGTATAAATTCAGCTCTATCATTTGATTTTGCATCGATTTCATCTACGATTTCAGGCGGCAATCTAACGGTGACTGCTATTGATTTCTTTAGTTTCGATTCTGAATTCATAGGGTCAATAATGTATTAAATGATATAAAAATGCAACTGTATTTATTCTATCCACTTAAAACTATGCAACAGGAAAGGGTAGTTTACAAATGTTCCTTTAAAAATTGTAAGGCCTCTTTCCACGCATCATCTGCTGCCTTTTTATTGTATGTTGTAGGATTCGTATCGTTCATAAATGCATGGCCGGTATTCGGATACACTTTAAACCGGAAATCTTTGTTTAACTTTTTCATTGACATCTGAAGTCGCGGCAAATCTTGTACTAGAGCAGTATCTTTTTCACCGTAAAATGCCATGATCGGACATGAGATTTTTGCCAATTCTTCCTCTTTTTCTGGTGCATGGCCATAAAACGGAATAGCTGCAGCAAGGGTCGATTCATTAACTGCTAAGCTGAAGCTATAGGTACCGCCAAAACAAAATCCCATGGCTGCAATTTTCTCTAGCTTATATTCCTGCATTAGATAGTTGAAACATATCTTGAGTCGTTCAACGGTCTCCCTTCCGAACTCCTCTGACCTGATTGGACTCATGATTGCGCGCATTTTCTTTTGGGTCTCATCGCGAGTAGCAGGATTGGCAGCCTCAGCCAAAATGGACTGGTCTATTTTCTCGGTGATTCCAGTTTGGGAAATAAGATCTGGTGCGAGCACAAGATAGCCTTCAGCCGCCAGGCGATCGGTTAGGCTTCTGATATTTTTATTAAGCCCCCATACTTCATGAATGAGAATAACCCCTGCGCGTTTACTTTCCTCCCCCGCAACGTAGGCTGGAATATGATATTTTCCATAGGTGATTGTTATATTTGCCATGATAGTGATAATATGTTTACTGGTAAATTTGAATTTTTCTGAACTATCCGCGGCTAGATCTGAGAGCCCTTCTCTCCATTCTATAAATCATAACAGCAAGTTCGTGAATGCAAGGGAACCTGTCCAGACCAGGCGGCCCGATACACACATATTTCCCATTAATCATTTTCACATCATACGCCCCTATTTTCCATTCATCCTTACTCACTTCTTTAACATCATCAACCAGATCGACAGCACTCTTGATAACATTTTTTGAATTTTTGAACTTGGCCAGCACCTCTTTTACAGCATATTTCCTAATATGGAGATGCACCAGATGCTGTTCACTGTTCTTGATTTTTTCTATTATATCATTGACATTTCTGGTTTTGAGATATATGAGAAGCAGAACAGCTCCGACATGGGTACATAAACGAGTTTTGCGAACAGTGCCGAATTCATGCTGATAGCACGGGCATGTAATTCCATCATTCACGTTTTTGACGATATAATAGGGTAGAGTGTCTCCGGGTGGAATCCCTTCAACTAGCCAGCTTTGATTATCTGTTAAGACTTGAATATCAGGCAAGCGCTTTTTACTGCGACTAATCCAGCTAATTCTCCCGGGGAATTCCTTCTCTAAAACAGTCTCCAGGGCTTTTACAGCGTGAAAATCTGTTTCATAGCCCATTACAGCACCATCTTTTCTACTAGCATTTCAGCACGATCAATAGAATTCGGCTCTGAATGCAGCTTCTCCATCGCAAAAACTACATGGCGCATTGAGATAAGATTGGAGGTTAACTGTGATTGCCGCATAATTGAAAGGGGGGTATATCCTTTTGTCTTCAGTAATTCCAGCGCTTTTGAGATTGCTTCTTTATCAGTATGTATGGACTCAACCACCTTGACTGTATGCCAGGCGCCTGCAGCTTTTATATCTTTAACAGGGATTGATTTAACATGTCTGGCATTTATGTTGTTTATACCATCCCTGCGTTCGAGTGTTCCTATTACAAGAACTGCAGATGGAATCTCAGGCATGCCTTCTTCATTTTCAATCTCAATAACAATACTTCCTGTCATATCATTCAGAACGAAACTTTTACGCTTTTTTCCATTTTGAGATGCTGTACCGAATAAGATCACGCCGCGCAGAAGCCTTTCGCCGGTTTTTCCATAGGTTCCATAAGGCGTAACTATGATTTCCTCTATCTCTCCAAGTAATGCTGGAGAATATTCTTCCATGATAGCATTATTGGCATCTCCTTCTGCAATTCCTATAATGCTCTCAGACATTCTATCCTCTTGGCTATTAAAGGAGTTTTTGAACCCTGTTTTATTTCTGATCTTTTTTCAATATCAATAACCTCTTCCTGGTAGGTCTTCGTCTCAAACCAGAAGACCTTCATTATTTTCTGTTTCTTATTATTTGTTAGTTCGAGATTTCCTGCCATACACACCGGCAATCCGATCAGATTTTCTGCATATGTTGAATTTACAAGGGTGCTGAGCAGTTTCCATGGATTCCCTAAATTGATTTTATTTCTTTCAGCGTTTTTTGAACATTTCAGATGGTACTTGAAGGTAAAAAGAATCCCGCGCTGTATATCTATATTGCTGACTATATGTGCCGGGTGAGCTGATAATAAAATCTCTGCCACTCTATCCTCACCATAAAATGGTATAGTGCCTGTCAGATCTGAAACCTGGCCAAATACCTGGAGCCTGGCAGCGGATTCTGCACCGCATTTTATACATATTTTCGCTTTCACTATTCTCTTGCATTTTCCGCACCAGTTAACAATCCTGAATCCGGTGATGTCTATTATAATGCCGCGTATCTCAATGTTTCTGATAGCCGCATTTTCACGACTTCCACTTTTGTTTTTATTTTTATCAATGAGATTATGAAGCCGCCTGTTGGCTTCATTTATTGTCATCTGGGTATCGATATTTCGTTTTCTCAGCAATCCGCATCCGAGGGAGTTATTGGCTGCGATATCCCTTGCTATTGCCATTTCCGGAGTCTGCGGAGATATCTTCCGCGTTGTTTCGATATAATTCACAAGCCAGGACATTCCCAGGGAGGGATTCTGATGATTTATCCATTCCAGATAATCCATAGTGCTGCTGAGAACCATTCTTTCACCTATAAATCCTGATTGGGCTTTGTAACTATACCCATGGTACTGATTTCACTTGATTCGGCGAAAGGCGAAGAGGAAGATGAACTGTGCGCCCCAAATAAATGCCCGCTCCCCGGAAGCAGTATCTGGCTGCATATTTCCCCTCCGATTCCAGTTCTTGTCATGAAAACGGCAGGTTGTGCTTCTATGGTTGTGTTAGCAGCAGTTTTAACAGCGAAATCTCCTATGATTCCGTATATCTGAGTTAAGATTTTATTGTAATATTTCCTGTCGGTTATCTCCATCCAGATGTAAACGGTTATTGGATTCATGCCATCATAGAAAAGAGACGGTAATAGACCTGTGTAGCCCGCAATGAGATTGGATATGACAGCGCGTTCTAACCGTATATCAGGATTTACTCCAATGCATTCAAACGCTTCAGGCTCGGTAAGCAGCCTCACGGCAGGATGCTGGCATAAATTTTCAGATAACTTATTTACCAGTAAACTAGATAATCGAACCGGAATGTACAGCCTGTCGGATGTTCCGTTCCCGCTGTTACTATGCTCGCTCAGAGGTAACGTTCTCAGACCCTTCCGTACAACAGCAATTACGGGCTTTTTCAGAGTTGCTGTGATACTTGGCTTCTGCTGCTTATCGAAAACCGGATACTCTATTGGTTCGGGCAGATTCTCCCTTATAAAAATTCTTTCTACCAGAGGATCAAGTGCAAGCATTCTTTTTCCAGCAGCTATCGGATTAAACCGGCTGCCCAGAAAACCTAATACTCTATCGAAAGATGCCTCGTAGCTGCCTGTATTTGTTGTAATGATTAGCTGTGCGTCTCCGGGCCGGTTTACTGTTATTGTTTTGGCTTCGATGTTCTTATCCCTGCAGTCTTTTATTAGTGGGGACGTCAGGGCAGCAAAGAAATTCGCTTCTGGGCTTGCTTTTCCTTTTTGATCTTTTTCCTTCTTAAAAAACCACATCTATTTCACCTGTTCCACTAATCTCTTCTTTGTATTCCTCTGCGATTTTAAAGTGATAATCGCCGCAATTGCAAGCGCTATTCCAAAAATCATAGGATAATACCATGCTCTGACGGTTTCCCACTTATCGCTGAAAATCAGTATTGAGGTTGTGATCAGCGCTAAAGCGCCTGTTATCCCGGTCAGATCGTATATCGTAGGTCCGGCATTGAGAATATAGTTGCGCATAGCTTCAATCTCCTTCTCACTTTTCCTGGCTGCTGAATTGAGCCGGGAATTCTCCGATTCGAGGTGGGCAAGCTTTTCGTTTGTTTTTTGCAAAGACTGCGATACCTCGCCGATGTCTTTTCTTATATCGCTCGTCAGTTTTGCACTCTCATCAAGCATGTTTTTTAATTCAAGTACCCGCTTAACCTCATCTCCGCCCAGCCTGATATCCAGAAGCGAATAAATTTCGTTCAGGTTCTTGTCAAGCTCTGTCATTTTTTGATCTATTAACCGAATTTCAAACATAAGAGAAGACTCTGAAGCACTGGCTGCGTTTTTTCTACTGCTATTCCGCTCATCGTCGGTCATGAGAAACTCACCGTTGAAAATCTTGACAGGTAGTGGTTGATTGAATCCAGTATAATATCATAGCCAGCCAGTACTATGCTTGAGACCAGCAGCAGGCTGAATACAAGAAATATGATTTCAGCGTATAGATCCTCCCGGGTGCTGGCGGCTTTAGCCCATTCGAAGCTTGAGATAAATTTTCTTGAGAAAGGCCAGAACAGTTTGCGATCATAATATCCGAACTGGGCAATCAGGATATACAGGTATGTACCGGCAATAATGCCGATATAAAATACTGCCATGACAGCGTATATGCCTGTTAAATGGAGAGAAAGAAAGTCCAGAACTACCCCAGAGCTATTTATATATCCTTCAGGAGAGCCGAGAATAAATGAAAAATAGCGAAGCGGAGCCGTGCCAATGTATTCTAACAGCAAACTCAATATGTAGACGGCCGGGAGCCAGAATGCAGCCAGTATGCTGGCAAATACCGGAGCCATAAATATGCTCTGTGCTTTCGTATCTTCAGATTCCCTGGGTAAAATAATACCAACCGGGAAACTCGAAATCGTATTCAATGAGAACTGGATATACTGTGAGTAGTTCGGCCAGCAGGAAAATAAAGCAATACTGACAATAAATGTAAGACCCAGTATCCAGTGGAACCCATAACCTGACCCGAAAAACGGTCCCCCGACCAGATACAAAGAAATAACTATTCCTGCTCCGTAGCCGATACTGGAATACACTTCATCCCTCATCTTCCAGCGTCCCCTCTCATTTTCTCAATTCTCTGGCGGTATTTTTCCAGTTTGCTTATGTGAGTCTCAAGCCATCTTCGCACGGATGTCAGCTTTTTTTCAGCTAACACAAGCTCCTCATTCAACTTGTCTGGTTCGATGTTTGTCCCCCCATTGCGCTGTATATTAGAACCTGCTGGTTTATGAGGTCATAGATCCTGCCAGCCGTGCCTACGATTGGTTTCTCCGCCTGTTCGGTATCAACAAATCCTATCACTATGACAACAAGGTTCTCCTGGGCGAAGCTCACAAGATAAAAATTGTTAATCAAGTTATACTTGAGAGTCGAACCGGGTATTTCTGTCGTGGTTGTTTTACTTGTATCCATGTTATAGGCATTTTTCAATACTTTGTATGTATCGGCAAGCTCTCTTCTCAAATATGGTATGTCTGTGTCTCTCAGCGTGTTAGAGGCCATGAACCTCTGTCTGATATCTTCTTCCTGACCTGAGGCGGGGTTCATACTGGTGGACAGTACCTTGGCTGCACCATCGCTGAATTTTATTTCCCTTTTGGAATCCACATGAGCAAGAAGAGCCACATCGATATGGTCTATGGTGTTAAATGCGTTTGCAGCTTGAGAACTGCTGCCAAATTCAAGAACCCACGCTTTTGATTTGATATCGGTTGTTTTACTCCCGGCGCCTTGATATTTTCCAGTGATGTCTGCTACCACAAATTTATTCAGGCCGTATACCTGTCTCAGTGTGGGTCCTATCCAGAGAGGCACATCAACATCCTCATATCCGCGCACTTCAACTTTTTCTATTTTCGCGTAGGGAGAATACCTTCCAGAAATTATCATTCCGCCGTCATCGATCATATATTTGCTCTGGATGATTTTCCCCATGTTGACTGCTTTAAGATAATACTGCGGCGGAGGCGGCTTCTCGTTATCTCCGCCCAGCAAGTCAACCGATGGACTGGGCTGGGCTATGCATCCTGATAGCACAGCGATGAGTATTATTAATGCCAGTGCTGTGCTTTTTTTAATCATTTATTTTTTCCAGTTCCTATAGATTCTGATTATTCCTTATCTCCTTGCCCCATGACCATGCGGAGTAGCTCGCTGACAGGTATATGAGCAGGAAATAAGGCATATTTATGTTCACCGTAAGCTCTCTGGCAACGATGTATAGAATTGCAAACACTAGAACAGGTGTAATGGGAGCCCACCTGCGGTCCAGATAGGCTATTTCAGGACTGGTAAGTTCTTTCATAATACGCCAAAGCTGATCAACATCCAGGTAATAATGCCGCCGCCGACCAGGAGCATATAGGATATGCCAATTGCCCAGTGCGTACTGCTATTTTCCTCAAACCAGTATCTGTTTAAGCCGACCTTCGAAAGGTTGTACAGTATTGCACCGAGAATTAATGCTCCACCGCTATACAGACCGGTACCTGTTGATGCCATAATAGCGCCAGCTATGACAAAGGCGATAGTGTACAGAATCTGTCCTTTCTCGGTAGCAGGCGAGGTCAGACTTTCAGTTATGCTTTTGGTTATATTTTCCATTTGATTCACCTCAATTCTTTATATTTTTATAATTCATCATTCGAAGCTTGGCTAGAACGAAAGGGATTATTTCTCTTTACCCTTTTTAAATTCAAGCATATATTTTATCATTGATGCGACTGCTTTGCCATAATTTCCGTCAGCCATTAGGTTTTGCCATGTTCTGTCATGGACAACTGGATCATATTCCAGAGTATAGATTTGTTTCACCAGCAGGTGTTTGCGTATTTTACCCTCGTCGATTTTAACTGCAATACCAATCTTGGAATCAAGCGGCTTATTCCTCAGAATTACAGGAATAATTCGCGCTGTCGTATTGTCTTTCAGTGTGTTCAGAAGCCATACTTCCGCTTTAACCGAAGGATCGCATCTCATGGGCACGACAACAACATCAAAGAAAGAACTTACTGTCAGAACATCTTGAATACTGCCGCACTGCAAATCAACGATTGCAGAATCGAAGCCGTCGATTCCCAGAATATCTTTCAATGATTCGTATTCGATCTTTCCCTCCGGACCTCTGGGAAGAAAAGAGATATTATCGCTTTTCACAACCAGTTCGTTAATATGCTTATGCCCTGCCTGAAACGTCTGGTAACCGGCTCCTGTCATGGGAGTATTGAAAATCACAGATGCATGCCTGTTTGATGTTAAGTCGATAAAGAACGCTTTAGATAAGCGTTTTGCCATATTGTATGCAAGAGTGGTTTTCCCTGTTCCTCCACTCAGGGAAGTTACCAGTATTTTCATTTAGAATACCTCGTTTTTTACCATTTTTTTATTTTTCACTCCTGTTATCCCATGATCACCCTGTTGATTGCAGTGAATAAATCTCCTAGCGGCAGCAGAGTTACCATGATGAGAAGATATACCGTTCTTGGCTTAGTGACTTTTATCTCAAGTTCCATTAATGGTGCGCGTGATGCAAGCTTATGGAGGATATCCTCGGGAATGACACTGTTTTTTTCAGATACTACCTTAAACTTCCTCTTTTCTTTCTTCAGTTTCTTTAATTCCGAAGCATCTATGACCTTTATAGCCCCGGAATCTTCGATTATAAATTGTGTGGGTATAACCGGATGATTTAATGCTGGCGTATCCTGAAGTTTTATCTTCTTTCTTATAACGTCCTTTGAGAATTTCTTCAAGAAAGTCAAGCCTAAAGCGAAAGATAGAGTGATGGCAAGTGCTCTGATTAACCCCGAAGGAAGGTCTGTAAATACAGCTATAAAAGCAAAGAACAGAAATGATATAACGAAATATTTATAATTCTTATTTTTTCTTGTAATCAGCCCTGCTTTCCAGCAGTCAAACAGGGTTTCGAAAATCAGGAAAAAAGCAGCTATTATGACCAGGTTGAAGTACATGCTCAGGTACGGCCAGGTCTCTCTGGCCCTGAACATGTACGAACCATTAACAAGCATAGGCACATCGGCAAGGGATGGAAACATGAATCCGAGAGAATACATTACCCGCACATCCCCGCCTCCAATCAAACCAGTTCTATAGATCATGTATTTGAAAAAATAATAAGCGGTAATACCTGTTATAAGCGATAGGACTACTGGTCTTGCGCTCAATTCTGCAGTGCTTTTAATCCCTGCCAGTATTACTCCTGTTGCGGCTATTCCTATATGAGTCACCCTGCGATTGAGCAGACCGGTCTTGAAATCGTGAATGGTTTGATATAGCATGACACAAACAGCGATAACCCAGGCTATCAAATTCAAATCGAACATGTATTAATGTTGATACCACCACAATATTTAAAAACGTTATGGTACAAAACTACGATATCCTGAGTACTTATTAAAGAATATTGATAAAATATGAATTCTCAAGGGAAAGTTGATCTTATAGAAAAAAAGGGCGTTCTGGACGTTCTTATGGCTGAAGGTTACATTGAAGCCGGACGAGTCGACCCCATCCTTTTAACAACTTTGCTGGAGGATCTCTTGGTAATACCGGGTTCCATAAATGGAGGAAATGTCTTTTTGCCAGGGCCTAAATTTGGACTCAGGCATGTGCCGACATATGTACTCAATAACGGCAGCAAAAAATCCATCTGCAAAAAATTAACAGACATTGTGGATACATCATCTGCTTCCGCTGCACTAAATCTTATTTTGTTCGATATGTTCAGCGGAATCGAAAAAGCTGAACAGCTTATATATGATGAAAAAAGCGATGAAGCTTATGAGCTTATACGCGCTATTGAGAGCAACCTGCTCCAGGCTCAGATTTATTTTTCAAATAATCTCCATGCTATCGAAAATAAATTAACAACTTTAAAACGAAAAATAGAGATTGAAAATAATATATTCCTTATGAATTAATTTGATTGATAACATTGAGTCAGGGTAGAGAAAATCTCCTTTTACGGCAATGTATTACGCCCTTTTTATGTGTTATTTGTCAGGTTTGCATTTTCAATATAATTTGCTACTTTATCTACCGCTTTGTCGCCAGATTTCTGCACCTTATCCACTTTGCTTCCGATGCCTGAATATGCGGTTATCAGCAAACCGAAGATTGCCCCTAGAACCGCCACACTAGCAAGGACTCTGGTGACTGTATCCATAACTGATTCCATGGATACACTTCCGGATTCCTGCATGCTGGGAATTTTCATCAATTCACCTCCTTTAACTTTTTTGTTATTCCTTGAAGTAACCATCAGGGTCTATTAACAGCCATTTGAGAACGTGCTTAATGAATAAAAACAAGGAATCTATTATCTGCCTGATACCTGTAACAGCACCTTGTATGATGCTAAAAATAGAACCCAGCAGCGAAATACCTAAAAAGACCCTTGTTGTAGTATCCATAATGGTTTCCATAGATACGCTTCCAAACTCCTCCTGCTCAGATTTTTTCCTCATTAGTTTGTGAATATTATTATGTGAGATTACCGGATGGTTTTGGGCATGTTCCATATTCAGGGTCTCCGCCTGCCGATTCGTTAAAACATATTTCAGAGAGATATGTAGTAGTAAATTTTTTCATAGATTTATTTATGTTCTCTTCGTTTGTTTTTAAGTGATTATAAAATGGAAATATTACCTGGACTACAAGCGACATGACTGTAACTCCAAGATAGACACGGGTGATCGTATCCATAATTGACTCCATTGAAACGGAGCCGGAATCGTTAATTAATCCAATAGAATCTCTATCCTCTGGCATGGCTTTTTTGTTAGATAGCAATTATAGTTCCTATGATCTTTCCTAACGTACGTGCAATTCCTGCGTATATGTTCGCGCCCACATAAAGTATGTGCCTTTGAAGTGTAAAAAGCATAACAAGTAAACTGACAGATAAATATAACCTTGCAGCTCCGTCAACAGTCGATTCTACTGTAATTGTACCAAAATCATCTATCATCGTAGCAGTTAAGGCTTCCATTTCATCACGTCGTTCTGAATCCAGTTTTGTGTCTCATTCACCATATTCGTCTCGTTCACTAACGCCGACTCTCCAAGAAAAGCCGCAGCCATAGCGCGCGGACCGGCTGCTAACCCGACCTTGGTAAGTACTGCGCCAAACCCGATATTGTATATAAAATAAAGCAATATCGTTATCATAATGCTGACGGTCAGCACTACAAGCTGCATTACCAGCCCCATTCGCAGAAGACTATCGAACACAGTCTCAAGTGATATGCTTCCTTTTTCTTCCATCACGAAATCAAATCTCCTTTTGCCAGTTATATATTTTTCCAAATATCTCCACAATGCTATTCCAGATTGTTTCTCCAGCTCCTTTTATACCGTACAGAATGTATTTAAAGAGATTGATTATTAACTGCGCCAGGAGCGCCCAGAAGAAAAGTTTTCCTACAGTATTAGACGCCTGCTCCATGCTCACAGAGCCATAGTCATCTATAGATTCTGAATTCAAAGTCATGTTATCAACTACTTGAGAAAACACCAGCCCACTGACCAGCCTTACGGATTTCACGGCCGAATCCCTCAAACGCGGCCCATATCGATGAACCGACATTCGATATACCGTTCAAAAGGATATTGTATAGGTTCTGGCAAAATACGAATATGATCGCAACTACAAAAAGTCTTCCAGCAGTATCAGCTACGGTTTCCAAGCTCACTGAACCAAAATTATCCTTTAAGCCTAACGAGTGATAGGACACTATCTTTCACACCTTTTACACCGTTTATCAGCCAGTCAATTGCTCCTATAGCTTTAGTTTTTATGAATCCGATTAGTTTAGCAACAGGATACAGCACTGCTGCAATTATGGCAAGCCTCAATATTTGTGTCGTAAGCTCTTCTATGGTTATGGTACCATAATCGTTTGTTATATTGCCATACTTGTTCTGAATTACCTTATCTTCATTGGTCTTAGCCATATTTAACTCCATTGCAAGGAAGTCAAGGAAGGGAAGCTGGGAAGGTCCCTTCTGAATGTGAGGAGCTCGAAGCAGAGGTTGCTAGCCTGCGCTCACTTCAAAACCTTTCTCAATCATATCCACGAGTTCTTTTTTACTCAAAACCTTAAGTCCAGGTATTCTCAAGTCTTTAAGATCAGGGGCTCTTTCGCTAACCATTATCACCTCGTCTATGCTTTTTTTCCGTATCATGTCGACAGCTTTGCCGATAGATTCCTGCTTTGATAGAACCCCAATAATTTTTATGCCGGATACGATAAAAGCAAACGGTGGGCGGCTGGTGAGCGCATAATCTCTGTTATTCTTATTTACGCCAGGTGATATCAGATCCGAGAAAATAGTCTCCGTCTCATCCGGTTCTTTTTCTTTCTCATCCTTTTCCTCTTCTCCTGACCCGTTCTCTTCATGCAAATTCTGTTTATAGAAATGATACAATGGGACCTGGAAAAGATGGATTGAACTTGCTATAAACTGTTTACCGCGGTCAGTTAGAACGTATACTATTCCATTATTTCCGTTTTCAGGCATGCTCTCAATCCCTATGAGCAGGCCCATTTCCATGATTTCGTTTATATGGGTCTCATCGATGTCTCTTTTCCACAGCTCCCTGTATTGCCCAATTAACTTTTCTTTTGTTAATGGTTCAGCATAACATTCATTGTAAGCTGTAATGCTCAATATAGCAAGCTTCTGGTTAGATATTCCAGGCTCAGCTCCTGTGCCGAATGATAAAATGTGGTTTAGCCCTCTTTTTTTCAAATCCTCAGAATCGAATACCTGTTTGACTTCAGAGACAGCATCAGAAATTACTCTACGAACCGCTTTCTCCTCTTCAAGGCATATCTCTTTCAGTCTCTTTCCCGATTCTATCAGTTCTCGCTCAGATAGTTCATGTCTTTCCATCTCCGGATAGCAAACCTCAATCGGGTATGTAGCTTGGCTGCTATTAAGTTTTAATAGCGCCATTCCTGGAGAGAGAACCCTCATAAATTCGTACATGGGCGGTTCTTCCAGAATTCCAAGTTGTGCAGACATTTTTGCTACAGCATGATCTTCGTCTGTTTTGTGAACTATCAAATTATTAGCGAGCTTGAGTACCCGTTCCTCCAGCATTTCGGGGAGCTGGTCGACTATCCATATGCCCTCACCGAACTTTCTGATTTCAGATAAAATCTGCTCCATTAACGATGGCGCGTTATCCATTTCATCGTATCTTTCGTGGGCTACGTTATGCGCTTCCTCAATGACCAGGGTATGTATTTTTCTGGGATACTTGAGTACCATCTCAACGGATAAGGCGCACGTGATCTCTAAAAGCTCAATTTTCTGGGGTGAACTATCAAACGGATCGTAACTGCTGCTTTTGCCGCTTTCAATACTTATGGATGAGATTGTAAACCCCTCCCCCAGCTCGGGTCGAGATTCTCCCTTGTATTCGATTGTCCCTTTCCCTGTTACTGTGTTGTCATCTATCTGTATTATGAAATCATCTTTATGTGCCACTATACCTGCTTTGATACAGGATTCAGCCATATGCACTTGCATGGATTCTCTTATTATATCGTTAAGTTCCTGAGGATTCTTACCGTAGTGTTCTTTTCTATCAAACCTGTCATCACTGAACCTTATTGCGTGCGCGAGTCTGTAATTCCACAGATGCTGAATGAACATCAATGAGATGAAATTTTTTGCGTCATCGACTAGCGGATTGTTATTTCCATACATGAACTGAATGATTATATTCTTATTGAACATAACCGACGGAGGCGCTGTGCTTCGTCCATTTTCCGGGCACAAAATTTTCCCGCCATGGCCTGCGAGAATCTTCTCAAGCCTCGCTATCGTGCTTGATGCAGCCTCTCTGTACCGCTGGCTTGATTCTGCTTTAAACCCCTCTCTTTTTCTCTCTTCCCAGAACCTTCCACTTTTTAAGTGGTCAAGGAGTTCCAGGCACGCCGGAATGCTTCTTGTATCTGCTCTAGAGTACCTCTCATGCAGCGCCCAGCCGTGCTTTTTATACAAATCGCGCAGTGCCTCCCTGCATACGCTTTGCATTATCGACCCGATCTGGGGTATGACCTGCTTGAACAGAGCTGCCGCATCTTCTATGGCATCTTCGATGATTCTACCTTCGGCTGGCTCAAGGATGTTAACCTGAAATACAATTTCAGGCGACCAGAGAGGGACAATGAATATTTCAACATCGGTCATCGAGCATAACTTATGATATTCTCCGTGTCTGTCCAGGACCAGGATATCGCTGAAAGATCCGTTCTCATCTCCACCAAGAGTTCCTTTAAGTATTCGCATCATTGTAGCTGTTTTTCCTGAACCTATTTTACCGCTTATAACTCCAATCAGCCTTGGATCATACATGGCATCCAGAGCAACAGGCGCTACGCGTTTAAAATCCTGTATAGCCTGCGCAAAATAGATGCGGTTGTTTTTTTCATGCCCGAGGTTTCTTTTTGTAAGTTTCCCATGCACATCGGGGAACTTTACGATATCAATATCTGCCGGGAGAGGGAAGTCAGGTAGATGCCCGAATATACTCAGTATCTCATTATTTACCACTCTATCGGGCACGAGCCCATCATCTTCTTTTTCGAAATCCTTTGTGGTTAATAAAAGCAAGGCTTCCAGAGCTTCTTCGGGATCTATAATCTCAGCGGCAATAGTATCAAAACTTGCTCTCATTATACCGATAGCGGTATGAAGATTCGTCTCCAGCTGGCGGACTGCCTCTTCAAGAGTGCTTCCTTCGCCTGCCGTTTCTAATATTATGTTGGCATAGAAAAGACCGCGCTGCAGCCCTCTCCACAAGTATTGAGAACGCCATAGCTGTCCGTCAAATTCATGCTTCTTCATAAGCGATGCAGCGGTTCTGCTCACACCGCTATATTTCGGTCCTATCTGCAGGTGATCGCTTTCCGTAATCTCTTTGTTCATTGATTTCATCTGGGTATATTTATCATCCCGGTGTAACCGGTCTTTGAAGTCTTTCAATACCACTGGCTCCCATATTACGTTCAGGCTGCAGGGTATCCGGGTTCCGGCCAGACCTTTCAATACCGCGGAGAGCCTTGCATCTCTATAAAGACGTTCAAAATCCGATCTGTTTTTTATGATATCGGTGGTTTCCTTTTTTAAAATCAGTACTTCGATAGGAGAACCTTTTATTATCTCCCCTGCGCCTCTACCTATCTTTCCCATTAGATTACCTATATTTACAAATCCGTATGCTCTGACAATTCTTTTTCCGTTATCTTCAAATTCATGATATGCATATTTTTTATAAATTCTGGCAGTTTGCTCAAAAAACGGCCCGAGCATGATATTCTGTTTTCTTTTAATAAATTCAAAATCGTCCGTCCCTTTTTCAGGATTATATCTTATGCTTGTTGAAAGTTGCAATCCGCCAAGGCGGGAAGTGAGAGATGCATAAAGCCTGCGCTTTTTGTTTTTCAGTTCAAGAATGCTTTGCTCTTGCTTGTTATAATCCGTCCATAGATGCTCCAGCGCGCGCTCTATCCGTACAGGGTCTTTTACATCGCAGAGCTTGGGTCTTAGCATAGTACCCATAAATATGGTGTTTATTCCAGGCGATAAAACATAGGATATAAAACCGCTAACACTTGCCTCAGGCTCTGCCTTTTCTTCCATCGTATTTGCCTCCGGGTATAGCGGATTGTATAATGCCGAAAAAATACCGCTGTCCGGCAAAGCGCGATAACCATCTATAAAGGCATCGAGTTTATCAATAGCTTGCATTGAACAGCTCTTTGCAAAATAGACAAGCACAAAAGCATCTTTATTATTGCTGTATATCACTTCTGGCCCGGCTGCACTGACTGTGAATCGCTTGATCTCCGGAGGCTGCACTACGCCTATGCTCTCTGGTTTAAGTACTGGAATTTTCTTCTTTTTAGAAGGAGATGAAGAAAATAAACCCACGTTTTCATCCTGCTGCCAATTTGACCAAGAGGCTGCAGATCCGATTCTTCCATTTTTTCATCAAAGCCTCCTGTATCTGCTATGAGCCCTCGGTTCACCGCGCTCTGGATCGTTCCTGTGGGCATCCTGGCCCATCATGTCTTTTCCAAATCCGTGTATGTCTTTTCTTATCTCATTTGTCCTCGATGCTTTATTAATAGCGGATTTTATCTGAGGCGCGTGATCTTTCACTTTGTCATATAAAGGCGGCGGTTTTTGTAGTGAGCCTGTATTGCCTGTTTTGCCTGTATTGCCTAGGTTACCAGTCAAACCCTTGTTTATTCCACTCTGACCTCCTCCAAGCGGTGAGCCGTTAATACCAGAGCCCTCCGCATTAATTAAAGCATCAAGTGACTTACTTAGCGAATCTCCAAGCGGTGTGCCCGAGATACTCGCACCACCTCCACTGCTTGCTCCTGATGCTGCTGCCTGCACACCCATATTGGCGGCCTGCACGCTTGCCGCTGCGGCAGTTTCAGTAGTCTTTTCCGCTGCACCAGCTATTATGGGAACTACCATATTCCTTCACCTCCTATTTCATCTTATTTTGTTTTTATTCTTTTGCGGGAATGAACGTGACAATTCTAATTTTTCCAGCATCCATGGCTTTATCTATTTTACCTTTGACCGTTACATGATCGCCCGGGTTTGGCACTCCATTAATCGTGCTTACATATATTATCTCATAGGCGGGATAATTCTTTGATTCCGGCGCAAGATAATAATAACTACCCGGATTGCCTGCCTCATATATGGGGTCAGTACCTGCAATACCCTGAATGGTTACTGTGTTCCAATCTCCTTTTTTACTCTTGAGCGAGTCAGGATTCTGGTACACCTGATCAACGGTGTATATACTATTATTTTCGGTACAACCAGATACAATAACCGCGACAAGCAGCATGGCTATGAATAACCACTTTGTCATCGATGGGTTATTCTGTCCTTGTTCTTTAAATAGCTTTGTTTTTTACGAGACCGTTTCAATTCGTATTGGTGGATAAAAACGTAGTTTGGAAACGGTTACGAATGCGTTGCATATTAAGCATAGTCGCATAAGTA
>OBLY010000018.1_pt1 | contig 22361 bp, 25 predicted proteins | sample 1539041 | NCBI WGS metagenome assembly OBLY01 (sample SAMEA2690973, study PRJEB22502) | sediment metagenome | biome: Billabong; feature: Tropical; material: Sediment | place: Australia | collected 2013-05-14 | depth 1 m
GTAATAGCTGGTTCTCCCCGAAATAGCTTTTGGGCTAGCCTTTGCATATAATCTTTTGGAGGTAGAGCACTGAATGGGATTTCTTGAGCTTCGCTCGGATCTCCCAATCAAACTCCGAATGCCAGAAGATGTTTGCAGGGAGTTAGACTGTGGGGGCTAAGCTCCATGGTCAAAAGGGAAGCAGCCCAGATCTTAATCTAAGGTCCCTAAACTAAGTTAAGTGTACTTAAGGAGGTGGAATTCCTCTGATAGCTAGGAGGTTAGCTCAGAAGCAGCTACCCTTTAAAAAGTGCGTAACAGCTTACTAGCTAAGGAATTCCGCGCCGAAGATTCACGGGACTAAAACTTAGTACCGAAGATAAGGCATCCGCCGAAAGGCGGAATGGGTAGGGGAGCGCCCCGCTTGCTGCGAAGTCGGTTTGTAAAGACCGGTGGAGCGGGCGGGGGTGAGAATGTTGGTATGAGTAACCACAAGTCCGCTGAGAACGCGGACCACCGAAAACCCAAGGTTTCCTTGGCAATGACAATCAGCCAAGGGTTAGGCGGCCCTAATCCGTCCACCGAAAGGTGTACGTGAAATGGACAGCCGGTTAATATTCCGGCCCTTCCGCTTATTCCAATCAGTGACGCAGTTGCGCGGTTTCGGAGAGATTATTGGATTTCTTTTCCGGACCAAACGATTGCCCAGAAAAACTGAAAGGTTATGTAAGCGGAATCCGTACTGTAAACCGACACAGGTGGGTTGGCGTAAGTGCGCCAAGGTGAACGAGTGAAAGCTCCTAAAGGAACTCGGCAAATTAGCAGGCGTAACTTCGGAATATGCCTTGCCCTGAGAGAAATCGAAGGGCCACAGCTAAAGAGCCCCTAGCGACTGTTTATCAAAAACACAGGTCTCTGCTAAACTCGTAAGAGGATGTATAGAGGCTGAAGCCTGACCAGTGCTGGAACGTTAACAGTTCCGGTCGTTGCCGCAAGGTAACGGCTGAGGACTCGAAGCGCCAGTAAACGTCGGCGGTAACTATAACCGTCCAAAGGTAGCGTAATCCCTTGCCAGGTAAGTTCTGGCCCGCTTGAAAGGCCTAACGACTGGGGGACTGTCTCTAGGAGTTGCTCGGTGAAAATACAATACCGGTGAAGACGCCGGTTACCTGCGGCTAGACGGAAAGACCCCGAGAGCTTTACTGTAGTTAGGTATTGGGTTTTGGTTTTTGATGCGTAGCGTAGGTGGCAGGCTTTGAAAGTCGCCTTTCGGGGCGACTGGAGCCGACAATGAAACACCACTCTTTAAAAACCATAATTCTAACTTTGCTTATGCAAAAGACAGTGCCTAATGGGCAGTTTAAGTGGGGCACTTTTCTCCTAAAGAGTAATGGAGAAGTTTAAAGGTCAGCTAGCTCCGGATGGAAACCGGAGTGGTCGTGTAAAGGCACAAGCTGGCTTTACTGCAAGGCGGGTGTGCCGCGCAGTTGGGAAACCAGAACTTAGTGAACCGATGGATTTTAATAGAAAATCCAGAGATCATCAGACAAAAGTTACCTCGGGGATAACAGGCTAGTAGAGCCCGCGAGTCCATATCAACGGCTCTGTTCGGCACCTCGATGTCGGCTCAGCGCATCCTGGGGGTGGAGCAGCTCCCAAGGGTTTGGCTGTTCGCCAATTAAAGCGTTACGTGAGCTGGGTTCAAACCGTCGCGAGACAGGTTGGTCCCTATCTACCGCAGGCGTAGAATCTTGAGGGGATTTGACTACAGTACGAGAGGACCTAGTTGAACTGACCTCTGGCATACCAGCTGTTCTGCCAAGAGCACTGCTGGGTAACTAAGTCAGGAAGGGATAAGCGCTGAAAGCATCTAAGCGCGAAACCCACCCTAAGATTAGGATTCATAGATTGGTTGGAGATGACGACCTTGATAGGCTGCAGGTGGAAGCCCAGTAATGGGTTAAGCCAAGCAGTACTAACAAATCATCAATTATTTTATGCCTATGTTAAAGACAAATATTGGCTGACAGTTAATGATTAGAACTTTATAAACCAAAATATAATTGTGTATTTTGGTGGCGATTATTCTGGGCTTGTCCCACCTGTTCCCATTCCGAACACAGAAGTGAAATAGCCCAAGGCCGATGATAGTGGTTCGCCGCGAAAGTAGGTAGTCGCCACCAAAGCACACAATGCAAATTACCCGCCCAGGGCGGATTTTTGTTTGAAAAAATGACAAGAATTAATTTTTGATAAAATAAAATTGCCGTGGGGGTGGCTCGGCGCGAGTTTCGGCCTATCATCCAGAAACTCGGGGGTTCAATTCCCCTCACCTCCACCGGAAAGTTTTCCACAATTATACCGTTGACATCTAAAAATAGATTTGATATTATTATATCGGATGATAAGCCGAATCTGTTCCGAGTTAGTTTCACAAGAACTCGCCGAAAGGCGATTTTTTGTTTCCCCGTGTCATTCCCGCGAAAGCGGGAATCCAGATTTAAATTTTTTTAAATAAAAAAAGAGGGTTTTTGAAGATACCCCTAAACTTTTGAGGAATTTAGGCTTTCCTTAGCTGGAGATAGAAATCTGTTTTTTGCTCGAAATTATCTAGCGTTCCAGATTCTCCAGCTTGGATAGGGCTTCTGCCCACATCAAGGTCGGCATCTGGATGCTCATTGATAAATTTTCTTGCCCCCTCATAAGAAACGAAAGTTTGCCAACGATCACCTCTCCAAACGATGAATGATACAAAATATGTCTCAGTCTTAAACATTTTTCACCTCCTGTCGCAATGCGACCTAAAATGAACTTTCTGCTTTCAATCTACGTTCATGATATCATACTATGACATAAATGTCAATAGATGTCTAGCGAAAAAAGCGGGAGGGTCTGGATTTCCGCTTTCGCGGGAATGACACAAAAATAATTTTTTGATAAAATAAAATTGCCGTTTACATGCAAATTCTCAAATAGAAAAAGCTAAGAAAAATCAGCTGTTTTTCCTACCGGAGCCGAACCCGTAGTTTTATTGGACAAGATATTGACTTTCGTGTCGTAATTTGATAATGTACACGTAGTCAGCTGGAAAATTTTCAACCCTTTTCAATTCAAGGAGGCAACGCAATGATTATCCTCGTCGGTATCGTAACTCTGATTGTTGGAGCAATTCTTGCTGCTCCCTACACATTTTTGGCGAGCGGCAACAATGCTCAATTCTGGTGGACGGTTTTCTTGGGGCCAGGCGGAGCTCTTGTCTTGGTCGTTTTTATTGGATTGGCTTTATCCAAGAAAGTAAGGCCAAGAGCTACTATTACTGTAGCAACATGGTTGTTGCTTCCAATTTTGATGAACGGAGCATCGGCCATTCTGAAGCAATTCGGGTATGAAGCTGCATCGGCATGGTTTTTCAAGTATCGATATCCATCGATATACCTTACTCTTGCAGCGGCAGTTTGCATTTTTATCTTTCTGCTATTCATACCTGCAAAGAGAAAACAGATGCGGATTGCTCACAAACGGGTTCTTCGGTAGGCTCCTTGTTCATCACCAAACACTTAAGAGCTGTTTCTTCTTGAACCAGCTCTTTTCTTTAAGGCGGTTTTTTGTTGGAGATTGATTTGCGCATGCAACTGATATACAATAAAAAATTATGGAGGAGAGGCGGAGGAAAAAAAGCTATATAGTTTTTTTTATTTGCATAATTTTATTTATTTTTTTAGCAAATATCTTCAGTAAGAATATCAGAAATTCTTTCTATCACATTTCAAACCCTATTCAAGAAAAGCTTTGGGGCGCAGGCTTGAATGTCTCTAATTTTATTGGCGGTTTCGCTATAAACAAGTCTGAAATCGATTCTTTAAAACAGCAAAATACCGAACTGCAAACCCAGCTTATTTCATTAAAAGAAACTCAAGATGAGAATAATTCATTAAAAGAAGCTTTGGGGTTAGAACTAAATAAAAAATATAAGTTAATTTTGGGCAAATTCACTTCTAAAGATGTAAATGGCGACTCCGTAATTATAAATAAGGGTTTAAATGACGGCGTACAAGCCGGAATGCCAATTATAACTTCAGGCGGAATAGTTGCCGGAAAAATAAGCGAAGTTTACGGGACTTATTCTAAAGCTGATCTAATTTCAAATAAGAATGTCTCTTTCGATGTGAGAATAGCGCATGGGGAGAAAAATATTTCAGCCGTTGCCAAAGGGCAGGGGAATTTAAGAATTTCTTTAACTTTAATTCCCCAGGAAGAGCAGGTTTCACAGGAAGATATGATTGTAACTGATTCTTTGGGCGGAGTTTTTCCTCAACTGCTCGGCGTAGGAAAGATAAAAAGCATAAGAAAGAGCGATACCAGCCCTTTTCAAGAAGCTGAAATTGAGCCATTCTTTAACATTACTCAAGCGCGAGAAATTTTCATTGTTTCAGGAAATTTATGAATTTGATTTTTGCCGCAATTCTTCTTTATTTTGTTTCTATTTTTCAAATAAGTTTTTTGGCTCATTTTCCGATTTGGGGTTTTACTCCCGATTTAGTTTTGTTTATAATTTTGATTTGGAATTTGCTTGAGAGCCGAAAGAAAAACACGGGATTGGCCGTGGCAATAATCGGAGGGTTATTTTTAGATATTTTTTCAAAAGGGTTAATGGGTTTTCAAATTATAATTGCTCTGATTTTAGCCATTTTTATTAAATGGATTTTAAAGAAAAATGTTCGGATTAGGGAAACTTAAAATCAGACAAAATAGGGAAATTGAACCTCAAGAAATCTTTCTAGACACTTTGGCCGAAAAAAGAGAAGACGAGGTTGGCATTACAGAGAACAAACTGGAGGTTCCGCTTTCGCGGGGAATAATTTTTGGAATTTTTATTTTCTTTTTGCTTTGCATTTTGTTTTTATTATGGCAAACAGCTTACCTACAGATCATCAAGGCAGATGAGTATTCAGCCATGGCAAATCAAAACAAATTCGCCATGGGCCAGGTCAAGGCTGAAAGGGGAGTAATTTACGATTCAACAGGAAAACAGCTTGTATTTAATAAGCCTAGCTTTGATTTAACAGCCAAGAAAAATGAGATTACGGAAGATTCTGTAAAAGAAGTTTCCCAAATATTAGGAATAAGCGAAGATGAAATAAGGAGCAAAATTTCAAAAGATAGTAAAATCGCGGAAAATTTAAACCACGACCTTTTGGTTCTTCTAGAAACAAAGTTAAATAATTTACCCGGATTTCAAATTCAAAACAACTCCACTCGCTATTATCAAGATGGCCAGATTTTTTCCGATTTAATAGGCTATGTTGGAAAATCCGCAAACGACTATATCGGAAAAGACGGGCTGGAAAAATCTTACGAAGATATTTTAAAACAAAACCCAGGTGAAGTTAAACAAGAAAAAGATGTTTATGGCAACCTCCTCTCAAAACAAGTTATTTCCAGCCCTGAATCCGGAAAAGGATTGGTTCTTTGGATAAATTCTGATTTGCAAAAAAAAGCCGCGGAAGAATTGCAAAAAGTGCTCGACAAAACCGGAGCTAAAAAGGGGGTGGTAATTGCAATGGACCCCAAAACGGGGGGAATTTTGGCGTTAGTCAGCCTGCCTTCTTACGATAATAATCTTTTTACCCAAGGCGCCAACCAAGATGATTTAAATAAAGTTTTAAACGACCCTGCAAATCCGATGCTCAACCGCGCCATCGCCGGATTGTATCCGACCGGCTCAACCATAAAACCAATTTTAGCAACCGCCGCTCTCGAAGAAAAGCTCATATCTCCTTCAAAAAAAATAAATGATACCGGCTCAATTGAAATTCAAAGCAAATACGACCCGAACATTGTCTATGTTTATCATGGAATTACGCCCCATGGCTGGGTTGACATGAGGCAGGCTATCGCCGTTTCTTCAAATATATATTTTTACACTATCGGCGGAGGATACGGCGAACAACAGGGATTAGGCCCTACGCGCATTAAAAAATATCTTGATATGTTTGGCTGGGGAAAGGAAACAAATATTGATTTGCCCGGAGAAACCTGCGGATTTATACCTACTCCAAATTGGAAAAAAACATCCAAGAAAGCAGCTTGGAATGATGGGGATACATATAATATGTCCATCGGTCAGGGCGATTTACTGATCACACCAATTCAAGTCGCCGCCGCTTACTCTGCAATTGCAAATGGGGGCATTTTATACAAGCCCCAACTAGTAAAGCAAATTATAAAAGACTCGCCAAAAACTGTTCTGCGCGAAATAACCCCCGCCGTCGCAAACGCAAACTTTGTCAGCAATAGCAATCTTCAAATAATCCGAGAAGGAATGCGCATGGCCGTCACGGGCGAAAACGCGCCTCAAGCCTCATCGCTTCTTCTCAACTCCTTGCCCGTAAAAGCGGCGGCAAAAACAGGCACCGCTGAAACTTCCCGCAAAGATGTTTATCTTAACTGGGCAAACGTTTTTGCTCCATATGACGACCCTCAAATTGAACTCACCATAATGATAGAGAATGTAAAAGGGCTGCAGTCCGCCGCCCTGCCAGCCGCCCAAGGCATCTTGACATATTTTTTCAATGGTATATAATAAAGACAGTAAGCAGTAAAAGTATTTACTAACTTTTTTTGGGGGGTATTTTTATGGTAAGGAAAGAAAGTGATTGGTGGTGGACAGTAAAGGCCCTGCTCCGGGGATTGCTGGGAAACAAGAATTACCTTCCCCAGCCGGGCAACGCTTTCCCATTTTGGGGAATCCGCGGTTCCAACTCGGAGCGGGTCCTCAACCTCAAAAAAGTGTGGTGCGGCCCCTAACCGTTTGACAGGGAGCTAAGAAGAGACTTGCGGTTAGTAAGCCGTAAATAGCGGAGTCTGTAAGGCATTTCAGACCCCGCTTTTTTATTAAGTATTTTTATGATATTATATTTAAATGGCACAGAAAATTCGCACCAGATTCGCGCCCAGTCCGACGGGAAATTTACATATCGGTTCTGCTAGAACCGCGCTTTTTAATTTTTTATTTGCTAAACAAAATAAAGGAAAAATGGTTTTAAGAATAGAAGATACAGATTTGGAAAGGTCAACAAAAGAATTCGAAAAAGATATCATAGACAACCTGAAAATTTTAGGCTTAGAATGGGACGAATTTTACAGGCAGACAGAAAGGCTTGATATTTACAAAAAATATTTGCAAAAACTTTTAGAAGAGAATAAAGCTTATTATTGTTTTTGCCCAAAAGAAGAACTTGATGAAAAACGCCGGTATACAAAAAAATGCGCCAATATATCTCTTAAAGAAGCTGAAGAAAGAATAAAAAGGGGAGAGAAAGCCGTAATCCGCTTCAGAGTTCCAGAAAAGAAAGTCAAGTTTAACGATTTAATAAGAGGAGAGGTTGAATTCGACTCCTCACTTTTGGGCGATATTGTTATAGCCAAAGATTTAAACACGCCTTTATATAATTTTGCCGTTGTCGTAGATGACTATGAAATGGGAATTACGCAAATTATAAGAGGGGAAGACCATTTACCAAACACTCCCAAGCAAATTTTAATGCAGGAAGCCTTGGGCTTTAATAAAATAGAATACGCCCACCTTCCGCTTATTTTAGGCCCCGACAGAAGCAAAATGAGCAAGCGCCATGGCGCTGCAGCAGTAAAAGAATATCTTGAGCAGGGTTATTTGCCCGAAGCTATAGTAAATTTTCTTGCTTTTCTGGGCTGGAACCCCGGAAACGAGAAAGAAATATTTTCTTTAAAAGAATTAATAAAAGAATTTAAGATTGAAAAGATTCAGAAATCCGGAGCTATATTCAATCTTCAGAAATTAGATTATTTAAATGGCGTTTATATAAGGCAAATGCCCTTAAAAAAACTCACGGAACTTTGCCGAAAGTATGTTCCCGAAATAAACGAAAAAATTGTTTCTTTATATCAAGACCGCCTTAAAAAAATTTCTGAAATAGGGGAGTTATCCGATTTTTTCTTCGAAGATGAATTATCTTACGACAAAAGCTTATTAATTTGGAAAGATATGTCTGAAGGAGATATAAAAGAATCTCTTGAAAAATCCACAGAGACACTCTCAAAGATAAAAAACTGGAAAAAAGAAAATATAGAAAAGGAGTTATTGAAAGAAGCCGGCGAAAAAAGAGGGGAATTGCTTTGGCCCTTGCGTGTAGCCTTAAGCGGGAAGAAGACTTCCCCGCCTCCATTTGAAATCGCCGATGTTCTTGGCAAAGAAAAAACATTAAAAAGGCTAGAAGATGCAATAAATAAATTTTAAATTTATTATCATCCGCGAATTTCTGCTGTCATTCCCGCGAAAGCGGGAATCTAGATTAATTTCAGAACCTGGATCCCCGCATTCGCGGGGATGACAAGAGTGCGGAATAACAGAAATCCATGAAGTATTTTATTTGTTTCTTGTTAACATTTTCAATGTTCCTAGCCATATCTCAACCTGTCTTGGCAGCCCAAGGCGGCCCAGAGGGCGCTTTAAACGGCATCTGGGGCTATATTAAAGGTTTGCCAGTTTGGCCTAAAATAACTTTTTATTTAAATCAAAAAGTTGAAGAAAGAAAACCAGTAGTCCAGCAAGAATTAAATAGGGAAATAAAAGAAACAGAACAAGATGCAGTAAGGCAAATTCCTTCGCTCTGGCAAAAATTTACAAATATTTTGCATAAAATCGGCTTATAGTTTTCCACAGATTTTTTATTGTTTTCCATGGGGGAGCATTCTATAATATGCATAGATAATGTCGCACAATATTGGTAAATCGCCAAAGCCCATAATAGAATATATCCCCGATTTTTTAGATTATTGCGAAGTCGAGAAGGGATTATCTAATAATACCCAAAAGAATTATCAAAGATATTTAAAGAAATTTTCGGATTGGCTAAAAGAAACTGGAAAAGTCGATATAAACCCCGGCCAATTGGACGCAAAAACAATATGGGACTATCGCCTATTCCTTTCCCGGAGCAGTGATAACTTAAAAAAGACAACTCAAAACTACTATTTAATTGCGTTAAGAGCCCTATTAAATTATTTTGCCGATAGAGATATCGTCTCTTTGCCCGCAAGCAAGATTAAGCTGCCAAAAGATGCCAGGAGCGACAAAGATATAAAATTCCTAAATATAGACCAGATAAAAAAGCTTCTTGAAGCGCCGGATAATTTAAGGGATAGGGCAATACTCGAAACCCTCTTCTCCACCGGCTTAAGAATTGCTGAAATGGTTGCCTTAACCCGCGACCAATTTGCAAATTTAGAAAATAAAAAAGATATCGAATTAAGCATCATTGGCAAGGGGAATCATCCCCGCACTGTTTATTTTTCCGAAAGGGCATTGGAATGGCTAAAAAAATACCTGCAAACAAGGGATGACGAGAATAAGCCCCTCTTCCCTATTTCTGCAAGGTCTGTAGAAAGACTGGTTAAAAAATATGCTATTTTAAGCGGCATTCCAATTTTCACCACGCCGCATACCCTCCGCCATTCTTTTGCCACCGATTTATTGTCGCAAGGTTTAGACTTACGCACTATTCAGGAGCTTTTAGGCCACAGAAGCATCACCAGCACCCAAATTTATACTCATGTGACAGACAAGCGCCTTCGCGATGTCCACCGCAAATTTCACAGCCTCGGCCAATAAAAAAGCGGGAGTCCCTGCCTTTGCCGGCAAACGCTTCCGCTTTTTTTATTTTATTCTTCTCCCCCTTCTTCGCTTCCACCATCTTCTTCCTCTTCCGAGTCTTCCTCTTCATCATCCTCGCCCTCCAAAGTTTCCAAATCTTCATCATCCAAATCCAGCTCTCCTTCGTCTGAATCAAAGTATTCTTGGTTGTTCATTATACTCGCAATCATCAAATTTAATTTTTAAAAAACCAACCTTTGTTCGAATATACACCAACCAAATCCCCTGTCAATAGATTTTTATTAACACCGCCAGCATAGTCTTTTTTTATTTCTTCACTTGCCAAAGCCTGCTCATAAACATGCACATCGTCTATCAAACCATGGAAATATTGAATTGAATTTGTTAAATTCGCGCCAATGGCAACCGGATAATTACTTTGATTTACAGTTCCAGAAAAAGAGCATTTGTTGGCAAGTTCGCCATTGATATATACCCTGACAGATGAGCCGTCAAAAGTTTGCGCCAAATGCGACCATTGGTTCAACGGCGCCGTTTTATTGGTAGGGCTTGTACATAATCTCCAAGTTCCTCCAACATAATCATATCCAACCACCCTCCCGGTTGTGCCGTAAAAAACAAGTATGTAGCTGTCTTCCTTTCTTACAATTGTTCCGTAATCGTTGTAAGACAAGGGATAAACCCAGGCCTCCACCGTCACATAATCCGATTTCAAGGAATTAGAACTGTTCACCCTTGCATAGTCATCGGCCCCATCAAACTCCAAAGAGCATCCATATGTTGAAGGCGTATAGTTAGAGTCGCTTGAAACACACCTCCAAGTAGCTCCCGAAACTGTGCCAACGTTTCCATTTCCGCTTCCGTCCCCCACCGAAGTTCCCGCACCTTCATTAAAATCCCATTTCCCCGCTCGGTAAGCTCCTAAAGCATGGTCAATGCTGGCAGAAAATTGAAGCCCCGCCGCGGTTTTAGCCTTTGACCTTGCCGACCCTAAAGACAAAAGCACTATGCTTGCCAAAAGCCCCAATATAGCAACCACCACAAGCATCTCTACTAAAGTAAAGGACCGCTTAAAGTTATCCCCCATATAAAATTATTATATCATAATATTACAGAATCGAATCGTTGTCTACTTCAAAAGTTTTAGGTAATAAAAATGGAAAATTAAATCCCAAAAAATAAACTAAATCTGTTGCAAATTTCGAGGCTTTTAGCTTGAAAGCAAATTTTTTTTTCGCCACTGCAGCATATTTTTTAAAATCAGGAAAGGTCTTTAATAGAATATCGGCGAGCTCCAGCTGCCAAAGAACTCCCCCGCCCGACCATGGCTTTGTAAGCCCTGCCGCATCCCCGCAAAGCCCCACATGTTCAACACTCGATGTTGAACATTTAAGCCCGCTTGGGATAAGTTTGGATTGAATATTATTTAAAATGATTTTATTTTTACTTAAAAAATCATCTAGTGTTTTTTTGGACTCGTTTGGCTTTGCTATTATTCCGTACTCAATATTTTTTCCTCGCGGTATTTTCCATATAAAACCATTTTTAACCCCCCACGTCTCCACCATACGCGATATGGCGATATTGCGATATTGCATATAGCCAAGAATCCCCAGCCGATATTTGGGATTTTTTAAACTCAAACACGATCTAATCACGGATAGCGGGCCGTCGCAGCCTATCACCCTATCGAATCCCTCCGGAATTTTGGTTATATTGCTGTTTAAAATTATTTTTACTCCGGCTTTTTGAGCTAATTCAGCAACCAATTTATCCAGCTCAAAATGGCTCATAACCAAAAAATCTTTCTTAAATTTAAGCTGGATTTGTTTCTTGGGAAAATTAATAATAGCCGAGTTAATCCGATTTAAAATAAGCTTTTCGCTTTGAGGAATATATTTTAAAATGTTTTCTGAAAATAATCCCGAACAAGCAGAATTCCCGATTTCTTTTTTTCTTTCAAAAACCGTTACCCCATGGCCCATTAAAGAAAGCTTCCAAGATAAATAAAGCCCGTTTATTCCCCCGCCAACAATACCTATTTGCATAAATAACCAATTGTAAACGAAACCAAAGAAACTAAAAATATCCCGATAAATAATAAAATATCGCTTTTATTTCGTTTGACAATGTGAATTAGTTTTGCTATCATGTTGTTATATGTCAACGACTAAATCTGCAGGAGCAACCAAATTAGGCAGAGATTCCCAGCCGAAATATTTGGGAGTAAAGCTTCAAGACGGCCAAAAAGCCAAACCCGGAATGATAATCTTAAAACAAAGAGGCACTCATTTTATTGCCGGAAAAAATGTGAAACAGGCCGGCGACGATACTCTTTACGCATTAAAAGAAGGAACGGTTAAGTTTACTCCAAAAATCAAAACTCGATTCGATGGCTCTAGGCGTGTTGTAAAATCCGTGAGCGTTGAGTAATTGCAGTTTTTATTAAATCGCGGAATAAAGGATGAGGGTTCAGCGGGCGGGATTTAAATTCGGGGTGGAATTGAGAAGCTACAAAAAAGGGATGGTCTTTAAGTTCAATTATTTCAACCAAATCTCTTTCGGGATTAACGCCGGCAATCACAAGGCCGTTTTTTTGTAAAATTTCCCTATATTTATTGTTAAACTCATATCTATGGCGGTGCCTTTCTGAAATAAGCTCTTCGCCATAAGCTTTGGCGCTTATAGTATTTGGCATTATTTTGCAATCAAAAGCCCCAAGGCGCATCGTTCCCCCATACCTTTGGTCTTTAATAAGATTTTTCTGCTCCTGCATCATATCTACCACATTTTCTATATTTTTCTCCTCAAATTCGGGCGAAGAAGCATTCTTTATTCCGCAAACATTCCGCGCAAATTCTATTGTTGCCAATTGCATCCCTAGGCAAAGCCCCAAAAACGGAATTTTATTTTCTCTGCAATACTGAATCGCTTTTATTTTTCCTTCTATCCCCCTGTTTCCAAACCCGCCTGGCACAATAATTCCATCGTATTTTTTTAATTCGCCAAAAGACTCCGCGTCTAGCCACTCTATAACAGGCTTTTGATTCCAAAAATAGGCAGCATGCTTTATTGATTCCAAAACCGAAATATATGAATCTGTCAGAATAAAATCTCCGCTCCCAAAATATTTTCCAACAATGCCGATTTTCACTTCGCCCTTGGGATTTTTTATTTTTTCCACAAGCTCTTTCCAATCTTTCAGGTCTTTGTTTTTTGCCCTTAAAGAAAGTTTCTTCAATATTCTTCCGCTTATATTATCTTTTTCAAAATTTACCGGCACTTCGTAAATGCTTTCCACATTCGGCGCCGAAATCACATCCCCCTCCTCAAGTCCGCACATGAATTCAAGCTTTTCTTTTCTCTTTTGGTCCATCGGCACGCCGGCTCTGGCTAAAATTATATCGGGATGCAGGCCGGCTGATTCCAAGCTCCTTGCCGCATATTGCGTCGGTTTAGTTTTTAACTCGTTTCCACCGGCGCCCAAAGAAGGCACATAGCTTACCAAAGCCAAAACGACATCTTTCGGCTTTTTTAGTTTCAAAATACGGATAGCTTCCAAAAAGAGAATGTTTTGGTATTCGCCCACAGTCCCCCCCACTTCAACAATAGCAATATCGGCCTTATTCGCTTTCGCCGCCTTATCAATCCGGCTTATAACTTCCAAAGGTATTTGAGGCACAACTTCCACGCATTTTCCTCCATATTCCATTGCCCTTTCTTTGTTTATGACGGAAAGATAAACGCTTCCGGTGGTCATGTAATTTTTGCCAGACAAATTTGTGTCTAAAAATCTTTCATAATTTCCCATATCCTGGTCGCATTCCATTCCGTCATCCAAAACAAAAACCTCACCGTGTTCAGTGGGGTTCATTGTTCCAGCATCAACATTTACATAAGGGTCAATTTTAATTGCAGTGACGCTAAAACCGCTTGATTGCAAAATTTTACCTATCGAAGCTGCAGCCACTCCCTTTCCAACCCCCGACATTACTCCTCCAACGACAAAAATATACTTTGTCATTTATTTTTCTTCCGATACTATTACATTAACTTCTGTTTCAAGGTTATGGTCAAACTTTATTTTTACCGGGTACTCTCCTGCCATTTCAATGGGTTTTTCAAGCAAAACCTGGTCCTTTTTAATGCCATATCCCATTTCTACCAGCTTATCGGCAACTTTTTGCGGAGTAACTTTCTCGTATAGCTGCTCTTTTTCGCCCACTTTAATGGTAATGGGCACCTCTAAGCCATCCATTTGCGAAGCCGCTTCCTGAACCTTCTTCAACTCTTCCTCTGCGGACTTTTTAACAATTTCAAGCTGGGCTTCGGCCCATTTCAAAACGGGTTTCGTTGCAATTTTCGCCAATCCTTGCGCAAGCAGAAAGTTTCTTGCAAAACCGTCTTTAACTTCTTTTACTTCAAATTTTTTTCCAACTTTATCTACATCTTCCAATAAGACTACTTTCATATGTTTTTCGGTAATTATTTTTATTTGCTTCTATTTTACTTCATCTCGCCGACAATTTCAAGAGCCTTATTTAGCTGCGGGTCCTTTTTGGCATCCAAATCCTGGCTTGTTATTTTCACCTCCGCATCCGGCTTTAAACCGTTTCCCGATATTTGCTCGCCTTTTGGAGTAAGCCAGTGCGCAACCGTTACTTTTAAGCTCGAACCGTCCGACAATTGTTCCAATTGCTGAACCGACCCCTTTCCAAAAGAAGTTTCCCCTATCAATTTTATCCCGCGGTTGTCCCGCAATGCCGCCGCCAAAATTTCCGAAGCCGAAGCTGTTCCTTTATCTATCAATATCACCACCGGCCAGTTTGCAAACTTGGCGTTCCCCTCCGCTTTATAAATAGTGTTTTCCCTGTCGTCTCCAAAATCCTCTGTCACTACTGTTTTCCCCCTCGGCAAAAACCATCCGGCTATATCCTGCGCCACTTCCAGATATCCGCCGGGGTTCCCCCTCAAATCAATAACAATTTTCTTGGCATTCGGATTATCCAGAATCTGCTTCGCCGCTTTGGTAAAATCACTGCTTAATGTTTCCGAAAATTGGTAAATCCGAACATAAGCGGCATCTCCTTTCATTTCCCACTCCATAGAAGGAATTCTTATCACCTCGCGTTTTATTTTTATATCTTTCGGTTCTTTCCAGTCATCCCTGAAAATATTCAAAACAACTTCCGTTCCCGCCGTTCCCCTAATCAAAGAAACCGCCTCATCCACTGTCATATCCGTTGTTGGCTTGTCGCCAATCTTTAAAATTTTATCTCCCGGCCTTAAGCCTGCTCTTTCGGCAGGAGTTCCTTTTATAGGCGAAATTATTTGCAGCTGGCTGTCTTTTATGCCAATTTCCATTCCAACACCTTCAAATTGCCCCGTCACATCCGCCAAAAAAGATGCTGTTTCCGTAGGGTCGAAAAAAACAGTGTAAGGGTCCCCAGCGGCCTCCTTAACCATTCCCGCTGTTGCTCCGTAAACCATTTTCTTTTCATCCAGCTTCGATGGGTCAACAAAATTATCTTTCAGCTTTTGCCATGTTTCCCACATTATTGAAAAATTCACATTTTCCGGCGGGCAAATTTTGCATATTTTATTTTCCCCGCCCAGCCAAAAACCAAGCCCGAAAGCTCCGAATATGACAATAACCAAGAGTATTTTTTTCATCATAATAATTTGTAGATATCGCCTGCGCCCATTACCACTAAAACTTCTTTATCAATATTTTTTCTCAAATATTCTTTTATTTTTTCTTTCGCTAAATAAATAACATTCTCCTTGCTTATTTTATTTACCAGCTTTTTGGAGCTTACTTTTTTAGAAACATCCCTTCTTTCTCTTCCCGGCACATCATAAATATCGGTAATAATTATTTTGTCTAACCCTATATTTTTAAAAACATCCACAAATTGTTTAAATAAATAATAAGTCCTTTGATATTGATGCGGCTGGAAAATGCACCATATTTTCTTATTTGCGAATTTTTGTTTTGCTGCTTCCAAAGTTGCTTTTACTTCCGTAGGATGATGCCCGTAATCAGAAATTATTTTTATTCTTTTATTTCCAAGTTTCACATTTTTAGGCTCAAACCTTCTCCATGCGCCTTTATATTCTCCCAAAGCCGCAAAAGAAACATCGTCGGGAATTCCCAATTCCCGCGCTACAGCAATCGCCGCTAAAGCATTCGAAACATTGTGCTCGCCTGGAATCTGCAAAATCGGCCTTATTTTTCCTGCCTCCGGTTGCTTCAAAGAATAACCTTTTAGCTTTGGATTTTCACTTGTAATTTTGGTAATATTTTGGTCGTCTAAATTTCCCACAAGAACGCCTTCCAAAGAAAGATGCTCTATATATTTTTTGTAAGTTTCCAAAATATCATTCAAATCTTTGTACGTATCCATATGCTCTTCTTCTATGGTTGTTAAAACCATTATTCTTGGCCAATAGTTTAAAAAAGAGCGGTTCCACTCATCGGCTTCAATAACCAAATATTTGCTTTTTCCTGCGCGAAAGTTTGTATTTCTGAATTCTTTCAGCTTTGTCCCCACAATAACTGTCGGGTCCAACCCTGCTTTTTCAAGCAAAAGCCCTATCATTGCCGTGGTCGTGCTTTTGCCATGCGTCCCCGAAACCGCAATCGTAAAATACTGCTTTGTAAGCTCCCCCAATGCTTCCGGGTAGCTCATAATACTCACTCCTCTTCCCATTGCTTCCGTAAGTTCGGGGTCCGAAAAAGGCACCGCCGGAGTGTGGATAATCAGGTTTGTATCTGCGTCGGGCTGTTTTTTAAATTTAACTTTTTTCTTTTTCAAGTAATCCGTTATTTCCGAGTTAGATAAATCAAAACCGGTCACCTCGTGGCCCTTGCTTAAATAATATTGCGCCAATGCTGATACGCCAATTCCCCCAATTCCAATAAAATGCACTTTCATGAAATTAATATTAACATAATTTAAAAGATTTCAAAACTCTATATTCAGACCCCCCTTTCTTTAAAAAACTCTCCATTACTTCTACCGAATTAACCTTAAATTTAAGATTAATTTTTTCTGAAACATCCGGCCTGTCCTCGGGATTTATTTTTCTCCACCCCCACTGGCTTATCCTCGCCAGCGTTATATGATATTTCTCGCCTGTTGCAAAAATATATTTTGGCAAGTTGCCATCCGGAAAATAACTTATTTTATCTAACTCAACTTCAAAGGCCGGTATGTTCAACATCCGATGTTGCACATCTTCAAAAATTCTTTTGAGCTCTTCATTAGAAATATTGCCGATAAATTCAAGTGTTATATGCAAGTTCTCTTTCTTCGTCCATCGGCAGGGCAATTCAAAATACCTCTCTTGTATTTTTACAAGTTCCTCTTTTATATCCTCCGGTAGATTTATAGCAATAAATACTCTATGCATATAATTATCTTGACATAAAGATTTGCAGATGTAAAATGACCCCAGATCGTTCGAAACCCAAACAATCCAAAAAAGGAGAGAAAATGACAATTGCATTATGGGCAACAGTTTTCATGGCCTTGTTTATTCTAGGCGGAATAACTTTCTGGCACGAAGTAAGGATTCAGAGAATAGAGCGAGAACTCCCAGGAATTGCGCGAAACGCCAGTCGAGCCAGAACCGCAACGATGCGGTATTAACTTCGGAGGCAAGGCCTCCTAAGTGATTTGTAGGGGCGAACCTGTGTGTTCGCCTTTTTTCTTGCTATTGACACAGAATTTTGGGCTGGTATTATTAAAGCAATGGCAACATGTTCGTACACTACGAACAAAGTTGTGTGTCGCAAAAAGCGCCTTTGAAAGAGGGCTCTTTTTGTTTTATAATAAATTCGTGGCTGGGGCTCGTGGTGTATAAAGTAACATGTTGTCCTTGACACACAACGAAGCGGGTGCAAGTCCCGCCGAGTCCACACAAGAATATCGAGAGCAATCTCGATGTTTTTGTTTAAAACATTGACACAGCCTGCCCAAAATGTAAAATAGCTCCAGATCGTTCGAAACCCAAAACTTATTTGGAGGCATGTCCCATGATTGAACGAGATACATATGTTTTTATCCCAAAAATGGAGAGATTTGGGAAAGTAGTCGGTGAAGACCTGCAAAATCCCGATATTACGCTCGAAAATGGCAATCCAACGACTCAAAAGACTGAAGATTTGATTCCTCTCTTCAAAAATTTGGACCCTATGACCTCTATGTGGAACAATCTTCGACATAATATCGTGACTGTCATCATTAAGATTGCCGGATTTTTCTGGAGAAGAATCACTGCCTTCGAAAAAAAAGTTGAAAATCTGGAACGGCAAATCGAGGGGCTTCAAAGCAAACAGGCAAGCTTACGCCAAGATGCGGATGCTGGCGGCCCATCTTTCCATGGAAAGTCTTACGGAGATGGCGGTTAACTTAGGAGACTTAGGAGGCCTCGCCTCCAAGTGAATTGGAATGTTCAACATCGAGTGTTGAACATAGGCGGAAGTCTTTCTTCCGCCTTTTTTATTTGCTATTATTTACTAATGACATTTGCTATTCAAAATTCAGGGGGAAGTTTGATTAACCTTTTGCGAAGAGCCGGATATCTTTACATGCATGAAGATGAGAAAACCCATGAACAGGTTTTTTCCCGCCCGCTTGAAAGATCGGGCTATCCCCGCTTTCATCTCTACATAAAACAAATAGATAATAATCTTATTTTTAATTTGCATTTAGACCAGAAACGCCCGATATATAAGGGCGCAACAGCGCACTCGGGAGAATACGATTCGCCTTTAGTTCAACAAGAAACAGAAAGAATAAAACAAGCCTTGACTTAAGGTTTGTTTTTTAATATTATTTTAATAGTACGTTGGACATTGGTGTTTCATAGTCATGCCAATTTAAAGGAGCAAAGGAATGAATGAAGAAAGGGTTGTTGTGCTAACGCAGAATGGGGAGTTTGAATGGGCAGATCCGGATGCGATTCCCGCAGGAGCTCTCCCTATGGCAGAGGCAAATGGAGCCCCCACGCCCAGAGATGCGATTAATCACGACCCGGCCAGCGCTTTTATAGCATTGGCAAAACACATGGGATTAATCAGAGGTAAACAGCCGCTCAGCAACACAGAAGTCCAGAAAGAACTTTGGTAAGAAATCATGCCCTCCGGCAGTGCGCGGAGGGCTTCTTTTTTTTTCGCAAAAGGGTAGAATAATTTTAATGACAGCAATTCAAAAAGTCGTAACCCACTACTTCAAAACAAAGGGATTGAGCCTGGAAGAATTGAAAAAAAGCGCGAGAAAAAGAAAAATAGTATACTCTCGCTACACCCGCCCCGCCAAAGAATTAATTGAGCTAGCCGGTTCCGTTGAAAAAGCAAAAAAGGCAATAACGAAAGTAGCGGAGTGGGCAAAATCAAGAAAATTAGATTACTCCATCGAAACAGTTTTCAAAAAGTGGCTCGAGCTAGATACTTTAAAGCCGAAAGAAGTAGTTAAAAAACCTTTTTACAAAGAAAGGCCGATGGTTTGGTCCGACGCCAAAAAGAAATGGTATGTTATTTCAAAAGATGGCGAATGGCTCGAGTTCGCAGATAAAGAAGACAAAATAGAATGGAAAATCCACGCATAATATTTATCGGAACACCCGAATTCGGGGCAATTATTTTGGAAAAGCTTGTTTTGGCGAATTACAAGCCAGTTTTGGTTATAACAAATCCCGATGAGCCGGTTGGGCGGAAACAAGTTCTTACCCCTCCGCCAGTTAAACTTATAGCTCAAAAATACGGAATTCCGGTTATTCAAAAATTAGAAATTAAAGAAAACCCAGATTTAATTATTGTTGCCGCTTATGGAAAAATTATCCCCAAAGAAATATTAAATACAGCTAAATATGGCGCGATAAACGTGCACCCCTCGCTATTGCCAAAATACCGCGGCGCTTCCCCTATTCAAACTGCAATTTTAAATGGAGATAAAAAAACAGGTGTCACGATTATGCTCATGGATGAAAAAATGGACCATGGCCCAATCCTCATGAATAAAGAATTTGGAATTATGAATAATGATTCATACAAAACTTTATCAGAAAAATTGGCAAACATGGGAGCGGTTTTGTTAATAGAAACTATTCCCAGATACTTAGATAGAGAAATAACACCGAAAGAGCAAGAACATTCAAAGGCCACTTTCACAAAAATAATAAAAAAAGATGACGGTTTAATTGATTGGTCTAAAAAACCCGAAGATATAGAAAGGCAGATCCGGGCATTTAATCCTTGGCCAGGAAGCTTTACTTTCGTCGAAAAAAATGGTAAGAAATTAAGAGTAAAAATACTCGAAGCCGAAGTTTTAGATAATAAATTAGTTATAAAAAAAGTCCAGCCTGAAGGCAAAAAAGAAATGCCTTACGAAGAATATTTGCTGGGTTATCCAAAAATATGTTAACACATGCAGATTTAAAAAAAGGGGTAAGAGTTTTAATTGACGGCCAACCTCACGAAGTAATGGAATCGAACCAGATGAAAAAGGCGCAAAGGCGCGTCGTAATGCAGACAAAAATAAAAAACCTTATCACCGGAACAATTTCAGAGCGCAACTTTCACCAGGGCGATATGTTTGAAGAAGCCGACCTTGAAAAGTTTGAGGCGAAGTTTTTATATTCTCACCGCGATAAATTTGTTTTTTGCGACGTAAACGACCCCTCAAAAAGATTTGAATTGAGGCCCGAGCAAGTTGGAGGCTCTGCAAAATATCTTCGCCAAAATGAAATAGTAGAAGGCGCTATGTTTGAAGGAAAAATCGTCAGCATAAACACGCCCATAAAAGTCCAGCTTAAAGTTAAAGAGACTCCGCCAGGCGTAAGGGGCGACCGGGCACAAGGAGGCACCAAAACAGCAGTTTTGGAAACCGGCGCGCAAGTGCAAGTTCCCTTGTTTATAAACGAAGGCGACACAATAGAAATAAACACCGAAACCGGCGAATATACAAGAAGAGTCTAATCAAAAAAGCCCTGCCGAAGCGGGGCTTTTCAATCTCGGAATCTCTGTCCCCATCCTATAGCCATCACTACAAGTGTTTGGCAGGAGTTCCAAGATTGATTGGAGCTGACAGGATTCGAACCTGCGACCTCTCCGATAGCGGAGCGCTCTCCCAACTGAGCTACAGCCCCTAGAAGTCCTTGCGAGTCCCTTGAAGGAGGACGAGGAAGGAAAAACGCCTCGCAAGGACCTCGGTGTGCAACCGTTTTTATATTATCACTAAGAATGTTTTATTTCCAGTAAGCACACTCTGCACTTGCGATTTTCTATTCAAAAAGCTGTCCATATCGAAGGGAATATTGTCGAGCTCTGGCACTCTCATAACAACATCTAACTCGCCAGAACTCAAAACTTTTATTTCTTTAACCCATTGATTGACGATAAATCTCTTAATCTCAAAATTTTTATTCTGTATTTTTTGATATTTAAGACAAGTTTCCATTGCTTCTTTTTGCAAAACATCTTCACTGTCCATCTTTATCAATTTATCTCGAACTTCCGCAATCTGCTTATTCAAAAGCTTCTCGTCATTCCCGAAAACAGCGACTTTACTGTCCAACTCCTTTTTCGAAAAGGTTTCTTCAATATACAAATCGAGAATCTTCATTTTTTTATCTTCGATTTTTTGTTTCGCGATTTTTAATCGTTCCAGTTCCTTTTCATTTATCGTTCTTTCCTTTTGTCTTGATTTTATCAATTCCCTGATTGATTTTTTAACAAACTCTGGGTCGTTTATTAACCTTTCGACTCTCGCCCAAACCTCATCATCAACTTCCCTTGCATTTATTATCGGGGCTGGACATCTGTGTTGCGGATTATATTTATCTCTGCAAGCATAATGCAAACTATACCAGCCGTTTTTGTTTGCCTTTCCCGAAGACCTGCCTCCAAACCTTTTTCCGCAAAAGCCGCATTTAATAAGTCCTGAACAAAGATATTCGTGAATAACCCCTCTGAAAAAATCTTTTTTTCTTTTATCCAACACTATCCGCACTCTTTCAAAAACGCCCTTATCAATTATGGCTGGGATTTTTACCAGTTTCCATTGGTCTCTTGGTCTCCATTTCCAGCCAGTCAAACCGCCTCTCGCTCTGGTCTTGCTGTATTCTTTGACAATTCTTGTCGGCTGGCAATAAACTTTTTTTCCAAACCAGAAGTTGCCAATATAACTTTCATTTTGAAGAATCTGTTTGAGGGTTCTCGGAAGGATAGCAACTTGTTTTTTCCCTTCTTCGCCCTTTCTGCCTCTAGCATAAATCCCCATATTAAAAAGGGTTCTGACAGCTTGATGCAGGCTCTGGTCTTGCAAATAAACTTCAAAACATTTCCTAATTTTCCAAGCTTCATTTTCATCAACTTCAAAACTGGCTTCTCTGCCTTCTTCTCGGTTTCTTCTTGTAAGCCGATAACCCCAGCTCGGATAACAGCCAATCAACTTGCCCTCATTCACTTTCCTATATTTTCCATTCACCATTGCCTGAACTATCTGCTTTTTTGCCATCTTCATTGCTTCGGCTTGGACATTTATGCTGAAAACTCCCTCTGGGCTTACATAATCAATTGGAATCCCCCTCACCTCTATCCTGACCCAACTCCAACCAATTCGCGAAAAAGAGGTTCAAGATGAACTGTGCCGCCTCTGGTTGAACGACTTAAATCGCTCAAAGCCAAAACATTAAACTTTCCGAGTTTTGCGTCCTCTCTCAT
>OBLY010000019.1_pt1 | contig 22295 bp, 26 predicted proteins | sample 1539041 | NCBI WGS metagenome assembly OBLY01 (sample SAMEA2690973, study PRJEB22502) | sediment metagenome | biome: Billabong; feature: Tropical; material: Sediment | place: Australia | collected 2013-05-14 | depth 1 m
ATAAGGAAATATGGCGTCAATTACATTTTTATTCCTATCCATAGACCTGTTTATCAGTTATGGAACCCATCTCTTGACAAAAAAGGTGTAGAGGCGTTTAATAATCTTACTTATTTTGAAATAGATAAAATATTTAAAGATCCATATGGTACTACGGTTCTGATAAAAGTTCAGGAAAATGTACAGCCAAAATATAATAATATAAAAATCAATTGGTATGTCACAATCGCGGGATATTTAGTATCTATAATCAGTCTTCTGATATTTGCATATACTTATAAACCCGAACGCTTTGGGGCCAAAAAGTAAAAGAAAATCTGATTTTCAAACAGAAGTCATTACCTATGCCTATGATTCCGGATAGACACAATTATGATATCCGCAAGCAGACCGAAGAACAGTACCTGCATGCCTGCCATTATCAATAATGCGGAAAGGATAGTTGAGGCAAGACGCTCTATAATACCTGTTTGTACCCATTGGAACGCTATGTTCAAACCTATAGCCGCCCCTACGGTAATTAAAGCGATCCCGGGAGGTACAAAGATGGCGAGCGGATTATAATCCCTTACAAGGCGAAGCATTAGTGCTATGATCTGGGAGCCATCCCTGTATGCCCGCAATTTGACTTCACCGATGCGAACCCTGTATCTGATAGGCACCTCCACGATATTTAAGCTGTTTTTCGCAGCTTCGATAATCATTTCACTGGCAAAAGGCATCCCGCCTGAGGTGAAAACCAATAATTTTAATTTTTCTGCTTTAATGGCCCTGAATCCCGATTGTGTATCTTTGATATTGAGATGGTACATTTTATTAAGAATATAACTTATTATCCTGTTACCCAGCCTGTTCCTAAATCTCATGGCACTGGGTTCCATATTTTCGATTCTACTCCCGATTACCATATCAACCCTTTTTGATTTTAAAGGCTCAAGGAGTTTAGGTATTTCATGAGGGTCATAGGTATTGTCGCCATCTATCATGATTACAATATCCGAGTCCCCTACATGTTCAAAACCCTGTAGATAGGCATCGCCGTAGCCCGTACTATATTGTGTAATCACATGTGCGCCTACATTTTTTGCTCTGGTCGGCGTATCATCAGTGGATTTATCGATAACAATTACTTGCGTATCAAAGCCTGAGAGTGCCTCGTAGGTCTGTTTTACGACATCATCAATAGCAGGTTCATTTATTGTTGGGATTAATACCGTTATCTTCATATTTGCAATAATTATATAGTAAGCACACGGTATAGGCTTTAGTACTATATAAATATGTCAAAGAATAAGAATTATCCGAAAAACCACATTTTTTTAATCCTGATTATCCTTCTGGGCACTATTGTCCGGTTTTTTACTTATACACAGGTTTTCGAACAGGGAAGGATTGTATTTCTTGAGACCGACCCGTATTATCATATGTGGAGGGTTTCATCATACATAAACACATTTCCGAGCACGTTCATATTTGATCCGTATATTAATTATCCTTACGGTTATCTAGGCTGGCCGCCGCTTTTTGACCAGATGATTGCATTAATCTCTATAATTGCAGGCTTTGGCAGACCAAGCGTACATCTCCTTGAATTGGTTGGCGCGTCTGTACCTGTCGTATTAGGTATATTTTCTATAGTCGCAGTGTATTACATAGCAAAAGAAATATTTAATGAGCGGATAGCTCTATACAGTTCCCTTCTGCTGGCAGTTATGCCCGCTCACTTCCAGATATCCTCTCTCGGGTTTACAGATCACCATATAGCTGAAGTGCTTCTTTCTGTTTTAGCCTATCTATTTTTCATAAAATCGTTAAAAAACAGCTCGCATAGGTTGGCTATTATATCCGGAATAATAATCGGTATTTCTTTTCTTACATGGAGCGGAGCGCCTATATTTATAGGATTGTTGCTATCCTATGCGGTCATTCAATTCATTGTAGATAGAAGATCTGATAACGACTCAAAATATCTATTGATGACGGGTACCATCTCATTTTTAACTGCGTTATTGGTCATCTCCGTTTTCTATATCTGGACTCCATGGCTGAGGACTATCTCGGCTATTGCACTTTCATATTTTCAATTAATCTACGTGGCAGTATCAGCGATATCAATCCTTCTTTTAGGATTAATAGCCAGAATAATGAGACATCAAAAATGGTATTTTTACCCTCTTGTAATAACAGCCTTAATCATCTCTTTCCTTCTATTCCTCTCTCTCGTGTCTCCATCCTTCTATGTGAACTTATCCGAAAGCGTAGGATACTTGTTAACAGATACCCCGGTGTTAAAACAGATAATAGAGGCTCAACCGTTATTTTATACCTTTGATGGAAAGTTCCTCGGATGGGAACTGTTCAGTAATCCTGTATGGTACTCATTCACGTTTAGCTTCTATGCAGCAATAATCGGGCTTATATGGCTTATATATTCATACAGGAAAGGGGTCAATAAAGGAGGTTTATTTTTTATTATATGGACTTTAATTATTCTGGTTCTTGCATTAATGCAAAGAAGGTTCACTTACACGCTTGCAGTAAACGTAGCAATACTCTCAGGGTTCCTTATAGATAAGATCAAATCCTTTTCCATAAAACCATATTATATAGTCCTTATTCTTATCCTTTTTATCCCAAACATCGCAGTTGCGTATAGTATATCCCAGTCTCCACCTAAACCTTCAGATGACTGGTATGATTCCTTGACCTGGTTGAAAGAGAACACACCTGATACGGGGCAATACGGAATAATGACATGGTGGGACTATGGAAACTGGATATTGTATATCTCAAAGCGACCTGTTGTAGCTAACAATTTCCAGATTGGAGGAGATGAGGCGGCAAGATTTTTTTTGGCGGCGAATGAGACTCAGGCAAATGCGATAATGGACGCACGAAAAGCACGGTATGTAGTTGTGGATAGGCGGATCGGGTTGAATAAGTATATCCAAGATAACCAGCTTGTGCTGAAAGGTACGTTTATTGCTGTTGCAAGCTTTGCTGGAAATGATATTTCGATGTATTTAGATAAGTATAACCTTCCCAATGAAAATTACTTCCAAACCATGTATGCCAGGATGCATGTATTTGACGGTAACGGACTTAAAAACTACAGGATAATATACGAATCAAATGAAACATACTACAACCTGTTCGATAAGCCCACAAAGAACATTAAAATTTTTGAGTATGTAAAAGGAGCAAAGATAACAGGGGTTACATCGCCAGGTACAGTAGTATCGCTCTCGGGGATAATAATCACTAATCAGGAGAGGGAATTTGGCTATATACAAAAAACAACAGCCGATAATAAGGGATATTTTGAATTCATGGTTCCATATGCCGGTAATAGTTTATATAAAACAAGATTATTAAAAGGTTATGAATTAAGATACAATAATCTGAGCCGCTCGGTGAATATATCGGAAAATGATGTTTTAAATGGGAGCACGATAGTGGTGAGTTAATGAAATCCGCATATAAAATAGTATTATTAATCTTAATTATGTTTTATGTATTTATTCTACCGGCGTTTGCTGATGATATAGAATGGGTTGATCCTCAGGAAAAGACACTCAGATTGGCAGAATCTTTCACCAGGGATGGCTTTTTAATTGAGGCATCGGATTTCTATAACAGCACGGCTCTTATAACCGTCTACGATGCCGATCACAGATTGATATCAAGAAGTATAGCCCAGATCAACGACTCATGGGCAATAAACGATAAATTAAACATTACAATAAAAGACCTGCAGGAAATATCCGGGAATATCAGCGCAAGCAGCGGGCTTAATATGGTCGTTGATCAGTGGGTAAAGATACAAACAAGGGTGGCCGGCCAGCCGGCACTTAAAATATCGATTATTCCCCGCGAGAGGCAAATAAACAATATAACCGTAGTAGATCGGGTATTTGTACCAGATTCTGAAATTCCAATCAATTTCTCAATTAAAAACGATGGCAAAGCTACATTGAGGGACTTGCATTTAAAAATTAATTCTTCCCTGCCTCTGCTTTTCTCTGATGATAAACTGAGCTATGAATTACCGGATATAACGGCTGGAAATGAATCAGAAACTATCACCGTCCGTTTCAACGCCCCATATATAGTAACCCGGACGCCTTTTACAATCTCGGCTGAAGCAAAAGGTAAGGACATCTTCGGGAATGAGTACCAGGCGGCTGATTCTACTTATGTTGAAGTGAGACCGCAGGTTGAAAAAATAATAGATCTGAAGAAATACGTCTCCGAAAAAGTATATATAGGCGACATTACGGTCGTTTCGCTGAGTATCAAGAACAACGGCAGCCAGGCAATCAGAGGCGTAAACCTGTTCGATGATGTTCCTTCAGGACTTGAACCATTAGACACGAACCTCACATGGAACTTTACATTAGAACCCAATGAAAACAAATTAATTTCCTATAAAATAAAACCCAAAAAGCCAGGCATTTATTTTTTCCCTGCTGCAAGCTCCCGAGTCGAATATTCAGGAGGAGTGGAATATAATTTGAAATCCAATAAATTGATTGTGAACGGTCCCTATGTAGTTCTGACGAAATCGGCAAGTAATGATAATCCTGTTAAAGGGGATACGGTTAATATCACGGTGGAGGCAAGAAATATAGGTGATGCAACCGCTATAGTAAAACTTCGCGATTTTATCCCGCTAAATTATTCTCTGGGATTAGACAAAGAGCCGAATATAACAATAACAAATACTATGGTACTTCATCCAGACAGCTCAGTCTCATTTTCCTATATACTCAATACAACCGAAGCAGGCGACTTCATTCTTCCGTCCGCAGATGCAGTAGTTCTGGACCAGTTTCTCTATCAAAATGAAAGATATACCCAGAGAAGTATCTCAAATAATCTTACTATAAATGTCAACGAGCCTTTAACATCTGTGATTACTCCCGTTAGTACTCCGATTCAAAAAGTTACAACCAGGAGCAATGTGGCACCCGTCGGTTCAGAAACACCAGCTCAGGTATCAAAAACCGCAGCAGGGTCGTATGGATATTTATTTTTTGTTATGCTTCTCTTAGTTACATGGCTGATAAAGAAAAAAGATTTTAAAAGATAAATTATAAATGGTCTTAAGATAACTAATAAGCAAGAGAAATATATTAGAATCAGATATGGATGTTGGGAAATAACACTTTAAAAAAATCTGAAGAACACGCAGTACATAACGGGCACCTTAAGATCATAGGTGCGCTCCTGATATTTAGTTCCATCTTAATTGTTATTGTTTTATCAGGATCTGCAAAAGCGTACGAAAGACCTGAATTTAAAGATGGGCTGGCTGATAAATGGCATCCCGGAAACTTTTGTATACCATGCCATTATTCTCTCATGAGCAAGGAAAAAGCACAGGCAATTTCCAGCGGTTGTAAATGCCATGATTACAAGCCGAAAGATGCTGTGGGAAAATACAAGGTAGATATGACCAAGATTTTTGATATCCATAAGGATATTGTCTGTATAAGATGCCATGTAGGCATAAAAAACCAGGAGAATGTGACTGCCATGGATTTCCACAGGATAATGAGCAACACGCCATGCTTAAGCTGTCATACTTTTGTGAACAACACATACCAAAAACCGCAGAAGACGAATTGCTCGGATTGTCATGGAGGTGATCCGCATGTAGTTCATGGCAATAGGCTTGAGAAAATGTGCGTTGCATGTCATGGTGAATTCGGGGAGAACTATACAAATAAAACAATTGAGATATCCGGAAAAATGAACACACCGTCCATAGTAGAGACCGAGGCAATCAATACAGGAGAATATCCTACAATTGCCGAATTTTTGAGCAGAATATTTAAATCAATAGCGCAGGTAATCAAGTAAGTTATGAAGAGCCTTATAATCATTTTACTCTTTTTGGGAATTATAATCTCAGGTTGTGTAGAAAACCCCACAAAGGAAGTACCGGTTGTAAAAGTAAATATCACATTTGAGGAAAAAAACGGAATTGTTGAAGCAGAGAGCTACAAACTGCCCCCGGGAACCGTTAGCTACCTCAGCAGGCCAAGAACCACCCAGGCAGATAAATTCCCTGCAATAGGCGCAAGAACCACAATACTGAAAGGTGAAAATAGTACAATAGGACCGTGGGAGATGGTACCATATAAAGGGAACGGTACCTATTCATTCAATATAGGTTTTGAAGAAAACCATTATCCTGTGCCTAATGATACGATACACGTCTCTATAATGGTAGTGGATAAGAACGGGGGGAGAATAGGCTACGTTATAGAGAATATCAAATGGAAATGACCGTGTAGATAATCATCATAATATATATGAAAAACTATATAACTTACAATTAGTAAAAACATAGTGATGAGCCAGAGAAAAATTATTGATAGTTGGGTTATAGTAAGCATTTTTATTATAATTGGTTTAATTGCAATAAACATCCCTTATACAACCGCAGAGCCTTATACGGACAGGGAATTTTACACAGAAAAGGAACCTTATACAACTACAGAAACATACTCTGAAACCGAATCGTACATAGAGAGCGTCCCGTTGAATATTAGTACAGCAGTAGACTGGTATATAACGGATCATCTCATAGATGATAAGTTCGACTTGAAAGCAACGATAAAAAATACTGATAGCATTAAGGGGGAATTTTGGGTCACTTTTCATGTGGAAAGTACTAATGGGTCATATGACTTTACAACTAATAGAGTGGTCTTGATGCCCGGTGAAAGTAATCAAACCAAACAGACATTTGATGGCAGTTTTTCATATGCTACGTATAAGGTATATCAACCGACTGAAGAAGTAACAAGATACCGGGATATACCTAAGGATAGAACTATAACAAGCTATCGTAGTATTGAAAAATCCCGCGAAGTTGTTAAGCTAAAGAAAATTAATTCATCCTTATTTCAACGGATATTAAATGGTTCGACTTTATTTAGTTTTTAATCTTCAGAGAATTTAAAAACAGGTACGGAGAAAGGTATAAATACAGGTACGTAATTAATAAACATTACAGTTTGAGGAGGTTAAGTTGTTAAGAGGAAAAGGGAGAGTTATAGCCGTACCCCCGATGAGCAGTTTCAAATTACTTATTGAATCAAAGGTTGTCAACGATTCTCAATTTCCTTTGCCGGTTGAAAAAGGTGCAGAGATCAATGTCGAAATTGATAATGAAAAAATCATACTGAGAAGAGTGAGTCAGATATAAAATTATAATAAAATAGGAGGTAAAATAAATGGTTGGACTTGAGAGCACATTGGAGCAGGCTGAAACTGCCAAGAAAGTCAAAAAACCGGAAGTCGCAAAAGCCGAAAGAGAACGGCAGCAAAAATTCCTTGCACAATTAAGAGCCCGTAAACCTGTAAAAATCAAAGCGGCTAAACCAGTAAAAGCGAAAGCGAAGCCGAAAAAAGGAAAGAGAATGACAAGAGCAAGAAAAGGTGAGACGTATTACTGTACGGTTTGCGGCTGTGAAGTCCTATGTACAACTAACAGTGAAAGCCCGATCATCTGCTGCGATGAAGTAATGTATGTGTTTTAATCTGGAAAATCAAGAAAACTCATCAACAACATAATCAATTACGCTAATAAACTGATAGGAGGTGAAAAACAATGGTTGGATTAGAAAGCTCGATGGATAATGCACAGAATGCACAGAAGACTAAAAAGCCCGAAGTTACTTCTGCCGAAAAAGAGAGGCAAAAGAAGTTCATGGAGCAGCTGAGAAGCCGCACAGCACCAGTACCTGGAGAGTAACCAAGGTCCGGCTTCAATAAATTCAAGTGTGAAGTTCAATAGACATACGGGAAAATTATGCCTGAACGGCTTATTGTGGCTTAAATCAGCCTTTGCGTCTTGTGCATTTTTCCCGTGTCTATTGGTTATTTTTGTTTGAATCAGGGGAATCATCATGGTCAGCAAAAGCTTTAATACCAGAGTGGCTAACATCAAATACAATCATGATAGAAGGAGGTTATACCCATGTGCAGCACATATGTGCCATTTTCATTGATGCCTGAAGACCTCGAACGGATGGCAAAAGAGAGCGGGATGTTCTATTGCATGTCATGCAAAAAGACATTCATGATGAAGAACCCGAACCCTGCATGCCCTCACTGCGGCTCGGATAAGATAAAGCCAAGAGCAAAGTAAATTAGAATATAACCGGGAGTGATAATATCATCTTATCGAGAGAATATTTTTTTCCATAAGACTATTTAAAAAGTTTTTACATTTAAGCTCCGCTTCATTATAAGACAATCGATACTTTCCCTTGAGCATTCTGGCTATTTCCGGTATATTCAAAGTCCCATCACTTCTATCAATCATATCCTTGGCAAAACCGGGAACTGTGAGTATCCTGTTATTACTAGTATCAAATAGTACGTTTGTCTGTTCTTTTTGTAAATTCTCACTTAAATGATTTCCTTCCATCAGGGTATGATGTATCAGCGCCCAGTTGAAACTGAATGTCCCAAAAAAAACCCCTTCTTTGAGCGTTGGATAAATCTCTTCAGCTTTTAGAGGGACGGCTGCGGGCTTATTGATCGTGTGATTTCTGTATATTTTTTCGATAAGTTCCGATAGCTCTGGGACTTTCTTCCCTGAACCCTTGTAGTGTGAGATGTACAGGAAAAGATGCTCCCGGTCAAGATTGCTCCATATCGGAAAATCCCGGTACTGGAGCGAGAGCTTATAGTAGAACTCCTGTATCAATTCATCAGTTTCCTTTTTCGGCATACCTCGGGCGGTTTCATGCTCGTACCAGAGGGACAGATCTAAGTCATCATTCTGGCTTATATTGCTGACATCAAATGATGCGGGATTCTCGAATACCTTTGAATGTTTGGTAAGCTGGAAACTGCCAAAGGACATCGAACGGATTATCTTTTTATTCTGCAGGATAAAATCAATAGTTTCTTTTGCCTCGGCAGGCGTCTCTGTAGGAAATCCGAAAATCAAAAAGAGGTGCGTCCATATACCCGCATCATTGCTGTATTTGCATATCTTAAGGACATTTTCTTTTTTTATCCCCTTATCCATGCATGCCAGTATCCTGTCACTGGCAGATTCCAGTCCAAAATACAGCATCTTACATCCTGCCTCAGCGATCTTATTGCTGAGTTCAGCAGAAAATGCAGGCTCAAACCTTGAATCGGCCAGCCACGATATATCAAAATTGTGTTCTATTATCTTATCTGATAAAGCGCTGATCAGTTTTGGAGATATACCTTCATCCTGGAACGTGAAAAATCCTGTTTTATACCTGTCTTTTAAGGTCTCAAGATCATTATATAACAGCCCGGTATCCCTGGGTCTGTAACTCCCGGAATAGCCATAGCTGTGGTCGCAAAATGTACACCGCCTCCAGTAACATCCCCTTGATGAGAGCACAGGAAGTATGAGCTCGGGTGATAAATACCGGTCAAGAGGTAAATCATCAAAGCATGGTGTCGGTAATGAGTTAATATCTTCCCCTTCCGAATTGATCCTGTTGACCCTGATTTCCGAACCGTTTTTATAAATTAAGTTATGTACGTCTTTTATATCAAGTTCGTTATTTAAATGTTTAGTCAGATTCATCAGGGCAGTTTCGCCTTCATGTACGATTACGCTGTCAAAAATCGAGAACAACTCATTATTCTGGCTTATCTCATTGATAAGGCGTGTGAAAACGCTGCCCCCGATGTTAATATGCACATTCCCGCTGGCTTTTTTAATCAAACTGGCCAGGGTCAATCCGGGAATCAACTGGCTTGTGTTGATTATTGAGATACCTATTAGCCCGGGTTTATTCCTCAAAACTTCCAAAACCGTGTTTTTCTCGAAATAATCAACAAATAGATTTTCCTCTCTATCATTTATGGCAGAAAACACATCCCTGCTTGAGCGGCATGAATAGCGCATACAATAATCATTAAAAGTCAGGTTCGTAGGATAATAAGCTGACGAAGCAAGCTTAAGACCGAGCTTGAGTATCTTAAAAGCGCTGAAATGCTCTTCATAATCGTAAAAATCCTCATTATCTCTCAGGGTTTTTTTTGCATTATCTATCTCTTCAAGGATGTATTCGCCATAAAGCATGGAACTTCCTAATGCATGGTATTGTTTTTGAAGCTCAGGCAGTAATTCTTTTTTGGATTCAAGCTCCTGGAATTTTGAATAAGCCCTCTCGTAGAAAGGAGAAAGCCCCTTTTTACTTAATATCTCATCATAGAAAGTTGTATTGATATCCATCTGCTCCACGTCGCAGTTGTTGGCTTTCAGGAATGCGGTGAGCGAAGGAAGGCTTAAATAAGGCTGGGTAGGTATCCACTGGGGCGGGAATAATAGCTTTGTAAGCATAAGTGCACCATAAGCTTTATGTAACCTAATAAAGATTTCATACTAAAAAGTGATTTCTATGGCAGATAGCGAACCTAAACAAGTTGGCGATGAATTTATCGAAGATGATGGAACTGTTGTTGACGAGAAAGAGAAAGCGCTTGAAGGCGTATATGACCTTGTTTTACCTCCTGGAGTCCCATATAAGGTAATCATGGAAGCAGTGGAGAAATACAATTTAGAAGTTACCACGCGAAAATGTGCGCTTAAAACAATAGATGTAGAGTCGGAAAATCTTCTGGTGCTGCGCGGGGAATTAGAATCCGTGAACAACGCGCATGATTATATATATAAAAAACTGAGCGAGAGATATAACTATAGAAGATAGTAATCTTTTTTTTATTTAATTTATATAATTTATAGTTACAACTATAAAAGTTATAATTAAGGATATAGGGGATATTTTAACCCCCTCTTTCCCTTTAAAACAGTCGTTGCTTGTTAACAGGTCTTGTGTAGCCGGTTCCACCGCATACGGTGCATGGAATTCCTTTCATCAGATAACCTCTGCCCTTGCACCACTGGCACTTTTGTGTCATGTCAACGACTTCAACCTTTCCTGAGCCGCCACAGACGATACATGTCTGATCCTGGTGTTTTCCTGTCCCATCGCAATAGGCACAAGTTACTTCACCGGGCACCTTCTGCCTTTTTTTTGCTTCTGCTTTTGCTTCTGCCATAATAATCACACCGCTATGAACATTAAACTATAATATATTCTTTTCCTTTTAATCTTGATATCCCAAAAAAATAAGAAAAGTAGGCATAAAGCCTACTTAGCGATTTACTTTGCTGGGATAACGAATGCTCTCTCACCGGCGCAGCGGTCCCACTCTCTGAGTGCCGCCTTGCCGAATGCTCCTCTCGGATCCGTGAAGTCGAAGTTGACCAGGTCATCTGCGAAGCAGCTCTTGACCAGCGGGTTCACACAGAAGGCATCCTTCTTTCCAGCGTGTGCTGCGCAAACTACTGAGGAGTATCCACCCTGGTGACCTACGTTCATTGCGTAGTTCGGGTAGTTGGCACCTCTGATCTCTCCCAGGCAGCCCTCATCAGAGCCGAGTGAGAAGACGTTAGTTGCACCGCACTGGTCCTGCAGGTCGTATCCGTAGAATCCGAGTCTGCCCCATGCCTCTTTGTGCAGGTACATGCTCAGATACCATGCTGATAGACCGGCATTGCTGTGTCCGGTTGCCATTGCTGTTGCAGTGCCTGCTGCAAGTGCGAGCACTGTTGCTCTCTGTGAGCCACCGAAGTGGTCTTCGAGTGTGGTCGGGTACTTCTCGTACTGCTCAATACCGTACAGGGTTACTTCTGTGCCGATATCTTTGACAGTCTCGATGGTTGCCTTTGCGCTTCCTGGCTTGCCGTACTTCTTCTGGGCGTAGTCTGCGCCCCAGTACACATAGTCATCCAAGATATCGTTGGTGTATGCTGGTGTTGCATACATTGTGAAACCGACACCGCCTGACATGTAGCCGCCGAGCCAGATCTGGTCATACAGCATGCTTGCTGCGCTTGCCAGCTGTAATACGACGTTGCATGGGTCATCGGGTGTCTTTCTGCTTGTCTGTACGATATCGCACATGTGACCGAAGGACAATCCTCCGGGCTCATTTGGTCCGCGTGCGCGGCGTGCCGGGATCATATCACCCATTTCGACAAGTCCTGCGTGTTTGGCTGTGAATGCAAGTTCACCGACTGCTGCTTCACCGGCGCACATGTGATATGCGCTGATAAAGGTCATACCGACCTGCATTGCCATCCAGCGGCTTGTGCCTGGTCCGTCCTCTGTCCTTGTGACAATTGTCGGGATGTGCACTGCCTGCCAGGAGGTCTTGCCTACTGCTGCCTTGATCTGCTTTGCCTGATAGTCAGGGAATTCGTTGTCAATATTGATAACGAACTGCTTATCGACTTCATCCTGCAGCGTCTCATCGCCTGTGAATATTTTCACATAGCAGTCATCTACCAGTGCCGGATGGGTTTCGACCATGTGCTCCTGAACAATTGCTGCTCCGGGCATGGCGTGGTTCAAGACTTCGAGATAGTAGTTGATTGTCTCAGGGGTAACTTCCTTGCCCAATCTCTTCTCAAGTGTCTCGTGTGCCAGGTCAAGTCCTACGATGCATGTTCTCCTTATATCGTCCCATTCCTGCTGCATTGCTGCATTGTTGACGAAGTGGAGATCGTCACCGTCGCATACGATATCTGTTCCGGATATTGTGTACGGGGTCAACTGTCTCTGACCCATGGGGATACCGGCAAGGTGAAGCTTAGGATCATATGCCTGTAATCCTCTCTTCTTGGTAATTGCAGCTCCGCACTTCGCCATTTCTACCTTTCTTGGGTTCTGGGTATAGCCCAATCTGAGGTATTTGGTCTTCTTATCGGTTATTTTGCTCTTGGCTGTTGAGCCGCACTTGTTGGAGCCCCATTCCTTTGCGTACTTTGTTTCCATTGCTTTCTTAAATCTTGGTTCTGCCATTTGCCTCACCTCTTACGCCTTTGGCTGGAAGCCATATCTTGTTCTTAACTCCCAGACTCTCTGTACGTGTTCGACTACTTCCTTGTCGCTTCTGAAGGACACATTGTCCACTCTGTACATGGTGGTTCTCTTGGCAGCTTCCGCCTCGCTGATTGGTTTGCCAAGGTTGACCTTTCTGTCGATTGGTACACCAACCTGGTCCTTATCCATTACGACGACGCCGCCTTCGAGTCTGCGCCTGTCCAGCATATCGAACATGGTTCCATCTTCCTGTAATCTCAGGGAGTGTCCATGCACTGTACAGCCTCTCATGCCTGCAAGACCCCAGTCTGTTATTTCGGTCTCGCACACTCTCTTGGAGAACTCTTCAAGGTCTCTCTCTCTCATTTCATTGACCTGTCTGCCTGACAGTGTACCTGGGTCAACTCCTCTGAAGTTGATCGCTGCGTGGTACGATCTGAAGTATGGTGTGGCAGGTGCGTTGTACATTGAGTCGGCGAACTGTACATATCTGACTCTGTCACCTGCTGCTGCACCTGGGGTTGGTTCTACAACCTCTCTTACCGGGTCATCTGGCTCACCCATCTCTGAGAGTGGTGGGTGTGTGCTGGGATAGTCAGAACCTGGTGCTCTGTGACCGAGAATTGCGGTTAAGTCCTCATCTGAGACATCGCGCATTTTCTCCAGGTCATTTGACATGTGTTTTCTTCTGTTCTTGGCAGGTATGGTATTGCCAGGATAATATTGTGGTTTATAAGCCATATTTTTTCCTCCTAATTATATTTGAATTGGTTCCTTCTGCTCTTTCCTGGATAAACTCATGCGTTATTTTCCTCTGCTTTAACTACGCACAGGTTCGTTTCCACTTTTGCATGGGGATCAACCAGGCCGAGTATTCGTTCATCTTCAAGGTTGATGCTTTCATCACTCTTGCTTTTGAACCCATACTTGCCGTAATCGGTCAAAGTGGGTCTTCTCTTTATAAAGTGCCCCCGCTTGAATTCAAACGGGAAAGGCAGCGCTCGCTCGCACGCTTTTTTAAGTTCCTCTACTGCACTTTCATCTTTCACTTCTACCAATATCTCTCCCACAATAACATGCAATTCGAATGCACATCCCCCGACGTGGATTATTATCCTGTTGGGGTGGTTCACGTCTGAACCCGTTCCGGGACCGTATGTGACCTTCCTGGGCAGATTTTTACCATTTATGAGCATTCGTATAACGCCTTTGACCTGATCAATCTCATTTAAGATTTTCTCAGCGGTCTCAGGCTGTAGTAATCTGTGCGGAAATACTCTTATCTGGATGGGTTTATCCGTGACTGAAGCAGTTTTTGCCATTCAATTCTCCGAACTTATACGGCCTCCGCAATTGCCTTTATTGGCTCTCTGAACTCGTCTACTGCGCTGAAGACATCTCCTACTAACTGTGATGTCTTTGCAGGGCTGTAGATCTGAACGCCTGCGTCAAGAGCAACTGCTGCTGCTACGCATGGCACACCAAGACCCTTTGAGTGCCTGGTGGTTACGTGGTTGCCGTTGAATGTGCCTGGTCCGCCGCCTCCGTATATGGAGTGGCTGAAGAAGGAGAATCCTACTGCAACACCCTGTACTTTGCCGAAGTCGCATCCTGGGAGTGAGGTCTCTTTCTCAACGATATCGTTGAAGTACAGCAATACTGCTGATACTGACTGTGGAGCTCTCATCGCACCGCAGTTGACCATGGTTGCTGCCATTGTGCCTGCTGCGCAATATGCGTTCCACTTGCCTACATCGGATGTCTTATATGTTGTATAGCCTGATGCAAATTTCTTATCCGCGCTGATTATTTTATCTGCAAGTGCCTTCTCGACAATTGCCTGGACTACGGTACCGATTGTTCCGGTTTTGCCCTGGGCTTTTACTGTTCCATAAACAAGGTTGTTTGCGTTCAAGCCCTGTAATCCGTATGCCAGTAATCTGTGTCTCTCCTGGATACCGAGTGCATCACCCATTTCGTGAACACCTACGGTCTCAAGTGTTGAGCACAGTGCGGCTGTGTTCATAGCATTGAACTTGCATGTTGCTGCAAGGTGGTTTGCCATGACGTTTCTCAGTGTATAGCCAAAGCCTTCATCTTTCTGTGGGATTTCGACGATTGACTTTACGTTGCCGCCTACCATATCGAGTGTCTGTGGGTACTGTCCCCAGACTGCGGACTTGATCGTCGGCCCATCGAACATTCCGATGTTGAATGTGTCGATTATTGCCTGTGTGGTTGCTGATGCTGCGCAGGTTAATGATGATACATACTCTGCTGCTACATCGATCCTTGGTGAGGGTACCTGAACCAGCAACTGCTTGCCACCATTTAAGGATTCTACGTTGGTGTCGTCGCCTTCATCCACCTTTACCAGATCTGCAACTCTGCTGCGGATTTTCTCAGCATTCTTTACAATATCCAGCTTCATTTCTCTTCCTGGGATCTTTCTGCCTTTGCCACCGATTGATGAGGTTGCTAAGGTTTTTTCGATTCCAGCCAAGTCAACGGCAGCTGTTCGCTTTATACCGGTGACTATTTTCTTGATAGCGGCATTTCTCATCGGGCTTATTGCCATTAAGTCAACGCCGCTATACAGGTCTATTGTGTCAGCCACGTTTATTTACCTCCTATTGTTTATTTTTCCAAGACATTGGTCATCTGGCACCGATACAACAAGAGCGACAAACAACACAGGAGAGTTAGAACTTAAAAAAAGATGGTTGCGTTCTATTTAACTCGCACCCATATTGTTTTTTATTGTATCGATAAACCATTACAATCCCTTGTACACCCATTCTATTCCTTTATAGTACTTAAAGTTTACGAATTATTCATGATAATACATTATAAAATAATCCATGACTCAGCGTAGTACTTTTTTATATATACACTTTTAAACAGCAGAAATATGCTGTCTATTTTACCCGCCGCTCTCCAGACTCACATCGCTCATTTCGGTCGGCGCTGCTTCCTTTTCTTTTTCTAATTTTTCGCCCACTTCCTCACGAGTGAAAACTTTCTCTCCAATCTCTTTTTCCTCGGCTTTTTCTATAACTGTAAGGACTTCTGTCTTATAATATAGATTAGTCTTATCAACAAGAGCCCATGTACCTTCCTCATCCGACATGAGTTCGGTCACATGACCTTTCGTGCCCGTTGCCCCGTAAAGTACGTAGCTCCCCACTTGTATCGGTGTGCCCAATGAATCAGAGTTATGCATATTACTCATTCGGTGTTAATATAGAAATTATTCCCTTTAATACTTCTGGTTTGTTCTCATTTCGAGTACAAATCAGTAATCCCGAAAACATCACTATTCTTACATAGCTATGAAGGTTATAATCCATGCCCAAAGAAGGAATGCCCGGTTGCCTGAGGTCAAACCTCTATCCTTTCTAAGTTCTTATATGCATCCCTGTATTGTTTTTTCATATCTTTTAACTTGTCAAAAGCCACCCTGCACACCTGCTGTATCATCTCGGGCGTTGCCCCGGTAAGGTGCCTGTCTATAATAGCACGAAGCTCGTAATTGCAGTTGGCGCATAAGTGGAATATGCGGTTATCGCTTGAATTCGGGACTAACTCTTCAGGTATCAGGAGATGCTGGTGGATAGAGGCATTGCTTACATACCCGCAAATCTCGCATTCAACGTACGGTTTATCAAGTGTCTCAAGATTCAGCCATTTCTCGATATAGTTATCGATATATTTTTTATCCTTTATCTCGGCTGCAAGCCGGGCTTTATCATTACGACCTTGCATAATTACCGAGTATTATTAAATCCGGCCTTGGCTTTTCAAAGCTCCCAAGCTCGTTCTTGCACCTGTTGCAGAGTTCGCGTGCCGTAAACGCCACTACCTCAAAAGACCCCGGCAGAGTACGGGCATAAATCAGATGAGGCTTAAGACCGAGGTCTTTGCTGATTTCGGAAAGAACAGAAACAAATTGTTTCTGGTAAACCTCCAAATCCTCTGTCTGCAATCCCCTCAAATCCGCAAGCATGCCCATACACCCGCACGCAGTTCCAAATACTTTTAATTCTATTATATAAACCGGTGCTCCTTTGAATTTCCTGATAGTACTCTCAAGCTTTCCACGGTTCTCGAGGATTTTAGTTACGAAGTCGCGCATTTTGTTCTAACCTCTTTTAAAGGCAAAGTCTTTCTTTGCTGGTCTTTAAACTCATAAACCCTGATAACTCTTTCCGCTGTAGCTTTACAGAATCCGCACTTATGACAGAATTTTTTGCAACCCATCCATTGTTTTATAGCGCCCTCCAGTTCTTTATTCGGGATGTAGAACATATCACGCAGCTCACTTGGGCAATCCAGCAGTTCCATTAAATTCCCATCGTAAGAACGGTTCGAATAAGCCTTCATGCAATCTATTATCCAGCGTATGGTGTTGGCACGCCCGGACATCTTGAAGCAATCGATACCCAGAGCCTCATAAGCACCGAGGTCTTCAGGTCTTATCCATGGGGATTTAATGACCAGTTCCGGATACCTGACCCTGAATGACATGCACTTTTCATAATAATAATCGCTGAAAATATTGGGCTTGTTCCCGAGCGCGGTCATGTGGGAAAACAGATTGAAATGGGAATACCTGAACGGGCATTTATACAGGCACGCCTCGTTTACCAGAAGCCGCAGCTCGCAGTCAGCAGCGATATCCTTTATGGCTTCCAAAATATCGAAGTTCCGGTTGATGTTTGTGTCCAGTGTGATAGCATCCGCACCGAGCTCAAGGTAAAACCTTGCCCGCTCGGGTGAATCAACATGAGATATGGTAGAGACCACGACCTTTATATCCGGAAATTCCTTCCTGAGCATTTCTATCAGATAAGGCTCGGCTACCGTCACAGAATCCACTCCTATGTCATTCAGTTTTCCAAAATACCATCTGAACATATTGTAACCCTGCGAGGTCAAATGCTGCCCTCCCATGCACGAAGGGTTCATGACGATACCGATTTTCAGTTTCCTGTCATGCAGGTACTCGGTTTGCGTTACAATCTCATCCAGCATCGGGGCGTGCAGGGTAATCCTTCCGCTTCCGAGCACTTCCGGCGTACCTGCCATGTAAATCTCGTAAGCTTCCCCGGTCGCCTCTTTGCATATCTCCTTTAATGCTAAAAAATGACCCGGATGCGGTATTACCAGTTTCATTATTTCACTTCCTGCTCAACAAGTCGTGGGGAATAATATATCTTTTCATGCAAACCATTCCCGGTCACAAAAAATTGAGTTTTATGAGGAACCTTATGAGGAACTGTAAATTTCCTCGAACAACCAGGCATACTCCTGGGGTTTTGTTAAAAACTCAAGCTTCTTTATATCCCTCACCAGTCCGTACATTTCCCTGTTTTTTTGTAACCCAGCTTCCCGGACATTGGTGGGAGCAAGCACCCTTATTTCGGGTACCTCAATATAATGGGAATTTTTCACGATCCCTTTTTCCAGGATGAAATAAGCGCCTCCTCCCGTTTCCTTTATCGGCGTATATACCGATTCAAAATCCCGGGCGACCCAGTTCGCCATCTTCAGCACCTTATTTGAGGCATTGATGGTGAGATGACCGTATCCGGGCGGAATAATTACCTTATCCCCCGTTTTTGCTTTTACAAGCGCTACGTCTTTTATCCTATTGCCCTCAGGCTTCTGCATGACATAATGAGCCTCGCCGCTTAAGACCTCATATATCTCCGGGAATGTCACGTCTGTACCGGGTACAACCGGATGGTAGTGTCCTGCAGTCTTCATGAATTCACATCCCAGCATGCGGGGAGGGATGACCGTGATATCATACCTCAATCCGTGCTCGCACATTGTAAGCGCATCATTTTTACTCAGAGAAAGTTCGCGGTACATATAATATAATTCAATGTTGCTAGTGCCGGAAAACCATTCCCTGTCATAAATGACCTCTTTCATATCGAACAGCATTCTAATATTAGGCTTTACCCTCTTTGACCCGAATTCAAGAATATGCTCCATCGTTCAATAATTATGTTTTTCATTATTTATGCATTGTGTTCCCTTTTAATCAAAACAAGGAGTGCTGTTATCCTTTCCGGGTAAAAGGAAAAAATGTTCCCTGTAACTACAAGCAGTGTCCCTGTCCAGAATATCAGGATATGGAAAGGATTATCTCTTAAGCTGATAAAATTAAATACCAGTATAACAACCCCAAGGTGCAGGAGCGATGAGCCAAGCTTTATTGCAAATCCTTCTTTTTCAAACCTGATTGCCTGGCTCTTTTTAAGTGTCATGATAAGAACAGCAGCCTGGATTGCTATCATAACCGCAAGAATAAAACCCAACCCTGTCTCTATACCTTTTAAAAATATCAGCACAACCGTTACTCCCATCGCTGCTGCCGTGAATTTTACCAGAATATCCTGTTCAAACAATCGTTTGGGAATGCACATGCCAAGCGATATAAGCAGCAGCAAAAGGAACGGGTAGATGTACGAATTCATTTCATCTATATACTTACCGTACAGGGCAGTCTGCATCCACTGCGGATTAACTGAAAGATAATTGTAATAAGTAATCCCGTAAACGCTGACCAGACCTATCGCAAAAAGTATGAGGGTCGTAAGGAGAATCAGATAATAATCGTAGTTCTTAAGTCTCACGGCTGCACCACCGAATGTATCCCGGGAACGATATAGGTAAGCAGATAAGTAAGTATAAGCGATGCAAAGCAGATTATCCCTAAAAATGCGGTCGTGCTCCACATTTTATCCCTGTTCGCATATATACGCGCATGCAGGTACGCGCTGTAAAGCACCCACATCATTATCGAGCCGCTTATTTTTGGGTCCCCCCACCAGGCGCTGTCTTTCCATGCCTCTATAGCCCAGGGGTAGCCGATAAGCATTCCTGCAGTGAGCAAAATGTATCCCGGCTTTGCATACCTGTATGCGATCTCATCATAGAGCTTATCCCTCCTGATAAGCATATAAACACATGCCGCAAAGGTAATAATGAGAGAGGCGTATGCAATGAACAGCATTGGCGGATGTATCCACATATAGGTTGAATCATAGTAGTAGGTAATGCGCCCGTATAATGTCCCAGCTACCTGGAAAATCGTCCCGTCTCCCCTTCCGAGCGCGGAATACCACATGGTGATTTCGTTGTGAACTACTGGTAAAGGTTCTTTAAACGGGTTTGAAAGAAAAAATATGAGCGCGGAGAAAATCGACAAAATTACGCCAATAAAGGCAATAATGTCTTTTCGCCTCTGCATTACCAGAACGAAAATAAAAGATACCATAGCCCAGAAGTACAGTTTTTCCGATTCGATCCAGAGGGGTATGATGAAGCGGCTGCTATCTACAGGTATCATTTGCCGTAAGACTGCCGGGTATTCGATCAAAACCGTATTATAAATCTGTATATGGAACCGGATGAGAAAAATAAAGCCAAGGATATAAAGACCTGTATTTATGTAAATAAATTTTATCAGATAGTTATAATACTCGTCTTTTCTATTGATGATATATAGAAGCGAGAGAACGCCCTGCAATAATGATATTATCAGGATATATGTTATTACCGGCTGCCCGATAACAGCCAGTGACTCCCTTGCAGCCAGGTACTCGGGAAAACCCATTAAAGCTCGATCTCCTCGACGGGTTTGCCATCAACCGTGCGGGGTGAAAGCCAGTCGATGATCTTCATAAGGGCTTCTTTATTCCCGGCAGATATCTCAACATGTATCGAACCCAGGCTCTCCTCACCTGCCGGGAAATTCACTTTCCCCACATAAGCCACCTGTTTATTCAGTTTGAACTGTATAGTATCCCCTTCGATGCCATTCATGAATACATGGCGAGCCGTATCAAGGATGAGGTGTTCCCTTAAAAGCTGATGTAACTTTTGAAGGCTCTCAAGGTTCCCTTCCCCGTAGAGTCCCGGCACCCCAAAATCCTGAAGCAAAAGTTTTACCGGGATTAAATTCATGACCGCTGTTTTGACTTTTTCCTGGGATTCAGTCGGATGTACGAGTGCAAAGACCTTTACCGTTGCTATCATAAACTTCTGAGCAATTTTTTGACTTCTTCGTGGAATTTTTCAAGGGAGCTGGTATTACTTATTGTTATATCCGCAATTTCTATCGCTTTATCCAGTCCCCAGCCTTTCTCGCGTTCATCGCGCCTTTTTAATTCCCCTATGTTACACATATCATCCGAACGGGCGCGCTTTTTAACACGCTCAAATCTCACATCAAAAGGAGCATCTATGGCTACAAGCTTAAAATCGTCCCCGAACTGCTTTTTGAAATAGTTGATTTCTTCTGTGTTCCTTGTTCCATCGACAACAATAACGGGGGAATCCAGCGAACGGATTTTGGGAACACACCTCCTTGCAATCGCATCCATGCCCTCTTCCCTGCGAAGCCTTGTTCCAGTGCCGCCTACATTCTCATCCGTAGGGGGTAGACACCGCATTGCGGTTTCCTCTCTTACGACATCCCCCATGTTCACGACCGGTATGTTCAGGCTCCGGGCGATCTTTGATGCTTCGGATTTTCCGGATGCAGGCATTCCAACAAATGCAATAAGCTTCATGGGTTGGTTAATTCTGCTGGAAGTTAATAAACTTATGCACCCAATATTTATATCCTATAAAATCATATTCCTTCGCTCATGGAAGATGCAATAGCTAAAAATCCTACTGCAGACAGTAGTACGATGCAAAGGGATAGCGAGACAGAGATAAAAGAATTGCGGGAAATGGTGGAATCCCTGCGTGATCAGGTTAAAGAGATGCATTCAAGGCTTCTTGAAGCGGCGATCCTGAACAATAAATACGTCCAGACTATCCAGGAATATCAAAAGCAAATAGAGCAGTTGAAAAAGCCACCTCTGTTCATTTGCAGCGTCGTTGAACTGCTTGATGACATGGCGCTTTTAAGGCAGCACGGCAGCAACCAGGAAATCGTCACATGGGTACCTGATGAAATTAAAACAAAAATCGAAGCTGGTGCGCGTGTAGCAGTTACAAACAACCTTGCGATAGTCAGGGTATTATCCAAATCTGCAGATATAAGAGCGCGTGTAATGGAATTGATCGAAGCTCCCGATGTCGATTATAATATGATCGGTGGACTGGGAAAGCAGATAGAGGAGGTTATTGAGGTACTTGAGCTTCCGCTTACGAATCCTGAGCTTTTCGCGGAAGTAGGGGTTGAGCCTCCCAATGGCATCCTGCTGTACGGCCCACCCGGTACCGGGAAAACCCTGATCGCGAAAGCCGTCGCAAGCGAGAGCGGGGCCCATTTTATCTCTATTGCGGGGCCCGAGGTAATCTCGAAATATTACGGGGAAAGCGAGCAGAGGCTCCGGGAGGTCTTCGAGGAAGCGAGGCAGA
>OBLY010000020.1_pt1 | contig 22271 bp, 27 predicted proteins | sample 1539041 | NCBI WGS metagenome assembly OBLY01 (sample SAMEA2690973, study PRJEB22502) | sediment metagenome | biome: Billabong; feature: Tropical; material: Sediment | place: Australia | collected 2013-05-14 | depth 1 m
AACAACGAACTCGTACGAACTGATACGAACTCACGCAACCGGAGTTCGTACGAGTTCGTATCAGTTCGTTGTTAATGCCTATATTTTTGTTTATTTTCATGTTCATTTATGAATTCAGTTCATAGCCGACCCTGTGGCTGTTGTTTTTATATAGGTCGTGAAATTTAGGCATTATCGGATTAGCAGGATAGGTTTTTACCATCCTATCGATATGGTCTTCGCATCTAATTAGTGGACGGGGTCCCAAAAACGAAAAAGTAAAAAGGAAATTCAAAGCCAGCAAAGACTAAGAAGTAATTCGGTTCTGCTGCTTACAGTTTTCCCTCATTTTGCTTCAGGAATCCAATTTACTTTTTTATAATGTTGTCCAACGCCCGATAATTTATGGGAAAAATTAAAAGTTTTTCAACCTTTGTTCTTAATCAGCATTACCTCTATTATCTTGATAGCAGTTTCCTCTGGCACTCCCAATGTTTGCTGGATTTTGGTCAGAATATCCTTTTCGCTTTTATCTATGGTTCCATCTGCCAGCGCAAGATCAGTAGCTACAGCGAAAGCTGTTTCCCTGAGCTCCTGTGGAAGATTCTCTTTTGATAACGTAACCAGGGATTCAATACCTTGATTTTTTATAATGGCAATGAGTTTGTTGAACATTGATACCATCTTGTTAGGATTGTAGTTCTCGAAAAGCTTCATCCGTGCCAGTGCTGTAATAATGCCTCGCCCTTCTTCCTCGGATATGTTGCCATCAGCAGCTACTGCTGCTAATGCAACAGCTGCAAATGCCTCCTCTTTGTTCAGTTTGACTCTTTCAGCTTCTTTCATTCCTAACACTTTATCGAATAAGCCCATGTTTTTCCTCCTATTTTGTCTGCCCAATTCGATTTTTATATATACTTGGGTTAATAGGGTAATTCCTTTATCTTGAATAAAGTTTTCGATAGTCGCCTTTGTAGCTAAAAATCAAATAAGGCAAGTTAGCCAAAAGATAAATCATTAAAAGATACGCCCGCTTCAAAAGTTTTGGGAATCCTGAATTTCAGGGTTTATTGTTTCCAAACACCCGAACCCCATAGCATTCTTCTCCCCAAGCCCTGCATCATAGGCGAACTTTAATAGCTCAGGGTTTGCCTGGATTCGCAGGCTCATGAGGTTGCATCGCCTATAGCTTTCTGCAATTTTGATGCGCTTTGGCTTGATATCTGCGGTTTCAACTACATCGAAATAATCCACAGGTGCTCTGCCATAAAATTCATTGAAGCGTTCGACCAGGTTCCTGTGTAGGTTCTCGTAGAACTTTGGCTCTGTCGGGTAAAGATCTATCTCCCGCAGGACTTCATTCTCCTTTCGTATCGTCTTGACATATATGGGTGAAAGGGTCTTGAACCAGCATTCATCGCCAAAAGAAAGCTCTTTAAGTATCTCAATGCGCTCAATCACGAAATCAGCCTTGCCATTCGGTCCATCTAAATAGAATTCAGGTTGCTGGAGAAGACCTTCGGCAAAGCTTTTGATAAATCTATCGTCGGGTGAAGACAGAATAAAAAAAGCTCTCTCAAAGCAAATGCCTGATTTGTCGTGTCTTTTATTCATCAGTATGAGATTGGAGAACGTATAGAACTTGAATCCTTGATGGGCGTGGGTCTCGTTCGCAAGCTTAATATCAGCGCCTGCAAGTTTGAAATAGAGCATCGAAGCTAAGCCATACTGATAATCGAAATTAACAGGAAGGTTAGATATGTTTCTGACTGTGACTTTACTCCTCAGTTTAGATTCCTCTTTGCAATTATACTACCATCAAACTTTCTCGCATCATAAATCTATCCAGATCGAATGGTAAATAAGTATTGCCTTCCCCTCGAACCCATCCAATAATCTCAACATCCGAACAACTGGAGCATAAATGAGCCACCGAGGCGCAGAGACACAGAGAAACATATCAAAATCTTTTTACAGGTAGAAATTGATTCATATCCCGGAAAAACCCGGCAGGTTGCTGGATACTAAGCCTGACCTTACCGCAGGACTTGCATTAAGATTATCATCATAAAGGATTAATATTGTTATTGGGGTGTTATGCATGCTTTACAAACGGATCTCTGAGCTTACTCAGGATGATATCGAGCGGGTTATGCCAAGACAAATGGAATTTTTTAATGTCTTGAGCGATGTGAGCAAAATAATAGAGGAAGTTAAGAGGGAAGGCGATGAGGCTTTACGAAGATTTACAAAGAAGTTCGATGGGGCCGACATACTGCAAATCGAAGTGGAGGATATCGAAATAGAGAACGCGTATGAGACTATAGCGCCGGAGCTTATCGAAGCCCTGGAAAATGCCGCGCTCAATATAGCAACCTACCACGGGAGCCTCATGGAGCCAGGACTTTTGCTCACTGAGGTCGAGCCCGGCCTGATACTGGGATACAAATCAACTCCAATAGCGAGCGTGGGCGCTTACGTGCCCGGCGGAGCTACTGCATATCCATCTACTGCCCTGATGACAGTGATTCCTGCAAAAATTGCAGGCGTAGTTGAAGTATCTGTCTGTACGCCGCCGGATAAGGATGGAAAAGTCAACCCGCTTACCCTGGTGCCTGCCGACATGGCGGGGGCGGACAGGATATTCAAGGTCGGCGGCGCTCATGCGATAGCAGCCATGGCTTTTGGGACTGAGACCATACCGCCTGTGGATAAAATAGTCGGGCCCGGCAGCGTGCACGTCACGGCAGCGAAGATGCTTATCAGGAGCACGGTGGAGATAGATTTCCCCTCCGGTCCTTCAGAAATCGTTGTCCTCGCGGACGAATCCGGGAATGCTGAATGGATAGCGGCTGATATGATAGCGCAGGTGGAGCATGACTCAAAAGCCACCGCTATCCTGATAACTACCTCCACAGAGCTTGCGGAAAAGGTCGAAAAAGAGCTTGGGACTCAGGCTAAAGCCCTGCCGAAGAAGGATATTATCGAAAAATCCCTGCAGCATGCTGCCATTCTGATAGCTGATAGCATTGATGAAGGCGTTATCACATCGGATAGGCTTGCACCCGAGCATCTGCAAATCATGGTATCAGACCCGCTGGACGTCCTTGAAAAGGTACAGCATGCAGGCTCTATATCCATTGGAAAATATGCCCCGGCGGCGGCAGGCGATTATGCATCCGGCACCAACCATGTGCTCCCCACTGGGGGATATATAAGGATGGTCTCAGGTCTAAATGTGAACCATTTTATAACGAAGTCATGTGTGCAGATAATAAACGAACTTGGGCTCAGGAACCTGAAGGATACCATTACCAGACTGGCGGGCGCTGAAGGTTTCCAGGGTCATGTGGCATCAGTAGAGAAAAGGTTCGGTGGTAAATAATAAGCACGGCTGCAAGCGGATTGTGTTAACTTAGTATCAAGCGACATCTCAGGTAGATCATGATTGCTCACGATTCATCTCACCAATAAAATCCAAAACTTCCGCAAATCATTAAATATTCCGCTGTTCATTGTGGTACCGTGTTATGACGCTCTCAAAAGAATATAACCTCACAAACAACGAAAAACGTGTTCTGCTGGCTCTTGTCAAAAAAGACAAAGTCTCCCCGGAGGAGCTTGCAGCGAATTCCGGATTAAGTATCGAAGCAGCCATGCAATCTGCATTCCTTCTAAAGGAAAAGCTCACAGCAACTTATACGCTCACAAAAGAGGGTGAACTTTACGCTCAGGTCTCCCTGCCGGAGCGCCAGATAATCAACTCTCTTACCGCGCCGCTCTCGCTTTCCGAGTTAAAAAAGAAATTCCCGCCCCAGATGGTGGGGATTGCTCTCGGGTGGCTGCGCAAGAAAAACTGGGCTAAAATAGAAGGGGATAAGATAATCCCTTCTGGAAAAGCAGACAAGGAGGATGATGAAAAGGTACTCGAAAGACTCAAAATAGAAGGTGCAGATAGCGAAAGCACTATTGAGCCAAGTGATTTAAAAAATGAATGCGGCGATGAGATACCAAGCCAAATAGCTAAAAAAGCAATAGAAATGGGTTGCACAAATCTGAAATACATCTATAAAGACGGTAGTTATTGTAAAGGACTTCCAGCATCTAGTTTATATGGTTCACCTCATCGTTTTGGCAAACTTGAGAGTGCAGAAGCTCATAAGGTAATTTTGGGAGAAGGTTGGGTTCTATTTGCCTCTCCCTCTGGGGGTTTGATAAAGCGTGGTCTTGTTGAAAGAACGGAAAAAAAGACCCGAATCATCACGATCACAGAAGCAGGAAAAGCCCTCGCAGCAGCAGGCTTGACCATAGAAGAGGAAATAGCCCAGCTCACGCCCGCGATAATAAAGAGCGGCGCATGGAAGACCGGAAGAATCCGCCCGTATAACATTCATACTCCCGTAAAACCGGTTTACGGCGCGAAGATCCACCCGTACCAGCGTCTGATCAACGAGATGCGCTCGATTTTCCTTGAAATGGGGTTCACAGAGATAAAAGGCGATATAGTGCAGAGTTCCTTCTGGAACTTCGATGCGCTCTTCCAGCCGCAGGACCACCCTGCAAGGGAGATGCAGGACACCTTCCACCTCGCTACCGAATGCGACATTCCTGAAGAGTACATCACGCCTGTAAAAGACATGCACGAACGGGGCGCAGGCGTTTCAAGAGGCTGGGGAGGCAAATGGAGAGAGGATATCGCGCGCAAACAGGTGCTCAGGACGCATACTACGGCAGTGACAATAAAATACCTCGCAGACCATCCCGACCCGCCTGTGAAAGCTTTCTGCATCGATCGCGCATATCGTCGCGAGGCAATAGACCCGACGCATACGCCCGAATTCGAGCAACTGGAGGGCGTGGTGATGGACAAAGGCGTAAGCTTCAAGAACCTGCTCGGCTGTCTGACAGAGTTCTACCACAGGATGGGATTTGATGAGGTGCGGTTCAGACCCGGGTATTTCCCTTACACTGAGCCCAGCGTTGAGCCTGAAGTATACATAGAGAGCAGGGGCAAGTGGGTAGAGCTTGGCGGCGCTGGTGTATTTCGAAAAGAGGTCACGCTACCCCTCGGAATTAAATATCCCGTGCTTGCATGGGGGCTCGGCGTGAGCCGTGTGGCGATGCTGCGGCTGGGATTAAAGGATTTGCGGGAGCTGTACCAGAGCGATATCGACTGGCTGAGGAAGAGCACTGTGCTCTAACTGTACTCTATTAACGCGCTTTAATCCGTACAGTTTTCAAACCCGGATACCATCATTTCTTGAGCTTTGCAAGAAATTGTTTACGAAACTTGGCTACCTTGGGCTCAATCACTATGCGGCAGTAAGGCTGTTCAGGGTTGCGATTGTAGTACTCCTTGTGATACTCCTCGGCAGGATAGAACGCTTCAAAAGGCGTGAGCACGGTCACAATAGGTTCGTCCCAGACCTTTGCCTTTTCAAGCTCGGCCATTACTTCTTGAGCAGCAGCTTTCTGTTCCAGTGTATGGTAGAATATCACAGAGCGATACTGTGTACCAACATCCGCACCCTGACGATTCAGCGTCGTAGGGTTATGGATCGTGAAGAAAACCTGTAAGAGTTCTTTGAACGAGATAATTTGCGGGTCAAACTTTATCTGTACTACCTCGGCGTGGCCTGTAGTCCCCGAGCAGACCTCACGGTATGTCGGATTTTGTACACTGCCGCCTGAGTATCCGGATGTAACTTTCTCCACGCCGCGCAGTTCATTGAAGATAGCCTCCAGGCACCAGAAGCATCCCCCTCCCAGCGTTGCGGTTTCATAGCTTTTATTCATGAATATACCTCCCCATTTTAATGACTTATTTCTTTTTAACACATTCAACCGGTCTGAATCGCAGGGCTGACCATGTTTCGTCTATAGCTATTTGCGAGACCGGCCTTAAGCCCAGATTTTTAATTGTTTCCCACCCCTGGTCGCGGTTAATATCGGTTTTGGCTCCGCCTTTTAGATATGATATCCATAGAATTCCATCGTATTTCAGGCTGTCGACAACTTGCTTTCCGTATTTATCTAACTCGGCTCTGTTATTTACAAATAAATGCATGAAATCATATTTATCTGCCCCGATATATGTATCGAAACCGATTTTTCCGACCGCTTCTTCGTATTCTCTGGGCGCATTGAGAACTAATGCCCTGTACCCGTCTTTGTACTTTAGTTTTTTAAGGATGGCATTGATATCCATAAGTAGATTTTCCTCGGTCATTATATTTATAGGTACTCGCCTCAGATTAAAAATCCGCAAGAGCTAAATGTGAACTATAGTATTTTGTGAAAACAGAGTCCCACGTAATCATACAAAGAAACATTACGACAGAACACGGATTGCACAGATGACACGGATACGCACAGATCAATCGTATCCGTGTAAATCCGTCTAATCCGTGTCATCCGTGTTCTATTCTAAGTCTCTGCTGAGACCTCCGACAAATGCTATTTTTTTAACTTACAATCTAAGGAACAACTATAACCTTCAACGAGTCCTTAGCTTCCCCTGCTATCTTAAAGCCCTTCTGGATATCATCTAATTTCAACCTGTGCGTTATCAAACTTTTAACATCTATCTTCCCGTCTTTAATTAATTCCAGAGCCTCCTCCAGATCAACAGGCGCTGCGCCATAGCTCGATACGATACCCAGTTCATTCCTCCAGAAATCTTCAACGGGGATTGAAATATTCCTGTTCGGGATGGCGAATAGCATTATTATCCCCTTCCGGTCTATGTATCTGAACGCCGCCTCAAAAGCGGGCATAGCCCCTGTACACATTATGATTCTGTCCGCTTTTATACCCAGTTCTTCATTCGCATTGAATACTTCATCAGCCCCGGATTCCTTTGCCATATTCAGCCTGTACTCATTGATGTCGGTTGCAACGACTTTTGCTTTTTTTAATTTTGCCACCAGTATATTGAGCAAACCCGAAATCCCCGAACCCATGACTAAAACGGTTTGTCCCTCGCCAACCCCGATTATTCTCTGCGCCCTCACAACACAGGCGAGGGGCTCAATCATCGTTCCTTCTTCATAAGAAACATTTTCAGGCAAAATATATGTCCCGTTCCCGACATTTATTTTCGGAACCCTGACGAACTCGCTGAACCCGCCGGGGTCGTAGTTGCCTTTGTGCAGCATTTCACAGGCAGTATGATTTCCCGCAAGACAGTATTTGCATTCATTGCAGGGGACATGGTGGCTTACGAAAACTCTCTGCCCGATATCGAATTTATCCGAGCGGGATTCTACTATCTCTCCTGCCATTTCATGACCCAGTACGCGAGGCGCTTTCTTGATCCTGTACCATTCCATCAAATCAGTTCCGCAGATGCCTGAGGCTTTAGCTTTGACCAGAAGCTCGCCGTCTTTTATTTCGGGTTTCGGTCTATCCACTATCCTGATATCGTTATTGTTATAATATACGGCGGTTTTCATTGATGTGCTCTATTGATACGCTCTATTTCTTCGATCCTTCGTAAATCTCGTAAGCCTCATCTACAGACTTACTCTCGTGAACAATTGCCCTTACCGCCTGTATCATGCCGACCGGATTATCGCTCTGGAAAATATTCCTGCCCATATCCACCCCGACAGCCCCTGATGAGATTGCATCATGGCTCATTTGCAGAGCTTCCATCTCGGGCAGCTTTTTGCCGCCTGCGATGACTACAGGAACATTACCGCACGCTTCCACGACTTTCTCAAACTCCTCTGTATAATAGGTCTTGATAATATGCGCCCCGATCTCAACGCAAATCCTGGAAGCAAGACCAAGGTACCTGGAATCGCGAGCCATATCTTTCCCGACAGCGGTCACTGCTAATACGGGAATTCCGTATTTTTCCCCCTCGTCCACAAGCTTTGACAGGTTATCTATAGTTTCCTTCTCATATTCTCCGCCAACGTATACAGAGCATGTGATCGCAGAAGCGTTTATTCGTATCGCATCTTCTATGTTGGTCGTTATTATCTCATTAGACAGTTCCTTTAAAATGCTCTGTCCTCCGGAAACGCGCAGGATGATTGGGATATCCACAGCCGGGTCTATCCAGTTCCTGATAGCGCCTCTGGTTATCATCAATGCATCAGCATAAGGCAGCAACGGTTCGACCGTCTTGCCTAAATTCGCAAGCCCCGTAGTCGGACCCTGGAAATAACCATGATCAACAGCTAACATTACGCAGCGCCCTGATTTGGGCTTGATTATCCGTGAAATCCTGTTCTTCATTCCCCAGTTCATTTCAATCCTCTCCACTTTCAGGTCTAACTACTAAATAGCCTTTTTCGATCAGCCAGTGATGGAATTCATAAGTAGTATGCAGGCAGTTTTCCTGGCATATCGCCCTTAAGTCATTGTAATCTGCCGCGCCCTGTGCTTTCCTGTTCATCATCACCTGTACAGGACACTTAATATCATTGCAGTATTCTCTTCTTTTATACTCTACAAATCCCTCGATTGGCATAATCACAAAGCTGACTATGAATACTTAAAATTTGCGGAATGGTTTATTCCGAGGATAAGGTATAAGTAGAATGAATAATCATTATAATTGGGGGTGAACTAAATGGAGAGCAGGGTGCAACCCGAGCTTGTATTAAAGAGAAAGGTCTGCGAGTCGTGCAACGAGACTATCTTTGAATTTGATCCGGATACTCAGGCACTGGACCAGGCACTGGAAAGATATATCTGCGCCGATTGTTCGACTGCGTGACGCGCATTGAATTCTTTACTTAATTTTTATTATTCCTAAGGGGGGTTATGGAATCCGTTTACTTCTACGAAGAAGACATTGGAAAAGAAATAAATGAAATCGTACAGCAGGAATTCAAAAAGATTCCCTGCGTCATAAAAGATTGCATGTTACTCGGCTCTTCAAACAAAGGCTATCTTTTATATGTCCGCTCAAGGTCTGAGGCAATAGACCGCATGGAAAAATTTCTTGAGGAGTTTGGCATAGCGAAAATAATAGGTGAAGAGAAGAAATCCATTTGCAGGGCCATCATAGCTGATGAGATTGAGCTTGCAGCCCTCGGCTTCAGAACTATGTTCAAAGAAGGGCGTCTTTTAGAGACATGAACTCAATTAAAGAGCCCTTCTCCCATTGCCATGTTGACCAACTTTTCAGCCCATGCGAGCTTTTTTTTCTTAAGCGGGGTGACATTCGTGTCCTTAAAATCAAATCCTATAAGTGTTATTGACCTTGCTCCGAATTCCTGCGCAAGAAAAACGCATCTGTCCCCGTCGGTGAATCCTCCGAAGTTATAGACATTGCCAAGCGGTTTTGATTGCGTGGTTCCGACCAATTTTTTTAACCGCGGCACTTCTTCGCTAAGGGCATCCACATTATCCCCGTGGGCATGCACCACCATTATTGCCCCCTGCTCATTTGCGCGGACTTCATCATCCATGTTGCCATCAAGGTCGGTAACGATAATATCCGGCACAGCGCCGCTCCTCATCAGGACGCTTGTGGCTCCATCCGCCGCTATTGTAACATATTTTTTGAAATCCACATTCTTGATCTCATTCGCAAGCTTCGGGGCTTTCCCGCACACAAGGACATCCTTACCGCTTATAGCATTCCTGATGATATCTATCTCGATGACATCGGGCATTTTTTTTCTGGATTTCAGCTCAAGCAATTTGGAGAGGATAAGCGCTGCCCGCTCATCGTACAGCCTCTCAAAATTCATGTCCTTGAGAATTAGTTGATAAATGGGTTCCCATTCCTCAAATTTCATATATCGTTATTCAGAATCGGGAAAAAATTAATTGTAGAGGAGCTTTAAGTCTCCTCTCACATAACATACGTACCTGTCCTACAGGATTATTTCGATATCCAGCTCTTCAGCCAGTTCCTTGTATCTGTTCCTGATAGTCACTTCGGTGATGCCCGCTACCTCGGCGACCTCGCGCTGAGTACGTCTGTCGCCGCACAGTATGGAAGCGATATATATCGCGGCTGCTGCTACACCTGTCGGACCTCTGCCGCTTGTGAGTTCTTTCTCTGAAGCCTGCCTGAGTATCTCAACAGCCTTTGACTGCACCTCTCCACGCAGGTTCAATCCCGAGCAGAAGCGAGGTACATAATCAATCGGTGAGGTGGGTATCAGCTTGAGACCCAGTTCCCTTGAGATAAACCTGTACGTTCTTCCGATTTCTTTCCTGCTTACTCTTGAGACTTCACCAATTTCGTCTAAGGTTCTCGGGACATTGCACTGCCGGCATGCAGCGTATAATGCAGCCGCTGCGACACCCTCTATGCTCCGTCCGCGTATCAGGTTCTTCTCGACAGCCTTGCGGTACACGACTGCTGCTGTTTCCCTTACATTCCTTGATAAACCAAGCGCAGATGCCATCCTATCAAGCTCGGAGAGGGCAAACGCAAGGTTTCGTTCTGTTGCGTTGCTTACACGGATACGGCGCTGCCATTTCCTCAGGCGGTAAAGCTGCGCCCTGCTCTTTGATGAAATGGATTTACCGTATGAGTCACGGTTCCTCCAGTCTATCATAGTGGACAGACCTTTGTCGTGTATCGTATATGTCATCGGTGCGCCGACACGGGAACGCTTCATTCTCTGATCATGATCAAATGCCCTCCACTCCGGTCCCTGGTCTATAAAGTCCGCATCCACAACCAACCCACATTCATTGCAGACAAGCTCAGCGCGTTCATAATCATGGACAAGTGTATGGCTTCCGCACTCAGGGCACTCCACTGTTGCTTTCTCGAACTGCCCGAGCTTTTGCTTCTCCTTTCTCATCCTGATACTTTCTCTTATCTTTTCGCGCTCTGTCTTCTCAATTTCTTTTACTTTCTCAATTTCTGTCATTTAGAAATCCGTCCTTTTGCTATTGCAAATAAACCCTTTCGTTTTTTAGATTCGTCAGTTCGGAGATTGTAATTCCCTTTGCTGCTTTGATAGAGACGTAGGGAGATTTTACCGGACCGAAAAGTTCTTTTACCTTTCCGATCTTCTTCATTTTTTTTGTGAATACTGCCGAGTTCTCGCGTAAGGCACTCTGTTCAAGAGTTTTGTCGGTGCGGGCTATCAACATATCATCCACAATATGAAAAACTTCTCCCAATCTTTTCAATTTTCGACCTCTAAAAAGCCGTACATAGAACGTGCTGTTAGTATATATACTTTTCGCAAGGGTTTTATTAAATGGTTTTTATCAGATTTAAAGGTTGCGAGATGGTAGCACTTCTGGCGCCTTTCTCATCCAGACCGGCTCCCATGGCAATCTTGAGCGCAATCCCATCCGTAATGAGGTCGTATGGCGCATGCGTATCGGTATCTACGATGAGGCTTGCACCCGTCTCTTTCGCGATTCTCGCAACATGACCGTTGGTGCGGTTGTGACCGTTTCGCGAAGTTATCTCAAGGCATATGCCGTTATCCCTTGCAAGCTCTGCATCTTCCACTGTTATAAAACCCGGATGAGCCAGTATATCGATATCGAGCGTCACAGCCATATGGTTGGTGCCTTCCGGGACGGGTTCAACTGTAGTTTCGCCGTGCACCACAACTATCTCGGCACCGAGCTTGCGTGCCATATCAACAAGCTTCGGCATCTTTCCCGGAGGAACATGCGTTAATTCCACTCCCGGAAAGATCCTGATGTCGTAATCGTCTTCAAGTGATTTTATGTTCTTCATGCACGACAGGATATGTTCAACGTTCGTGAAATCAACATGGTCTGTTATCGCTATTGCAGTATAGCCGTGGAAAACGGCGCGGCGCACAAGTTCACTCGGTATAAGCTCACCGTCGCTGAACGTGGAGTGCGTATGAAGGTCTATCATTTCTGGCCCCGTATTTTATTTATCTTCTGTGCTATCTGTTTTACTATGACCGATTTAGGGCCTTTCTTATCGACCAGCACCCTTCCGGCTGTGCTCCACCATGCCTTGGGGTAATACTTATCCTGTTCGACCACCGGGGTAAGGCTTAACTCGGAAGCGGCTTTTTCTATTTCTTTCAAAACAGGCGATTTTACCGATTCCTTCAATGGGAGAATCCTGCCTTCACCCCTTGATTTCGTGGCATCAAGATACACAGGCCATACGACAAGCTTGGTTTTATCTTTTAACATTATGTCCATGTTTCCTTCTTATGATTAATAATACTTTTCTAAAAACCCTGATACGGTCTTAGCTTTATTATCATATGATCTCCTATCCTCTCAAGATACCTTGCTACAAAAGTCAGATGCCGGGCGCCGGTTATCTTTTTCGGGTCCTCGATCATAATAGTAATAAGTTCCCTTCTTATCTGGTCAAAGAGCGCATCAACCTCATCATCCCTCTTTGCAACCTATCTTGCGAGCTCTGCATATTTATTCTCAAGAGTTTTCATGGTATTCGCCAGCATGTCCTGGCATATCTCTGACATTCTCGGTATGTCTATGAGAGGCTTTACAGGGGGTACATTAGCTGTTATCTTTGTAATAACCGCTATTTCTAGGGCAAGATCACCCATCCTTTCAAGGTCGATGGACATCTTTAATACAGAGATTATAAGCCTCAAGTCCCTCGCCATAGGCTGCTGGAGCGCAAGCAGCCGCATGCAGTTCTCCTCAATACTGTGATCGAGGGCATCGATCTCATCATCCATATCAATGACTTTTTGAGCCATCTCTGCATCGCGGTTCTTAAGAGATAGCACGGAATCGCCTATCGCTTTGCCTACAAGGCTTCCCATGCTAAGTATTTCCTCTCTTAGCTTGTGAAGATCCTTGTGATACGCTTCTCGAACCATATTATCCAAACCTCCCGACTATGTAGTCTATAACAATGGTATTTTTTCCTTAAGTTCTATGATTAGATGTTCTATCTTACTTGTAGATGTGGGATCCAGTGCCGAGCAGGGCTCGTCAAACAGGATGATCTGCGGCTCAACAGCCAGTGCCCTTGCTATGCAGAGGCGCTGCTGCTGACCGCCGGATAAACTTACGCCTGATTTATTGAGATCATTCTTCACTTCATCCCAGAGCGCAGCTTTTTTGAGGCTTTCCTCAACAATCTTATCAAGTATCTTTTTATCCTTCATGCCATTGAGTTTCAATCCTGCCGCAACATTATCATATATAGACATAGTGGGAAAAGGATTGGGTTTCTGGAACACCATGCCTATGCGCCTTCTTATGTCCACAGGGTCGATATCTCTCTCGTATATATCCCTGCCATCAACCAGTACTTTTCCTGAAACTTTTGCCCCGGGTACAACTTCATGCATCCGATTAAGGCACCGGATAAATGTGGATTTTCCACATCCTGATGGGCCTATGATGGCGGTTATTCTATTCTCCTGGAAACTGAGGTTAATATTTTTTAGAGCATGGTTTGGGACAAACCATGCGTTGAGAGTTTCTACAGTAATTTTATTCTGCACTTTATGCTCCTGTTATTACACTCAATACTTTTTTCTGGTAATAAACCTCACGCCAATATTTAAAATAAGGACCAGGATAATCAGGACAAAAGCGCCTCCCCATGCTTTAGCATGCCAGTCGGGAAAGGGTGCTATCGCATACGTATAAATCTGAACCGGCATGGTGGATATTGGTTTGTTTATACCGTTAGCCCAGAACGGATTGCCGAAAGCGGTTAAAAGAAGAGGCGCAGTCTCGCCTGAGACTCTTGCAATTGCAAGTAAAGCGCCTGTGATTATGCCGCTCATGGCGGTACTCAGAACGATCTGTAATATTGTTTTCCATCTCGGTATTCCAAGCGCCAGCGAAGCCTCCCGGAGCGAGCCTGGCACAAGCCTAAGGGATTCCTCGGTAGTTCTTGCGACAATTGGAATCATCAGTACCGAGAGAGCTGCCCCGCCTGCTATGGCAGAAAAACCGAAATACAGGACTATGAAAGTATAACCGAAAATCCCTGCCGCTATCGAGGGTGTGCCTGCCAGTACGTCAGCCACAAAACTTACCATTCTGCCAAACCTGTTCTCTCCGTATTCTGAAAGATAGACGCCTGCAAGGATGCCTACGGGAAGCCCGATTAAACAGGCAATTCCCACAACTACAAACGTCCCCTGTATAGCATTTCCAAGCCCGCCTCCTACTTCGCCAACAGGTTTGGGAAGCTGCGTGAGAAAATCAAGGTTTATAGCGGATATCCCATTGACAGTTACTGTGTAGAGAATGCTCAGCAGCGGGATTATGGCAACTACAACGCAGGCAGCCGTCAGGAAGGACATAATCCTGTCAATTAATCTTCGTTTATTCCATTTCATACAGTTCCCTTTTCAACTTTAAGCAGTTTCCACACTAAAATCCTGGCTGCTATGTTGATTATGACTGATACCACAAGGAGCAAAAACCCGACCTCAATAAGAGAGGAGATATAAAGCTTGGAGCCGGCGGTCTCCAAAAACTCATTTGCAATTACAGATGCCATGGTGTATGATGGCGAAAAAAGCGATGCTGAGATGTGGGGACTGTTCCCGATGACCATGGTGACTGCCATTGTTTCGCCGACGGCTCTGCCAAAACCAAGGATTACTGCCCCGAATATCCCCGACCTGGCATAAGGAATAACTGCGATTCGCGTGGTTTCCCAGCCTGTAGCGCCGAGAGCAAGCGCCGCTTCCCGCTGCTGCGTGGGTACTGTCATGATGATTTCCCTGGATACCGATGAGGTTATCGGGATAACCATTATTGCAAGTATTACACCGCCTGTAAGCATGGATGGACCGTACATCGGTCCCTGGAAGAGCGGCAGGAAGCCAAGGTAAGTCGAAAGAGGCGGCGCAAGATAGTCGCGGATGAACGGTGCGAGAATGAATATGCCCCAGAGCCCGATAATAACGCTTGGAACTGCGGCGAGCAATTCTATGATGAAAGATAAGGGCGTCCTCAGCTTCTCAGGTGCAAGTTCCGAGAGAAATATCGCTATCCCAAGGCTTAATGGGACGGCTATGAGCAGGGCAAGTAACGATGAAACAAGAGTCCCGAAGATAAAAGGGAGGGCGCCGAATACTTCAGTCACGGGATCCCACGTCGAGGTTGTCAGAAAACCCCAACCAAAAGCATTTCTTGAAAGAGAAGACGCTATAAAAAGCTCCCTGAACAATAAGAATGCAAGAACTATTATGCCAAGGGCAAATAAGCCGACTGCACTTTTGAAAATAAAATCGCCTGAGAGCCTGCTCAGGCGGAATTTCGGTCGGTCCATCTAAATTAGTGGTTGCCCGTTATAGTTCATAAGCCTTATTGTTCGTTCATCCAGGCTTACGACTGCGTTCGGCAACGGTACATACTGGAGGTCGGAGGAATAGCTCTGTCCATCGTGAACTGCCCACCAGATAAATTGAGCCAGTGCTTTTCCCTTGGTCTGATCTGCTTGGTCTTTATAGACAAGAAGATAGGTAAAGCTGCTAATGGGATATGAATTATTTCCAGGTGCGTTCACAATACTTACGGATGACCAGCTCGCGTCACCTGCGGGCAGCGTTTGCGCAGCTCCGGCAACGGCATTTGCAGTTGTTTCAAGCGCTGGTTCTATGAAATTCCCTGCCTGGTTCTTGATATACGCATAAGAGATGTTTCCCTGGAGCTTGGCATAAATTAGCTCGACATATCCTATAGAGTAGGGGTTCTGTCTTAAGAGACCTGCAACGCCATCATTGCCTTTCCCACCAAGACTGGTAGACACAGGCCAGTTGACCGATGTGCCCTTTCCTACTTTTGATTTCCAGTCAGGGCTTAATTTTGAAAGATAATCCGTGAAGACGAAGGTCGTACCGCTTCCATCGCTCCTGTGCGCCACGATAATATTATTTGCCGGGAACTGGATACCGGGGTTAAGCGCAACAATCCTGGGATCGTTCCATTTTGTGATTTTCCCAAGGAAAATATCAGCAACTACATCGCCGGTCAATTTCACTCCGCTCTGTATGCCCGGCAGGTTATACGCTACAACCACAGCGCCTATGGTTTCGGGTATGTGAAGGATTCCTGTAAGGTTGTTATATACACTATCCGATAGAGGAGCATCGCTTGCACCAAAATCTACCGTTTTTGCAGATATTTGCTGTATCCCTGCACCGCTTCCCACGCCCTGATAATTAATCTGGATGTTTGGATTTATTTTGTTATATTCAAAACTCCATTTGGATATCAAGGGATTCGGAAATGTCGCGCCTGCACCGGTTAAGGTTATAGTTGCCGGAGCTTTCGTAGGTTGCACATTTGCCACTGTTGGCTGTACTGTAGTCTGATCAGGAGGCGGATTGCTTACACATCCTGCCAATAGCACGCCTGCAAGAATCAGAATTAATGTAATTCTTAATTTCATTTTGTTTATCACCGAATAACTAACAGTACTAAATATTATATACTTTATCCCAAGAATCTATATAGACTATATAAAATCAGTAGAAATCGGATACAAATTAAAAATCCGTGCCTTGCAGGAGCAGATATCTCCCATAAGATTCCACTTTATTTAAGTAAACAAGACTTTATGAGCGCATACAGCAGTCTGTTCCGGGTAAAACGTTATTACAGGCATTAAACGCTGTGAATCTTCCCCGGTAAATTTTCTGATATGTGCGAGGCTTTTCAGTGTTTCTTCTCTTGTCGAATTTTTAAGCTCAAGAACTAAATTTCTTGCATTGGTCTTTTGTATGTTTTTAAATACTTCCCTGAAATTTATTTTTCCGAGTCCCAACGGAAGATGGCGATCCCCAAACATCGCTGCTTCGGACTCCAGAATACCAAAGTTATCATGAATATGCATTTGATATATGTATTCGCCCAGTTCAAAATAATCTTCCAAGGATAAACCATAAGCATTGGAGGCAATAAATGCGTGACCGATGTCCAGATTTATTTTTAAATGCTCAGAGTCTACCATTTCGACTATATGGGCAATCTCCCGCGGGAATACACCGATCTTGTTTCCTCCATCTCTATCAAACATGTTCTCCAGGAGAAGCGTGACTCCATGCTCCTTTGCTAAAGGGCACAGATTAATTAAGTTAAGTATATTCAAATTCAGGCACCTTTTTGAACTGCTTTGACTGCCGGGGTGAACAACTACGTGTTCTGCTCCTATTTTTGAGGCAATATCCATGACTTTCTCCATGACTGCAAAATTTTTTCCGTTACTCACTGAAAAATCTATCTTTATTCCCTCAATTTTAGAATCAATATGCGGGGCATGAATAGTAAATTCAGTGCCAAAAGATGAGGCAAGATCGGCAGTTTTAAATAACAGTTCTTCCTCAATTTGCTTGTCTAAAAAATCCACCCTATCGAGACCAAGCTCAATAATTTCCACTTCCCGAGCATCGATTTCTCCTCCAAATTCTTTTATTTGGGGAGAGTTTATGCCTATTTTCGTATCCATGCATTAATAGCTGTACTCTAAACATTATATATTTTATCTAAATAATCTCTATATTCTAAATAAAATCAGTAGACCATCAAACTCTCTCCGGCGAGTACCTGACAGCCAGCACCCTTATCACTCCAAGTACAAACAGCAGCGCAGAAAGGGCAAAAATCGTTTCGAATCCAAATGATTTGGAATAAAGCCCGACTGTGACCTCACGCATAGCTATTAAAATCGTGACATCGGTTATGTCGGTGAGCTTTATTCTCTCATGTTTGGAATAGTCGGCAAAGGTCTTGAAGAACTCGATTACAATAAAAAGCGTGAGAACGTTAGTGACTATTTTGTTAAAGCCGCCCTCAAGTGAGTCTATCGCAACAGAGCGTATATCAAGTAGGATACGCAGCATACCTGCTATAAGTACCAGCAGCAGTACATACAGGATGATGGTAACAATAGAGTCGGTAACTTTTTTGAAAAATTTTGTGTGGTCTATCACCTAACCACCATCCAGAGCGCAAGTAAGAGAAGAAGTATTATCAGCAAAAATTCTATTTTGTTAAGGTCTTGTATTCCTCTCATTTCTATTACCCGATCAAAATCCCACTCATAAAGCTATATAATTTATTATAATAATCTATATACACTATAAAATATCAGTATTATCAATAGGTATTTAGGAGTTCCACAGGTTCTATCATAAAGAGGTTTAAAAATGAAATTGATATCCCCACTCCGAAAAAGATAGTCTTATCACAGTGTAACCAGTTTGGTTATCGACGTAAAGCATATATGATATTCTTCAGCTATCGTCTGCATTGCTTTTGTTAAGGCATCCTGCGTGTCCAAACCTTTTGCTACAAGTTCTTCTCTTTTTTCACAAATGCGTATCAGAATGTCAAGTGTATTCATGATCTCAACTCTTCTTACTTGGCAGCAAACCCGCCGCGCAGGAACAGGTACATCTCCTTATCTTCCTGGTTTAGTTCCATAAATCCCTCTTCTGGTGAGTTATACCGTGTATCGCAGGAGAGGGGTTTTTTCATAATTTTCTCAGTTTTTCTCATTTCTTTCACCGTATCAAGATTTACCTCACAGAGTTATATAATTTATCACAATAATCTATATATACTAAATAAAATCAGTAGAAAACATCTTGATTTCAACCGATGTTGGCGTTCGATAACAATCATAAATACTGCGCAAGCACTTCCTTGTACAGCCTGTTCACATTATCCTTTGTTTTCGGCATGGCAGGAAATCCCCTATATTCCATCGCCTTCTCAACATCTTTAAGAAGATCTAATCTATACTGACTTTCTGAATGGAACCATCTCTGCTTCTCGTAATACTTTGAGAGGTACTCCTGTTCAGTTTGACCGGGTGTTGGAGTAAAAAGCCCGTGTTTCTTATCAATTTCTGCCATCTCCATCATTGTTGTATAACCCGATCTGCTTATTATGAATTTCGCGCGGTTCATGAGAAGGTTCTTTTCTTCATGCGATACATACGATTTCACAGTAGTATCCCTGTCAAGCTTTTTTTCAAAATTGCCGTGAGGACGTCCGAGAAGCACCATCTTTTCACCAGGGAGCTTCTGCACCTGACACAGCAGTATTTCCTCGAGCTTGCTTCGCTGAGGTTCAGGACCTGAAATACTGATCAGGAAATCAAGGTCTTCGGATATATTCATTTTGTGAGAAGGACATAGAATCCCAGTATAGTATGTTTTCATGTTCGTTATCCTCCGCGTTGACCGGCACAATTTCCCGCTTAGACAGATAGTATCAGGGTTACTGTCTGGAACGATTATACGCTCGAATCTTTTATGGAAATATTCATTAATATACAGGGAAAGGGTTTCAATAGGCTTAATGTAATAAGGAAGGCTGAAGCGCAACTGGTGCGATATAAGAAAGGAGGGGATTTTCTCCGAATATATACCGAGGCGGCTGTCGCTTATAGCCATGTCGAACCTGTCGTTTGATAGCAGGCGATCAGCAATTTTCTTTTCATCGGCGAGTGCCTTTGATAAATTTGGAATGCTCAGAGCAAATTTTGGCAAAAAAAATCTCGTCGAGCTGTAAGGAGACGGATAGTCCCGGAAGAAAATGAAGCGGCATTCTGGAAATTCTTTTTTCAACATTTCAAGAGCACCACCGCTGGTTGCAACGGTTACCTCATGACCATGACTTATCAGTTCTCTGATTATCGGGGTAACCCGGGCAGCATGACCCAATCCCCAGCTAAGCGGACTTATAAATATATGCGCCATATCTCAGCATTCAATCCGTGTTCTCAATCCATTTTCTTTTACTTTTGACGTTCAGAATGATATCTCCCGATACTCCACAAAAATACGATAGTTGTAATCCGATATATAGTCCTGCACCTATCAATCCAAGGGCTTTTGTCTTTTTTGTGGTTTTATCTATTGCTGAGTACAATATGTCCTGGCTTTTTTCCCCCTTCAGGGAATTATATATCATCCTGATGCTTTCCACTGCAACTTCCCTGCTCCAAGACATACATTCCGACAGAGGAGTTCTGCTTCCGCCAAAGGAAGTTTTTCTTTTAAGGATGGAGCTGCGAAGTTCCTCGGAGGTTCTCCCCTCAAAAATCGTGTATCCATTGCCTATCATAACTATTGAATGGGCGTCGCTGCTCCCCAGCCATGCCATTCCTGCGGGAGAGAAGGTCTGCGCCATTAAATTGGTGTAGGCATCGCGATGGCAAGCATTAAATACTTCAACGCCGTCCAATTTTAAATAGCATATCTTCTTCCCGAGGGATGGACATTGCGGGCTGAAAGGATGAGCTGCTACGGCAATACCCCCCTGGTCGTGTATAAGGTCTATAGTCTCAGGCGCGCCAAGCATGGGTTTGATTTCTTCCTGGATAAACAATGCCAGAATTTCACCGTCTGCACTTGATATTTCTTCGCCGATCACAACATCAATTCCTGTTGCATGCTTTTTAGCGATGATGGCACCCTGGATTGTATTATGGTCTGTTATGCACAGGACATCAAGTTTTTTCCTTCGGGCAGCCTCGACTGCTTTGGCGGGTTCGGTAACGGATTCAGGGAAATGGAGAAAGGAATATCTTCCGAAGCCTGAACACCTGGTGTGAGTATGGATATCTGCTATACCCTGCTGGTTTTCTTGATTTATTGCTTCCATGCAGTACAATTATTTCATTGGGAAAATAAAGATAATCTTAATAAAATATATAATCTATATAGATTTTCAGGTTATTGTATTAAGATAAAATAAAAACTCTATATAGTCTATAGTCTAATCCTATAAATATCATTTAGAATCTATAGTTAAAAGGAGAATTAAAAGCCGTGAATGGTAGAATTATCCTGGTCGGAACCGCTCATGTCTCTGATAGGAGCGTAGCCGAGGTTAATGAAGTAATTGAAAGAGAAAAACCCGATATCGTGGCTGTAGAACTCTGCAAAGGAAGGTATCGGGCGTTAAAAGGAGAGGAAGAAACTAAAGAGGTAAATATTAAAGAGCTGCTCAGCGGAAGCAAGTTCTATTACTTTTTAGTCCAGTTGCTTCTTGCTTATGTCCAGAAAAAAATCGGCACGGATCAGGGTACCAAGCCCGGTACCGAAATGCTGTCTGCCATTGAAAAAGCCGAAAAAACCGGGGCGCGTGTTGCGCTTATCGACAGGGATATCCAGGTTACGCTTGAGCGCTTCTGGAATAAAATGTCCTTTTTTGAGAAATTGAAGCTTTTTGGCTCTCTGGTTGGCGCATCGCTTGGTTTTGGTACAAAAGAGATCGATGTGAACGCAATCACGAACGATGATGTTGTGACCCAACTTGTTTCCGGATTAAGGAAGTTTGCGCCGGGCGCGGCGTCTGTCCTGCTGGATGAGAGAAATGCCATAATGGCTAAGAATTTACTCGACACATCCAAAGAAGGGAAAGTTGTAGCTGTTGTAGGTGCAGCACATTGTGAAGGTATCCAGAAGTATCTTGATAACCCGGAATACATCCCTCCGATAGAGGAATTTATGGGGCTCCCGAAAAAACGTTTTAGCTGGTTTAAGGCTGCAACTATCGTATTCCTGGCGATAGCTACAGGATTGCTGGCTCTTCTTGTCTATGCCGGTACGGTCCCATTATCAAATCTTCTGACCGTACTATTAATTTTATTTGTTACTAAAGGGATACTCTCAGCAGCAGGCGTCCTACTTGCACGGGGACATGTTCTTTCGGCAGTAACTGCTCTTAGCCTTGCCTGGTCCGGATTCCTTCACCCTTTTTTGCCTATCGGATGGCTGGCAGCAATTGTGGAGGCGCATTTCCGTCCCCCCACGACTGAAGATTTCAAGACAATAATGAAAGCTGAAACAATAAAAGAATTGATGAAGAATAAGCTCTTTCGCATTATACTTGTAGCAAGCCTTGCTGATGTCGGCAGTATGCTCGGGACTTTTATAGCCATACCTTTCATGGTTCATTATCTGGGCATTTCCAATCCGCTTGAAATGCTTAAGACAGCATTGGACACAGGGCTAAATTTAGTAAAAAACATGCTGTAAATATAGCAAAACCGCCTGTTTCGTGGTCAGGGACCACAATGAGAAGCGTATGCTCTTTTCTATCGGGGTCCGGAGATATTCAGGGGTCATAGCACTATCATTAAAAAGTCCCAGCAGTTTCCTGGTTTTGTTTGCGACGGCAGAGTCCATCCCTGCTTTGGTATAGACCACCGGATAACCTTTTTGCTCAGCTTCGACGATGAAGTTTCCGGAAGTGCCACATTTATCCGGCGCTGTTGAATTGAATTTTGCAACACCGCCGCCCAGCATTACATCAACCCCGGTCACCTCAATATACTGCCTGGCTATTTCATTCATCCGATGTTCTCCGGCGATTCAAAATATAAACGTGCATCGCCA
>OBLY010000021.1_pt1 | contig 21817 bp, 24 predicted proteins | sample 1539041 | NCBI WGS metagenome assembly OBLY01 (sample SAMEA2690973, study PRJEB22502) | sediment metagenome | biome: Billabong; feature: Tropical; material: Sediment | place: Australia | collected 2013-05-14 | depth 1 m
CGCCTGCAATATCCGCGGCAGCGTAGGCATAAGGGTCGAGGAACACGACAACACCGGGCGCTTCTGCCAGTATAGCCTTAAGCTGCGCCTTCAACTGGTTGCGGGTGTAGTTCCGTATCTCAATGCCTTTTATCGGGCATGCAGGCACGCATATTCCGCATCCGGTGCATGCAAGAGGTGACAGCACAGCTTTGCCGCCTTCAAGGTTAAGGGCATTATAAGGACAGGCTTTCACGCAGTCTCCGCATCCGTTGCATTCCAGAATCATGGGTTTTTCCGGCGGGATAAGGATTATGCCTTTTCCGAGGAACTGCGAGACTTTATGAGCCGCGCTTATGCCTTCTGTAACTGAGTCGTGTATATCCTTCGGACCGAGCGCGCATCCCGCGGCAAATGCCGACTGGTTCAATGTATTTACCGGGTCAAGCTTTACGTGCTTTTCTTCTATGAACCCGTCATCTCCCAGGGGCACGCCGAGTTTATCCGCAAGTTCTTTTGTCCCCGCGGACGGCACGAGCGCAGGGCACAGCACTACCATATCGAATACCTCGCGCCCTTTCATGCCGAGGTTCGTATCCTCATACTGCACCATTAGTGTGCCATCGGGTTTAGGAATTATTTCAGCAACTTTTCCGCGTACGTAGTTCACGCCTTTTTCCTGCGTGTGGTGGTAGAACTCCTCAAACCGTCTTCCTGCAGACCGCATGTCGATATAGAATATCCATGCCTCGGCATCGCCTTTCATCTTCTTGACAAGCTGCGCCTGTTTCTGCGAGTAGATACAGCATACCTTTGAGCAGTATTTCTTCCCTCTTCCTGTAAAATCCCGGCTTCCGGCGCACAGCACAAAAGCCACGCGGCTGGGGAACGAGCCATCCGCTTTCTGCAACCTCATGCCGGTCTTGCTCTTTGCCGAGAGCATTTCTTCGAATTCGATCGCGGTCAGGAGGTTGGGTGAAGGATAATTGTATTCTTCGATAACTGAAAGGTCAAGAGGTTCAAAACCCGTAGCTATTGCAAAAGCCCCGACAGAGGTGGAGCTTGTTTCCTCTTTTGCTTCCAGGTTGATGGCATCGCGCGGGCACACTTTCACGCATGCGCCGCACTGCTTGCATTTTGACTTATCGATCATGTATGCCTGCGGGACAGCCTGGGCAAAAGGCAGGAATATTGCACCTGCTGGACATTTTCTGGCACATGCGCCGCAGGATATGCATTTTTTGACGTCCACATAGCGCGGGCTGTGTTTGAGAGTTATGGTATAATCACCGGGGCTTCCCTTTACGTCCGCGACCTCGGTCTGCGTGAGCATAGTGATATTCGGATGATTGTGCACAGCCACCATCTTTGGTGTTAGAATGCACTGAGAGCAATCCAGCGTCGGGAAGGTTTTGGATAGACCAATCATATGCCCGCCCAAGAAGGGTGCTTTCTCTATCAGTATCACTTCATGGTTATCGGCCATTTCAAGGGCTGTAGTTATACCTGCTATGCCTCCGCCCACGACCAGCGTCCTGTCGACGAGCTTTTTCTCAAGCGGCACAAGTGGCTCTATTGAGCCTATGCGGGCTACTGCACCTTTTATCAGGCCTTTGACCTTTGCATCGATACCGGCTTTATCATGTACCCAGCTCGCCTGCTCCCGTATATTCGTGATCTCAAGAAGGTTGGGATTAATCCCCGCTTTCTTTGCCATGCTCCTGAAAGTCTCAAGATGCAGCTTGGGCGAGCATGAGCCTATAACGACCCTGTCGATTCTTCCCTTCTCTATGTCGTTCTTGATTTTTTCCTGACCCTGGCTGCTGCACAGGAAATCCTGGATATTGACGAGCAGGTTTTTATCCGTCTTCAGCGTATCGGCGACCGCCTGGAGGTCAACAACGTCACCTATGTTCCCGCCGCACCTGCACAGGTACACGCCGATCTTCTTTGGCTGTACAGTCCCGGGTTCTTTCCTGGGAGGTATTTTATTCTCAGGCATCGTCTCACCAGTGAGAGGTAATTCTTTTTCTGTCATCATTACCTCCCTATCCTGGCAACCAGTTTATCGGTGGGAACAAGATGTTTGTCCAGTCCGAGTTCTTTGGGACTCATGCCCATGGCAAGACCGATAAGCTGCGTGAAATAAATAATCGGCATATCAAATTTAATATTGCATTTCGAATCTACTGCTTTCTGTTTTGCATCAAGCTGGAGATGGCACATCGGGCACGTCACTACCATGCAGTCTGCGCCGGAATCCTTTGCCATGCCAAGCAGGTCTTTTGCAAGGCTCAGGGCTAAGTCCTCATTCGTTATGAGAACCGGACCCCCGCAACATTTTGTCTTATAATAGTATTTTACAGGCTCTGCTCCCAGGGTTAAGATAAGGTTATCCAGCGATTTAGGATTCTCAGGACTGTCGAACTTGTTCTCAGGTCTGGTCAGCAGGCAGCCGTAATAGGGTACGGCTTTTATTTTTAATGGCTTTTTGACACTCTCAGCCAGCTTTGCAAGCCCGTAGTCTTTTACTACGACCTCAAGCAGGTGTTTTGGTTTTGTATTCCCGTCGTATTTGTTTGTGAGTTTTCCATTTATCATATTTTTTAAAGCTGCATCCTCAAGCGCTGTATTGGCGCGCATCAGGTTCGAATAACAGAGGTTGCACGGGGTTGCTATATCAAGCCCTTTTGCCGCCGAGGCAAGCGTCCTTGCAGAGAGCGCAGTCCGTACGTTCCTGTCCGGCACATGGAGAGCGCCGCAGCAGTTCCAGTTCTTGACCTCCTCAAGCTCGATGCCGAGGCGGCGGAATACAGCCTCTACCGACGTGCGGTAATCAATGGCAGTTCCGTGCTGTGCGCATCCCGGATAATAGGAGTATTTCATTTCTCAGCCTCCCCGCCTGTATCGGCTGCTTTTTCTTCCTTCTTTCCCCCGGCTTCTGCTTTCGCTTCTGCGTTCTCTTCTGTTCCGCTCTCCGGCTTTTTCTCCGGTTTTTCCTCTACTGTTTTAAAGATGGCATCCAGTTCGCGTACATCTTCCATCTTATCAGGCGATAATGGCAGTTTTCCCCTGGACATAAGCGACATGCCGAAAGGAGCCTGTTTTATCATTCCAGGCTCGGACATGCTGTATTTTGAGATCAACAGGAACTCTGAGGCTCTTCCGTTCTTCTTTATCACATCTGAAAAGATATTATCAAATTTAGAATTCTTGTTCTTTATTCCCTCGGCTATAGCTATCGGCTTTAACGTCTCCATAAGCTCCGTCGGGCGTATTCCCCGCGGGCAGCGTACCGAGCATGAAAAGCATGTTGTGCATATCCAGATAGTGTTGCTGTTCAAAACTTCACGTTTGAGCCCAAGCTGGACCATGCGCACAAGCTGGCGCGGAGTGTAGTCCATCTCATGGCTTACAGGGCATGAGCCCGCGCATATCCCGCACTGCATGCACGTTGGTATTTTCTCGCCGATCGGTGTTTTTAGAACGAGGTCGCGAAAAGCAGTGTCTCTTGTTTCCGGTAGTATTGTTTCTTTTTTCATTATTAATCCTGGAGGAAGGCGTATGAAGATTTCATGTTATATAAATTTTATTAGACGATACTTTACGCCTGTAGATACCCCCGTTATTTTGACAAAACACAATTTTTATCTCCCTTTTTATCTCGCCTACTTTTTCATTGTAAAAAATTTAGTATTGTACTGAGGAATGAAATCAGGATGTTCCTCTCTTACTGCATCTATTGATTGTAATAATATATCTTCTTTTGTCGCATCGATCCGGGCTTTTTTACCCAGGCTGTTCATTCTTAAAGGCTGGTAATACAGTCTTAACATATTCTGCAGAGGGCTGCCCCTCGGTATATGCTCCATTTCTCCTTTTACCTGTTCTCTCATTTCTTTAAGTTTATTTTTCGCCTCTGTTATTTTATTGTTCATGCAGTGCAAGTATGCATGTATGTACCCATGGTATATAAATACTTTGGTAGGTTTTTCATACCAAGGCGCATTAGGATAGTCTCATTTTTTCCAAAGCTTTTTATCGGTATACCCTGTCTTTTGGAGGTATGAGAGCCGTCATCCCGTTCAAGAAGGGCAATGCCAAATCCAGGTTAGGAACTCTTCTCTCTGAAAAAGAGCGAGAGGAGCTTGCGATGGCGATGCTCAATGATGTTGCAAAGGCGCTGCTCGGCTCGGGTTGTTTCAGGGTTATAGATCTGTTGACAACTTCGATCATCGAGGTCAAAGGACTAAACACGGTATTAACAGAAAAAGGACTGAACGAGGCATTGAACGAATACCTAGAAAAAATGTCCTCACATTCGATGGATGAACCAGTCCTTATTATAATGGCAGACATTCCGCTTGTTTCGGTAAAGAATATCAGAGAAATTGCAGCATCCTCTGCCGGTGTTGTGATCGTGCCGGGGAGGATGGGCGGCACTAATGCCCTGTTTATTCGCAACCCATCAAACTTCCATGTGGATTACTACGGGGCAAGTTTCTTAAAGCACAAGGAAATCGCGGCCAGAAGCGGCTTTAAAATTGAGGTCTTTGACTCATTTAATTTAAGCACGGATATTGATGAGGTCGCAGACCTTACAGAGATTCTGCTTCACGGGAAAGGATATGCGGCACGCTATCTCAAAAAACTTGGGTTCATAGTAGTGGAAGCGGAAAACGGTGGCAGGGTTGGATTAAAAAAGGTATAAATGGACTGGAGATAGAAAATGGGTGAGTCAACAGATGTAAATTTTTATATAAGTAAAAAATAGAAAACGCAGAAAAACATATCACTCACTTCTTCTTGGCTGAACCCTTTTTAATCATAGGTTTATCACAGCATATTAGTGGACCGCATACAGGACACTCCTCCTCCGTGCAGCCTTTCGTAACAGTAACTTCAATTTGACATGATGGATCTGCACAAGCGTAAACATCACCGTTCTTGTACTCTGCCATATTTCTCACCTCCTCCCTTTTTATAACAGAAAGTTATTTATCTTTAAATTGATTTATAGTTTGTGGGGGCTTTTTATCATCAATCATCAAGGCATTTTAAGGATTGCAATGATATATCCCACTGGAAGTCGGGCGAAGCACTAAAGAGACGCTTCGAATCATCAGAGTCTTACAAAGAGCGCAAAAGCTGCGTGAAATGGGAGAGATGGAGCGAGCTAAAGAATTAAGTAAGGTTACTGAATGAAGATTTTAAATTTGGGGCGTGCCCAAAAATTATTTATCCTACATGCGCCTATATTATCCCATGAAAAACATTGATGGTTTCGAATTAAGCCCGAAGAAAAGCGAATATTTGAAGTACATACTGGAGAAGGGTGGTACCGTACATACGACTGATATTTCACAGCATTTTAACCTTGATCCTTCGACTATAACTAAGACCATCCAGGAGATGTCATCAACCGACCTTATCGAGCATATTCCGTACAGGGGGGTACGATTGACTCCAAAGGGCAGGGAGTTTGCTGAATTTCTGGTCAGGCGGCACAGGATTATAGAATTAATGCTCTCACATTACGGCCTTACAGCGAAGGAAGCTTGCGGCGAAGCTTTGAAATTCGAAGGGCTCGTATCCAAGGATGTGGTCGATAAGATATGCAATTCGCTGGGGCATCCGAACATGGGTATCTGCGGCAGAATCAAGCATGATACATGCTGCTGCTGTCCTGAAGACGATCAACGGGGCATGAATGGATGAGCGGCGAATTATCTCCTCATATACCGGACCTTGATCTTATCACATTTTACAGTGAAAAGGGTACTTCGTTATTCTCCAGAATCAGCCCATGGACAAAGGCGTTAATGCTTCCACTCATCATACTTTTCGTATCGCTCGATAAAAGCCTCATATCGGCCATTTGCCTTTACCTGATAATTCTGGCAATATACGGCTTATCGGGTCTGCCATTTAAACAATTGTTCCAGTGGTATACCATGCCCTTGATATTTGTTATATCGCTGGTGCTCATATTAATGTGGAACGAGCCGGGGAAGCCAATATTTTCATTTTCTCTAAGTCCATACTTTTCGCTAACACTCACCGACAATGGACTGCTACTGCTGCTTACGCTTCTGTTTAAATCGCTGGCATCGGTGACCTATTCGTTATTTTTCCTTATGACCACTAAGTACAATTATCTCTCTGCTATGATATACCGGGTATTCCCCTCCCCGATTGACCAGATATTTCTTATGTCATACAGGTTTATCTTTATTACTTTGAAGATGGTCAAGTCCATGATTAAAGCACTAAAATCAAGGGGAGGAGGGCTTTTAAAAAGCGTGCGCAGGCAGAGTAAGATGTTTGCCGAAGTGTTTGCGTTGACCATAATACGGTCATACGATAGGGCGGACAGAATCAATAAGGCCATGGAAGCAAGAGGGTTCACCGGGAAATATGTGGCAGCGACCAAGATACCGGGGATAGGCCCCGGTGAGTACTTCACCATGCTATTGGCTACCGTTTTGATGATATATCTCATATGGTTCGTTAAATTGCCGTTTTAAGGAGTGACCGGATTGATAATTCCACAACAAATGCATAATGATGCCTGTCGCGTTTGTACGCCCGATGCGAACGAGCTTATACACGTGGATTGTGTGAGCCATGTCTATCCGGATGGAAGTCTGGGCATACACGGAATGTGTTTTTGTGTGCTTGAAAAAGAGATCGTGGCTTTATGCGGCCCTAACGGATCTGGCAAGTCCACGCTCATCGAGCATTTGAACGGATTGCTCCGGCCGACCAGCGGCAGCGTCACGGTCATGGGTAAAAATATCGATTTGAGTCACGCAGGTATCTGGAGAGATGTCGGCATCGTGTTCCAGAGGTCGGATGACCAGCTTTTTGCGCCCACGGTATTAGACGACGTGATGTTTGGTCCCATAAACATGGGCGTAAGCATCGAAGAGGCAAGGGCGGCAGCTATGGGCGCATTAAAAGCAGTCGGTGCCGAAAACCTTTCCGACAAAATGCCAAGCTACTTGAGCGGTGGTCAGAAAAGGCTGGTTTCTATAGCTGGCGTTCTTGCCATGAAGCCTAAGGTAATCGCGATGGACGAGCCTACATCTGACCTGGATTCGTTACACGCCGAAATGGTAGAAAATATCATACTTAACTTAAAAAATAACCACGGTATCAGTATCGTCGTGGCAACCCATGACTTGGACATGGCAGCCAGGATTTCAGACCGCGTTTGCATCGTGAAGGACGGCTCCATTATAACAGAGGGCAAGCCTTCATCGATATTCTATGATAAAAATCTCATAGAAATGTCGGGACTAAGGCAGCCAAAGGTCGCACAAATATACGAGGGAATAACAAAGAACCTGGGTATAGCCATGGAAAATCACCCGATAACTGCCGATGAGTTGGTCAAAACCTTAGCTTCAATGATAAGGCAAAATTAAACGATGAGGTCTTTTGGGTTCTAAATTTTGGGGTATACCCAAACGTTCATATCTATGGTAGTGCAATCTCTGTTGCGGTAGAGAGCCGCTTGAGAGGTAATGCATGTTTGAAATCGTCTTAGACCCTTTAACAGACGCTTTAAGTGATAGTGCACAAACGATTCCATTTCTCCTCGTTATTTTTGTTGGAATTGAGTTAATTGAATATGAATATGCAAATAAGATAAGGGAAAATGTGCAAAAGGCAGGGAAAGCCGGACCCGCGGTGGGCGCGTTAGCCGGTAGTTTGCCTCAGTGCGGCGGATCTGTTGTGGCTTCTTGTCTATACACCCAAAGGTTAGTCACAATTGGCGCTTTGCTTGCTGTTTATCTAGCGACTTCTGACGAGGCAATTCCGGTAATCCTTGCCTATCCAGATAAGGCTAAAATTATTGTTGTGCCTTTGGTCCTAAACAAAATTATTATTGCTCTAATCGCTGGATATGCGATTGATTTCATTTTTAGAAAATCAAACAAGGAAACTTTAGCCCACATCAAGGCATATGCAGAAGGTGCCGATGATAAATATCATCATCACGAAACAATCTTAGAAGAAAAGGCTTGCTGTGCCCACACCGTAAGCCCTTCCTCAAAAAAATTTAATCCAAAAGAGATTTTCCTTCACCCGATAATCCATACAGCCAAGGTTTTTGCTTTTATTCTTGGTGTTACATTTGCAATAAATTTCGCCATTTCCCATATGGGTGAAGATGCTTTCGGTAAACTATTTTTAGGACATAGTTTTTTCCAGCCGTTTCTGGCGGCATTAGTTGGACTTATTCCAAATTGTGCTGCCTCTGTCGCGATAGCGATGTTGTATCTCAGAGGCGCCATCTCTTATGGTTCAATGATTGCCGGACTTTGTGCCGCTGCCGGTCTGGGATTATTGGTCCTGTTTAGAGAAGAAAAAGACAAGAAAGATTCGTTAAAGGTTTTGCTTCTACTTTTTGGGATAAGTGTCTTAGCGGGAGAAGTTATTCAATATCTTTTTAAATGATCATTTTATATTCTATAAGTTTGGGATATACCCAAAAATTATAAATAGGATAGTAGCATTTGGGGTATACCCAAAGATTATATCTATGGGGTAGCGCAATTATAACTTATTGCGGTTAACAGTTGAGAGGTAACGCATGGCACATATACATCTCCCGGATGGAGCATTTTCTTTAAAATGGGTCGTTATATGGTGGATTCTAGCCATCATAATTCTGGGCATATGCCTGTACTGGTTGAAGAAAGTTAAAAAAATAGATAACAAAACAATAACGCTGGCAGCGATGTTAACAGCCGCCTCCTTTGCAATATTCCAGGTCAACATACCCCTGATGGGCGGTGTACACATGAACCTGACCCCGCTTATAGGCATACTGGCAGGACCAGCGATTGGCGGCATCATTGTGCTCATCGTAAACATATTTTCGGCTGCGATAGGTCATGGCGGATGGAGCTTGGTTGGCGCTAACATTCTCGTCAACATGACGGAGGTCACGGTTGCATACGGCATATATAAGGCGCTTGGAAAAATCAATATCGATACGTTCTCCAGAGCCGGCATTGGAACGCTGATTGGGCTCCTTTTCGGCAGTATCGCGATGGTATTGATAATTCTGATATCCGGCGTACAGGGCAGTCAACAGAGTGTCCCTACTACACTCTCCGGGCTCTCGTTCCTCACTGCAATTAACATGGGAATTGCAATCATAGAAGCCTTCATCACCGGATATGTGGTGTCATATATAAACAGGGTAAGACCGGACATACTCAGGGAGGTGAAGCCCGTTGGAGCAGCAGCAAAGTAATAAAAAGGGAATTATTTTATTCGGGACGATAGTGCTCATATTTCTCGTTATAGCCCTTTTAGCCTACATTGCAACAGGAGATAAAGGGATAGAAGAGCGCTTTTCAAACGCAGTAGGACTACCGAGTGAACCTGAAGAAGGAGGCGATAATGGGATTTTAGGGTTCACACTCGAGGGTAACCACCTATCCTATGTAATCATATTGATATTAATCCTGGTCGCAGTAGCATTAATATATACAAAATATAGGGTATAAACGGCGCTGTTCCAAAGGGATCTGTAACTTACTGGTAGTATTAACTGCTATAACAGTAGTCGTTTCACTGTTGCAATGTTTTCAGTAATAATCGGCTTGTTTATCTCATTCTATGTTTCTATTTATTTTGATATCAACTTACCCGCCGGCGGTGCAATAGTATCAACATCTGTGATCATATTTCTAATAATGATAATTTATAAAAACCGCATCGGTTAAATCCCATGTCAGAAAAGGATAAAGGGCGCAAAGTATAATATCTCAGACCATAAGAAGAATAACAATTTATGCAGCTTGAAAAACTCAGACACGGCACTGAACTTCTAAAGCGCGGCTTTGCCAGCATGCAGAAAGGCGGCGTAATAATGGACGTCACCACCCCGCAGGAAGCCCAGATAGCAGAAAGAGCAGGCGCGGTGGCTGTTATGGCACTCCACGCAGTACCAGCGGATATCAGGAAAGCAGGCGGGGTCGCAAGAATGGCAGACCCGCAGGTTATAGCAGAGATAATAGACGCAGTAACGATACCCGTTATGGCAAAAGCCAGGATAGGTCATTTCGTTGAGGCTGAGATCCTTGAAGCGCTCGGCGTGGACATGGTCGATGAGTCAGAGGTGCTCACGCCTGCGGACGAAAATTTCCATATCGATAAGACCGGGTTCACGATACCTTTCGTATGCGGCGCACGCGATCTCGGAGAGGCGCTCCGGCGGATACATGAGGGTGCAGCCATGATAAGGACAAAGGGCGAAGCAGGTACGGGAGATGTGAAAGAGGCTGTCAGGCACATGCGCGCCATCATGGGTGCAATAAGAGAGCTTAAAGGCAAAAGTTCGCAAGAACTCTCAGTGGTAGCGCGAAAGATTGAGGCACCGATTGAGCTTGTTAAAGAAACCGCAGAACTACAGAGGCTTCCCGTAGTTAACTTCGCGGCTGGCGGCATTGCCACGCCCGCGGATGCTGCGCTGATGATGCGCCTGGGCGCGGACGGGGTTTTTGTGGGTTCCGGGATATTCAAGGCAGAGAATCCTGAGAAGATGGCTTCCGCAATAGTGGAAGCTGTGAACAATTATGATAATGCAGCAGTGCTTGCACAGATCTCAAAGGGGCTCGGCGGGGCTATGAAAGGGATCGATATCAGGAATCTGACGGAGAAGGAAGTGCTGCAGGCAAGAGGATGGTAGGGGGGGCTAAAATAGCCCTTCAAGCTCTTTCAATGTAATGAGTGAGAAATCGTTTTGTTTAGCAAACTTCTCTGCTTTTTCAGTAAAACCGGACTTTGAGACGACCATAAAATACTCTTTTCTTGTATCAGCGTTCCACTCTACTGATTTTACTTTATCCAATAATTCCACCAGAACGCCAGTATCTATTTTCTTATTCTGCCACTTGCACTCACAGAAAAGAATTTCTTTTGTATTTTCATTCAACGCAACGATATCGATCTCCTCATCTTTATACCACCACTTTCCAATCCTTGTGTATTGAAATATATCCAGATGCGGGATTAGTTCCATTACTGCGCTCTCGAACTTTTTCCCAAGATATTCTGAAAAATCTTTTTGTATCGCTTTTGCAATGGAAGCTGAATTTCCCCTCTCAAGCTCCGATAGGTTGGTATAAACGAACCTGAACCAGAAATCAAAGAAATTGTCTTTTATCGAATACCGCGCGCCTATTGCCTTCAATTTGGGCTTAAAACTCAATGTTACAGGCTGTATTTTCTCGATTATGCCAAGCTTTTCAAGAACAAAAAGGTACTTTGATAGAAAGCTTTTATCCAGTTTCGTTTTGTTATAAATCTCGTTAAAATCCGTCAATCCGCCGGCAACAGCAGATAGTATCGACATGTAATTGGAAGGGTCGCGGAACTCTTCCCTTAGAAGGATCTCAACTTCCTCATACAGGAACTCGCCTTTGGATAATACCTTATTTTCGATATTTTCCCACACAGGCAAACTGCTGTCAAACCTGGCTAAATATCCGGGTATGGTATCTATTACCGAATATACGGTTAAAATCTCCTCAAAGTTGTATTCCGGGAAAAAGTCCTTCAGATGAACTATATCAAGCCTGTCAACCATCCATTGTCCCGTGCGCCTGCCGTAAATAGGGCTCTTGTAATCAAGCGTGTATTTTTCCATCATGCTAATAGAGGAGCCGCAGAGCACGAGCATTACTTTGCTTTCCCTGAGCAGGGAATCCCATTTATCCTGAAGTATGGAGAGTATTTCCGGGAATTTTTCAACAATGAACGGGAACTCATCAATGATTAAAACAATCCTGGTTTTCGCTTTTTCGGCGAGGTACTCAAAGAAGTCATCCCACCGTGAGAGGGGCGAGCGCGCCAGTGAAATATCATTGAAAGACTCAATCAAGAGCATGTTGAACCTGCGAAGGGTATCTTCTTTTGATTCCGCCCTGCCGAGAAAATATAACGGCTTTTTGTGCTTTGAAAACTCGTTTAAAAGCTCTGTTTTCCCTATGCGGCGCCGGCCGTAGAGTACAATAAGTTCTGCTTCGTTTGAGTGGTATTTTTTTTGCAGGAATTCTAATTCTCTGGTTCTGTTGATGAATTTCATTATGAGTATATACTTGTGATCCAACAAATTTAAGGGTATCGGAAGATTTTAGAAAGGAGTTCAGTGCTTGTATCTATGGAGGGGGATGATTTAATTAAAAGTGCAAGGCTACGCATGATTGGTAATGCAGTCCTTACTTCTCGAATTGATTTAAGGTTTTCTGAATTAACGTGTCCATAATGCGCTAGTGGGTGAACACAACGATTTCTTAATTCCCTCAGGTATTTTATTTTGGCTTGATTATACTTCGAATCATACTGTAAAACATATTGGCTAACGGCAGCATCCAACTTTACTCCATCCATCTTACCAAAGAAATGCTCGATAACTTTGTAGAATTGTTCATATTGCAAAAATAGGCTGGATACTCTTAAGCCATCTGCATAACTTGCGCCTTAATATAACTGTATTTACTCCTGTAATCACTCTTATAGCTCTATTGTTTTCGATTTTTTCGATATTAGCAGATTTTCCGAATTTAGGCAAGCCAATACCATACTGTTTTTCTAAGAATTCTATGAGTCTATCGCTGTCGTTTCCCGGGATTTCGTCCCAGTTGAACAGATAGGTTTCCACAATATCAGATTCCAGATACGAGTAAATATAATTCGGATAACTGAAATAATACGACCTTTTAAGGTCAAACGTCTGATAATCAAGCCTGAAAATTACTATCTTTATATTTTCTGCCTTTTGCGGGATAGAAGAAGCCACAACGACCCACTCTGTGCGTCTTAATAAACATTTCCAACGCTTCATCTCTCAGGTAGTATACATCGCATTGATTTTCACATAATCATACGTCAGATCGCATCCCCATGCAACAGCCCCGTGCTTTCCAAGACCAAGCTCCACCTCGATAATGATCTCCTCGCCTGCCATGATGCTCTTAAGCGTCTCAAGCTTCCCCTCGACTATCTCCCCCTCGCTGACAAGCGCCACTTCCTCTTTGTTATTGGAAAACTTCAGTGAAATCTTATCCTGCTCCACCTCAGCCCCTGAATACCCAGCCGCAGCCACCACTCTTCCCCAGTTGGGGTCTTTCCCGAATATCGCTGTCTTCACAAGCGGCGAGCGGACAATCGCCTTTGCTGCTATCCTCGCATCCTCCTTTGTGCGTGCACCTGTTACCCGCACTTCAATTAACCGGGTTGCGCCCTCGCCGTCCCTTGCTATCATTTTTGCAAGAGCTATGCACACATGGTCAAGCCCTTCCTGAAACGCTACCTCCTTACACACATGGCATCCCGTTGCCGTAACTAGCGCCATATCGTTGGTGCTTGTATCACCATCCACCACGACCATGTTGAAACTTCTATCAATCGCTTTCCTCAAGCAACTGTCAAGAGTTTTCTTTGGGAGCGCCGCATCAGTATATAAAAACACGAGCATAGTTCCCATGTTCGGCTCTATCATCCCGGAGCCTTTAGCAATTCCGCCGATGTGAACGCCGTTATCAAGTTCCACCGCGACCTCTTTCATCGTTGTGTCCGTGGTCATGATAGCACGGGCGCTGGCTTTACTGGCTTCTTTCATGTTAGATAATCCACTAAAAACATCTTCAAGCTGGGCTGATATTACTTTTTTATCAAGATACCTGCCGATTACGCCCGTTGAAGCTACGCCGATCTCTTCTGGTTTGCAATCGAGCTTGTTAGCCATTATCCCTGCCATCCACCGTGCATCCTGGATGCCTCTTTCACCAGTAAAAGCATTGGCGCATCCGCTGTTCGCGATAATCCCTTTTAATTCACATTTTTCAAGAGCCTGCCGGGTAATGATGAGCGGCGCTGCTATCACCTTATTTCGTGTGAAAACGCCGGCCGCCGCAAGGTGGGGTGCATCTACAGCGATAATAGCAAGACCATTCTTCCCCTGCTTGATTCCGTTTGCCCTTACTCCCTTAACTGCACAGATACCGCCGTCGATGAGCTTCATAAAAATTCATTCCGCTGATGAGAGACCTCTGATAATATCGCTTCGCGCAACTATTCCCACAAGCTTCCCGTTCTCTATGACAGGCAGCCGGTTGACTTTATACCTGACCATCCTGGTGGATGCTTCCTCAAGGCTGTCCTCAGGAGATATCGAATGGACTGTTTTTTTCATAATGCTCCGCACGGGTTTCAGCTTTGCTTCTTCGATTGACTTTTTAAACTCCTCATATCTTACAAGGCTTCTTAGAGGAACCTCGATTACCTCAAGCGGACTTGGGAGCCACAGCTCGCCTGAGAACTCAGGAGTTTTAAGCAGCCTGAGCAGGTCGGTTTCGGAAACTATCCCCACGACTTTTCCATTCTCAACCACTGGCATGCCGCTGATATGATTCCCTTTGAACAGCGTCGAAAGATAACCCAGGGTATCATCCGGCTTGCAGGTAATTACGTTCTTATTCATCACGTCCTTTACTTTCATATCTACCTCACGGGGCAACGCCGGGCGTCCAGAGACCTGTAGTCTCGGGAATCCCGAACATCAGGTTCATGTTCTGTATAGCCTGACCCGATGCGCCTTTTACAAGATTGTCGATCGCTGATATTAGAACTATCCTGTTGCTTCCTTTATCGATTTCAAAACCAATATCGCAGAAATTAGAGCCGCGTACACTGCCGAGCATAGGGATGCCTTTGATAAGCCTGATAAATGGCTTATACTGGTAAAAATCCCGGTATATCCCGTCCACTTCTTCTGCGCTCAATTCCCGCTTTACAAAAATATGCGCCGTGGTCAGGATTCCGCGCACGCTTGGAATAACGTGAGGGGTGAAGCTTATCTTTTTCAGCCCAGGCTCAAGCCGCGTAAGTTCCTGCACTATCTCGGCGCGATGGCGGTGCGAGGTGAGTTTGTAAGCCTGGATATTCTCTGCCATGTTGGGATAATGGGACACTTCAGTCGGCTCAGCACCCGCGCCTGATATCCCGCTTTTTGAATCAAAAACCGCAAGTTCGATAAGCCCTGCCGCAGCTAACGGCGCAGCAGCAAGGGATGCACCGGTAGGGTAGCATCCGGGGTTCGCGATAAACGACTGCTCTGCGACTTCGGGATGAAGTTCGGGAATCCCATACACCGTACATCTGAGGTCAGTATGCTTTATTTTATAAATTTTTTCAAAAACCTCTGCCTTCAGGCGGTAATCCGCGCTGAGATCAATGACCTTTACGCCGGCGTCGAGAAGAGCTGGCACGACCTGCATGGCGGTGCCGTGAGGTACGGCAGTGAATACGATGTCTGAGCGCGATGCCACATCTTCCGCGCCCAGATCTTCAAAATCCAGGTTGTATATTTTCCGAAGATGGGTATGCGTATCGCCGACTTTCTGACCTTTCCTGCTGCGCGAAGTCACAGCAGTTACATTTGCATCAGGATGCCCTGCAAGTAGGCGCAGGAGCTCTCCGCCAGTATATCCTGAGCCTCCGATAATTCCGATGTCCATATTCTCTCTACATGCTCGGACTTATTATGATACTTTCGTTCTCTATGAGTTTGCTGCAAGTCCTGACAATTATATCATTTAAATCTGTTCCGGAAAAGAAGAGATGTGTCCGGCAGGCGCAGTCGGTACATCCGAATCCCGGAATTTCTTCCGCAAATCGCCCCAGCGTTCGTGCAACTGTACATTCAATCTCTTCATCTGTTGGCAAAAGTACGGCGCAAATGACCCTGGAATGAGGCAGCAGGTAGTCGATATGCCATTTTCTTGTGTTGTTTTTGCCTGAAGCTACATTGAAGTGCCTGGTTACACGCTTGAATCCACCGGTTCCGAGGGCCGAGCCGACATAGGCGTAATAGCCTTTTTTAAAATGAAGGTCTCCAAGTTTTCCTGGGCGGATACCTGTATTGTTTTCCAGCTTGAGGATTAGAATGTAAACGCCTCTCATGTTCTGCTGATGTTATATATTTTTACAGTCCTTTTCTCAATTTCCTATCGTGCCTTAGCATATTCATCTCACCAAGCATATGCTGAGTTCATTTATCAAGCTTTTGATACAGTGTAAAATTAATAATAGTCGTCACAAAGATTCTGCAGAAAAATCTTTTTACAATTTATTATAAACTCATTACAGTTTAAATCCAGCCAGGAACCGTAAAAGATATATATATTTACATATATATCCATTTTTACCAACCACGGAGGGTTGATATGAAAAAGGAGATTTTACGTCAGGTTTTAAAAATGGTGGTACAGGATTTTGAAAATCTTGCGACATCTGAACAGTTAACGAAATTCAAGAAAAAGTACAGCGGTGTAAACTGGCAAAAAACTATAGAGAAAGACCTTTTGGAATATGCTGACACTGCCATAGCTATGAAGCGGTGGATTGGAAACGTGATATCGTTTATGGTGGAACATAATATTGTTAAAGAAGGCGAGAGGTACAAATATTCGTGACCTCAATGTTCTTTATTTCTTTTTAGATAGGTTTTTACTGATTCAATGATTCAAAAACCTGCTACATCCATTAGGACATGCCCCTGAATTTAACCCATTAGAACTCCATGTTTTGCCACACACCTCGCACATTAAGATTACACAGCTCTCCAATCTCAGTACCCTAAGATTCAATACGTTAAGCTCTGCTAATTGTTTTGCAGGATCCATAATAATCAATCTCCACTTTCGTATAGTCTCTTTCTAAATTTATATCTTCTATTGCACATTTAAAGTGAATTTTATATTCACTCCATTCAATCTAAAAATCTCTTCAGCACAACCAGGCTAACAATAGATAGGAGGAGAAACGATTGTTTCTCCCCGATAAAGTCCCGCTCCTTTTTCGTTAAATGCTAAAAGCTGCCGATTTTTAGACAAGCATAGTATTGTATCAACGTATACTTAAGCTTTATCATCGTAAAATCAGTACCGGCTTACTGTATTTGCTGCATAAAAATGTTACTTAAATAAAGGTAAACATTTATACAATGATAGAATTTTATTTTTTCCCGTAAGCCTGGATAGGTAGGTAGGGAGAGATAATCATTCTCTCCCCGATAAGGTCCCACTCCCCTTTATGCCCGCATGTTTAAAATTAGTAAATCCGGACGATTTTTAGACATATGCATCTAACATATGTTTGGTAATCATAAGAATTTAAGTAGAACAAAATTGTTGAGATATACTTGTGGGCGGGTAAGATCTATTTTGATACACTAACCCCCATTCCCCGCCTGCCCACCAAGCTTAATTTGAGTTTTTATAAGATGAATATCGTATAGTAGTTTATCGATTAACCCCCGAATCGGAACAATGATACTGTTAACTTAATATCAATACAGGCAGAACAATCAGTTCAGGTGGTATATACTTCATTGCCCCTGACCACCCTTTCAGCATCCCTCTCAAGCCTTGAGACAATGTTTTTATCTAACTTCTTCCCCGTCAGTTGGTTTATGAACAGCAGGGATTTGGCATGGTCTTCCGGGAGCAGTTTCCATGTGGGCCTTTCCACATAGTAATCTATTCCGTTGGCATAGGTCATCATTTTCGAATAAACTTCCTCGCTTATCCACCCTATCTCTATATAGTATTCAAGAATCTCAGCCAGGTTGTTCCTTCCCACCTTTTCCAGTAAGAATTCTATCCAGTTCAGGACAATAATAGAGGTCTCGGCCCTGCCATCCAGGTAAGGCAGCCTTATATCATTAGCACCCGGTTTATATCGTTTCTGTGTACTCTGTGTATTTACGGGTTCAGCTCCTGCGGTCTGTTCAGGCTGATTCTCCTCATCGGGCGCAGGCGTCTCCTTTTGTTTTTGCTGCTGTTCCAGTATAGGTTTGATATGTTCAATGACCTGTTCTACCAGGACATCCGGATGCGTCACATTTGCCTCCACTACCTGTGACAGCTCCTCAAGTCTTTCTTCTATAGCTTTGAATTTACCATCGAACTCCTGCCTAAGGTCCAGAGGAATCTCAGGGACTTTCTGGCTTAAAGTTTCAATCTTTTTCTCTATCTGCTCGAATTTTTCTATCGGTGCAGTATCTTTTTCACCCACGAAAGGATTCACGGTGCTTGAAACGACTTCATACAACGATAATAATTCGAGGAGACTTTCATCGATCTTATCCAGCCTGTCCTTGAATTCATCAAGGCGCTGCTTTGAGCCGGAAACCGTGCTTTCCATTTTATTTAATTTGATATCGAACTCTTTTATTGTATCAGTATTAGCGGTTATCTGCTCGGATTTTGCATTGATCATCTCTTCTATCTTTTTAGCGGTCTCTTCCTGGCTCTTCTTGAGCTGTTCAGTGATATCCGGGGTAGATGGAGCATTAGCCTGCTGGGCTTTGGTTTCAGATGTCTTTTTTATTTTTTCTATTTTTTTTATAAGGGACTCTTCAGGCATCTTTAATTTTTTGAATTTCTCCGATAAGCCCTCAAACATATGTTCTCCTTCGAATCATCATTATCATCAATATGTTATAACGTTAATGTCATTTCAAGTTATTTATATTTTTGTACCGTTTTATCCCCCGGAACGCGTATACCAATTATTTCACACGCATTTCACAACTTTGTTTATATAGAGAGTACATCAAATCCCATATTCAAATAATGTGAGGCTTAGATATGAGAATAAAAACTGGAATTGAAGGATTTGATGCACTCGTTGAAGGAGGTCTGCTCCAGGGAAGGCAGTATCTTCTCAGCGGGTCTCCAGGCAGCGGGAAAACCACTTTCGGGGTGCAATTCCTTGCTACCGGGGCCATGGAAGGGGAAGCAGGTGCATATATAGCGATCTCCGAGAGCATCGGTACTATCATCGAGGATATGTCACGTTACAACCTGCATGTGGATGAACTGATTACGAAAAAGAGACTGTTCTTTCTCGATATTGGTCCTACGACAAATTACGGGGATTTCGATGAAAATTCAACGCTCATTACGCCCACTTATGACCAGCAGGCTGTCGAATCCCCGGCGAACGCACCTCCAACACCGCATACCGTGTTTAAGAACGTGGAAACACTTGTCAAGCAGTATGCAGTCAAGAGACTGGTTATAGACTCGCTTTCAGCTATCAGGTTCACGACTCAGCATCCCGCACTGGAAGAGAGATCAGTAGGCAGGTTCATCCGTAACCTGAAAAATCTCGGGTGCACTACCCTGCTGTTATCAGAGCTCCTGAAACCCGATGCCTATACAATAGAACAGTTTGCATCCCACGGGGTGATCTTTCTTCATAATTACATGGACAAGCAGGGCAATATGACGAGAGCGTTGCAAATCATTAAAATGCGGGGAACAAAACACGATTGTGATACGCATAGCGTTGAGTTCATGGACAAAGGACTGAGAGTTACAAAGTCGCTGAAGAAATAAGACTAAAGGGGTTTGATGGTTATTAGCGGTAAAATAGCAGATAAGGACCAGCAGCTTCTAATAAGCAAGATATATGAACTAGGGTTCGAGGTAGGTTATAAGAACCACTCGGAGGTAGGCTGGGTGCTGAGAGAATATAACAAGCTTATCAGCGAAGCGCAAAAACTGGGGATTCAGGCGCCGGAAAATTATTACAATAATGGTAAAATAAAAGGAAAGGCTAGCCGGGATAAGGGTATAACGGAGACTTCGGGCAAGATAATACAACAAGAAGCGGGCACCAGCCGTACGCCAGGTGCAGCAGCCAACACAGATATCCCGGTTGATGAGGATAAAGAGGAGAATTATCTAAAAAAACCATCTTTTGGCGATCTCCCTAATCTTGTAAAAAAAATCAATATGATTGAACTCCCCAGGTTTCTACAAGGGTTCAAGATTTTCCAGAATAAATAGTTCACACATTTTTCACAAATCAATATATATATACTAACTAATTTTTAATACGCATATAAGGGCATTTAAGCGGTTTAGTGTCTGCTTATAAAAACGATAAAAAGAACAAAATGGTGAATTAGATGATAAATATAAAAGATATTTCTTTGAGCAAGAAATTAATCGGTGGATTTTCTATTGTCGTGATACTTCTTGCGGTTGTAGGATTTGTTGGATACAACGGCATCACTACGATAAATGCAGAAATAAGTAGTATTCTGGGTGACGACGTGCCATCAGCAAATGCTATCGGTGATATGCAAACTGCGGAACTTACCATGTCAGATTCATTGAATTCATATGGTCTGGGACAAGCTGGCGCTAAAACAGATTACGATAATGCAAAAAGCAACTTTGAAAAATCCGGGGCAGCGTACCTTGCCATGAGTTTAACTCCTGAAGAAAAACAGCGTATGGCAAATATCGATAATATTGAATCGAAATATTTGGATTCCAGTACCAAGCTCATACAAGCAATCGACGCTGCCAAGCTTCAAAAAAACAGTGACGTCACAGCCGCCATGTATACAGCCGACCAGGATAGGACAAATTTAGATAAAGCCCTTGAAGAGCTTCAGAGCATGCAAGCTGCCCAGATGAAGGAATCCGAAGAAACGGCTAAAGCTACAGAAAAAAACGCAATTTTGTTGATGGTCGCAATAAGCATTATTGCAGCAGTCATCGGATTAGGCGTTGGGCTCTATATCGCCCGTTTAGTTACCAAGCCAGTCGATGAGGTGCTCCTGGGTGCAAAAGAAATTGCAAATGGAAACCTGCAAGTTAAGCTGCTTAATAATGCCAAAGATGAGATTGGCGTACTTTCTAACACGTTCCAGACAATGGCAAATGATCTCCAGGCAGTTATCGGAGATGCCAACAATGTGTTAGCTGCATTATCCGAGGGTGATCTTACAAAAGATATTCAGGTACAGGCAAAAGGAGACTTTGAGAAGATCACTACCGGAATACGGAATATGCAAAAGAGCCTGCAAAATCTACTAATATCCATGAAAGAAAGCGCTGAAAAAGTAGCATCTGCTGCCGAGGAACTTATGGCATCAAGCGAACAAATGAAAGCCTCCACTGACCAGATATCAAGCACATCACAGGATATAGCAGAGGGGGTAAGCCAGCAAGCTACAAAGGTGACAGAAATCAGCAGAGCCATGAAAGAGATGGCTGGAAGTGTACAGGAGGTCGCCACGAATGCCTCGAGAGCATCTGCAAATGCGAATAATGCCAATAAAATAGCACAGAAGGTTGGTAAGAGATCGACCGAGGTTGCGGCAAAGATGACAGAGATCCAGGCAACTGTAGATAACTCAGCAACGGTAATAAAAGAACTTGACGGCAAATCCCAGAAAATAGGCGAGATCATAGGAGCGATAACCAATATTGCAGACCAGACGAACCTCCTTGCGCTGAATGCAGCTATTGAGGCTGCCCGCGCAGGTGAGCACGGCAGAGGCTTTGCAGTAGTAGCTGATGAAGTTCGTAAACTTGCAGAAGAATCAAGAGGCGCAGCCAACCAGATTACAGAACTGATTAAGGACATCCAACAGGGAACGAAGAGAGCTGTCGAGAGCATGGAGCGGGGCACTAAATCAGTCGGTGAAGGCGCAAAGACCATCGAGGAAACTATTTCTGCAATCAACAGTATTGTCAGCGCTGCCGGAGAAGTAGCCACGATGGTGCAGGAGATTGCAGCAGCGGCAGAAGAACAGTCAGCGTCCATTGAAGAGGTAACATCATCTGTTGAGGATGTATCTACTATCAGCGAACAATCCGCCGCAGGTACACAGGAAGCTTCATCGGCGGCAGAAGAGCAGGCTGCATTAATGGAACAGCTTGTACAGGCAGCTCAGGAGCTTACAAAACTATCAGACGAATTGCAGGCGGAAGTTGGTAAGTTCAAC
>OBLY010000022.1_pt1 | contig 21119 bp, 18 predicted proteins | sample 1539041 | NCBI WGS metagenome assembly OBLY01 (sample SAMEA2690973, study PRJEB22502) | sediment metagenome | biome: Billabong; feature: Tropical; material: Sediment | place: Australia | collected 2013-05-14 | depth 1 m
TATTAGCTGGGGAAGCTCATCGATATTGGTTTTTCTTAAGAAATAACCGACTCCCGTTATTCGCGCATCTTTACCTATTGTAAGCTGGCCTTTTTTTTCAGCATCCACTTCCATCGTGCGGAATTTATATATACTGAAAGATCTTCCATGCTGCCCAATCCTCTCCTGCCTGAAAAAAATGTGGCCCATTGAGGTTGATTTTATCAGTAAAGCAACAATTAAGAACAAGGGGCTGAGAAATATCAAACCCAGAAGAGATAGTAATATATCAAAGAGCCTCTTTATCATCTTTTCCTGTATCTCCTTGTAATATCCTTCACCGCATCTATGACATCGTTAACATCTTCATCTTTCATCCTTGAATATATGGGCAGTGAAACAATCCGTTGATAAACATAAGAAGCGTTTGGAAAATCATTCGGGGCATAACCATAAGTTGAGCTATAATAAGGATGCATATGGAGTGGTATAAAATGTACGCTTGTCCCTATGTTTCTGGCTCTCATCTCCTCTATGAACTGCGCTCTATCTATCGTGAATTTATCCAAATTTAACCGGATTATGTAGAGGTGCCAGGCATGCTGATTTTCTGGCTCAACAAAGGGTGGCTGAATTTCCTCAAGCTCACTGAATGCCTCGGTATACATCTCAGCAATCTCCCTGCGCTTTTCGTAGAAAATATCACATTTCCTGAGCTGATGGATCCCGATAGCAGAGGCTATGTCAGTCAGATTATATTTGTAGCCGGGGTATAATATCTCATAATACCAAGAGCCCTCTGATGTGTATCTCTTCCAGGCATCTTTGCTTATGCCGTGAAGACTCATTATCCTTGCTCTTTCGGCATACTCCTTATTATCCGTAGCTACCATTCCGCCCTCGCCTGTAGTGATATTTTTTGTAGCGTAAAAACTAAAAGCCGTGATCTCGCCTATCGTTCCCACCATTTTTCCTTTATACTTGGATGGCAGAGCATGGGCTGCATCCTCGATTATTTTCAGTCCATATTTTCCAGCAAGTTTTAATATCGTGTCCATATAACATGGCTGACCAGCCATATGAACGGGTATGATGGCCTTGACTTTACCTGCGTTCTTCTCAAGAGACTTTTCAATCCCTTCTATGTCAATATTAAAAGTATCCTGCCTGCAATCAATAAGCACAGGCTTTGCCCCAAAATAGCGCACCACCTCTGCTGTAGCTGCAAAGGTCATTGTGGGCACAATAACTTCATCCCCGGCATTTAGGCCGATTGCTTCCAGGGCAAGATGAAGGGCAGCAGTCCCGGAGTTAACAGCAATGGCGTATTTGCAGCCGATGTAGTCGGAAAAATCCTTTTCGAACTGCATCGTACGGGAGCCTGTAGTAAGCCAGCCAGATTTTAAGACATCCACCACTTCTTTTATCTCTTCATCACCAATGGATGGGAGATGGAACGGTAGAAACTGTTTCCTCATACTTCTTCTCCTCTTTACAACCTAATATAATATGAACCATACGAACAGTTTGAAAAGGCTTTACCGTATAATCATTTTGTTATAGAAGTATATACAATTCTCCAGCCTAATTTTGATATGTTCAAAAACTGCCTACAGCTCCGCAAACTGATGATCTTTTTGAAAATAAAGCGCACAGATAAGTAAAAACGTCTTGTGATGTCGGCTTGAATATGGCGAAGTTCATCAGGAGAAGAACCTGGTAGTAATGGCATAATAAAACCTGGCATTGGGTTCTCGGCAAAAGCTTGCCAGTAATCATAGGTAATAACTTTGTTATCAAGCAAACGTTTGTAAAGTAAAGTCTTGGGATATGGACTGCAAACAGAAAAACTGGCATAATCAGCCTTTATTTTCTTTAAAAACTTTAATTCTTCATACATCTCTTTTTGAGTTTCATTTGGAATTCCGAGTATTATGTAAGCGAATGTCTCGATTCCAATATCATGGCAAAGTTTAAAAACTTTTGCAGCCTGTGCCTGTGTGATTCCTTTTTCTAGATAATCAAGGTACTTTTGATGACTTGATTCAACCCCAAAGTTAATCCTGGAGCAGCCAGCTTTTTTTAGGGCTATTAGCATTTCTTCATCTACTGTATCAACCCGTGAACTAATTTTGAAGTCGATTTCCATTTTTCTCTCGATAATCTTGTTACAAATATCGAGTAAACGATCTCGTCGGATGACAAAATTATCATCTACGAAAAAAAAGGAACTTACGCCCTCTTTATACCAGTGAGCAATCTCTTCTACAACACTTTGGGCTGAGCGAAAACGGAATTTGGTACGTCGGATATCGCAAAAGATGCAACCAAACGAGCAACCACGGGAACTTTGCAGAGCAATTGTGATTCTTCCTTTGCCTAATATATGAGTATATTTACTTATATTTACTAAATGGTAATCGGGGAATGGTAAACTATCAAAATCTTCAATTAGCGGTCTGGGCGTATTTATCACCACTTCTAATCCACAATGGAAGCCCAATCCTTTGATATCTTCAAATAAGGGGTTGATTTTTTTCAACTCATAGACTAGCTCATTAAATGTTAATTCACCTTCGCCAATTACAATGAAATCAACCCCAGACTGATTTAAAGTCTCTCGCGGGAATAACGTGCAGTGAAATCCCCCTATACAAACAAGTGTTTTTGGATTTACTTCTTTGGTTAGCCGTGCTGCCTTGAGTGCATCTACTATCGTAAAAGTAAGCGCTGTAATTCCAACCAGATCTGGCTTGAACTCATGGACTATAGTTTTATAATCAATGAAATTGAGATTATCAGAAGGGCAATCAATGACTTTTAATTCTACGTCCGGTTGACATGATTTAAGATATGTTCCCACATAAAGTATTCCTAACTTGGGCCGAGGTTCGCGTTTTTTATCAACGCTAATGTTAGCACTTGCTTCCGTATAATTCTCTTCAGGTGGAACGACTAAAAGTACTCTCATCTTTATTACCACTAATCCTGATTCTATAACGTCTTCTAATTAATGCCTCATAAGCGTTTCGATACCAGGAGTTTTATCAATCCCCAGATTGATCCGACTCCATACCAAAAATGAAGTGTAAAGAATGAAATGATCAGAGCAGGGAAAAGCCTCAATTTATTTGCTAAAGATATTCTGAAAGAGAATAGAATATTGATGATAAGATAAAGACCTAATACAAAAGTAAATAAATAAATAAAAGGAGTATATATTCTGGATAAAAATAAGCTTCCAAGTGAAGCTAAAATAAAGAATAAAGGTACCAGGTGTCTAAAAGAAAATGGCGTTTTAGCAAACTTTGTACTGTAAATTACCCAGAATCCATTCCAAAAGCTATTTCCGGCAAGAGCCTTTAAAGTTGAACGGGCATAATAATAACTTACAATATCTGGAAATAGTAGTATTTTCCCACCTCCTCTTTTGAGTCGTAAATTTAAATCAATATCCTGGCCCCTCGTAAGCTCTTCATTAAATAGTCCTATTTTATCAAAGACTTTTTTTTTATAACATCCGCCCCATACGGTATCAACATATCTTGGTTTATTTGAGCCGATCCTGTAGTACGCATTTCCAACTCCAAAAGGGGAAGATAACGTATGCGCAATAGACTCTGCAACCAGAGTGTTATTTTGAGGAAGTATTTTCCAAATTCCACCAACATTATCAGCGTCGTTTTCATTGAGATACCTCGCGCATTTCGAAATGTAATCTTTTTCAATTGTGCTATGCGCACCTAGAATCATAATAATATCACCTTTTGCAAATTCAATTCCTCTATTGAACGCCGCTGGAGTAATTCTTTTATGATTGTCCAGTAGCTTAATCCACGGATATTTCTCATGATATTTCCTTACAACATCCATTGTCGTATCTTCACTCATTCCATCTACAACCAGAACTTCAAGCATGGCTTTTGGATAATCATTGGCAATGATAGAATTAAGGCATTTACCAATGAACCTTTCCTCATTCCGAGAAGGAATGATTATAGAGATGAAGTTTATAATGTCGGTTTTACACATTTCTCATTCTCTGTAGCAATACTGCAAAATCGCTTAAATCATCCAAGATATAATCCGGATTATATCGTTCAAGGATTTCTCGAGAACGGATTCCAGAAAGAACCGCAATAGTTTTTAATCCTATTTGCTTCCCAGCCAAAATATCTGTTTCTGTATCCCCTATAAAAAAACCTATTACACCAGAAAGATATTCTGCTGGCATATTTGATAAATATAAATTCACTTTTACCTTCCACTGCGGGATTTCTACATCAGATGTAGATAAAATGTAATCGAAATATTTATTAATACCCAATTTATGGAGTTGTTTTTTTAATGCATCGTTATTGCGACGCAAGGTAATTAAAATCAATTTCTGGAAATTATTTTTTATAATTGGTAATATTTGATGGACCTTCGGTTGTAATGAATCCATATCTAAATAACGTTCATCCTCTATCATAGAAAGCTTGAATTGATAATACGATTGATGATATATCTTTTTTACTTTGCTTTGTTCTAATATGGAGTTCTCGTTGATTTTATTGCGTTTTTGTTCCCAAAATTTCCCTTTCGGCATTGGATTTCCTTCAAGCTCGATTATGCTGCGTTTGTAAACCTCATAATATCGATCGATACAATTGATGATCGGCCCATCTAAATCTATACACAATACATTAGGAAATATTACTGAGGTGTTCATTCTTTATCGTTTCTTGAATACCCTTTTCAATTGTATACTGAGGATAAAATTTTAAGGCTTCTTGTGCTCTCTTTATACTTATGATTGATGATGAATAGGGTCTCTTTCTGTTAGTAAATATTATTGTAGTCGGGAGTGGACTAAACCGATTTATTACTTCTGCTACATCTCTTATTGAGTATGAAATATTGCCTGCAACATTAAATATACCTTCAGCACAACTTTCTATAGCGAGTTCAATTGCTCTTACAGCATCTTTAACATAAAGGAAGCTCCGAACATCTCTACCATCGCCATGTATTACAATCGGTTCGCTGGATAATGCATTATGAATAAACTGAGGAATTGCTTTACAATGTGTATCTCCAGGTCCGTATATTTGACTAAACCTAAGTATACACAACCGTGTTTTATTCCATTTCTTTATTTCTGTTTTACAAATAAATTCACAGGATAATTTACTAGATGCATAATTACTGATAGGTTCAGGTAGAACTGTCTCATCGATAGGAGATGATAAAATTGGATAAACATCAATAGTGCTCCCCAACACAAATATCTTCAGAGGCGATATATTCTTCAACATATTTATGAGATTAATGGTCTGTAAAATATTTTGATAAACGAGAGAGAAATCGTCGTGAGGCGTAATCTTATCAGGCATAATTGTTGCCAAGTTGATTACTGCATCAATTTCTTCTATATGTTTTGTATTCTTCTCATCGGAATATAAAAGATCATGTTGAATATATTCAATATATTCATTTTGTCTAAATTCTAAGGGAAGACTATTATAATCCTTTCGACCAATAATTATTAAATGGTTTTTTTTAGCAGATAGGCTTCTTACAAGATGTCTTCCGATAAAGCCGGTTGCGCCTGTAATTAATATTCTCAGGTTACCATTTTTTTTCATAATTTTTCATTCGAGATAAGAGATCTTGTTCATATTTTTCTATATCATTGTTAGCAATTAATATCGGTTCTATATCCATACCTCTAATCCAAAGAAGCCCCTTTGGAAGCGGATTAATCCTTTGCTGTAAAGGTGGTACATCTTCATCAAAAGCAAGCTTTAAATAAATATAGGGCATATTCAATCCAGCTTTTGTAAAAAAATAATGTGTAGTAAAAAACTTACCAATATTGATCTCGGTTGGATTAGGCACGCCCTCTTCATCATAAGTAAGATCTACACTAAAAATCCCATTAGGCCTTTCATCAACAGCAAATATAGCTCTCTGCGCAATTTCATCAATCTGCGGGTCTGAGATTGTTTCGCCGACTCCGGTAATTCCTGTTACTCCAGATTGTGTACGATCTCCAAAAAGCCAGTTCAACCGTCTCCTACCTTGTGCTACAACTAACCCTCCATTTTTATATAAAGCCATCCATGTAGTGGTTTGGCTAGTTAATCTCCTAGCACATACAAACTTTCCCCATCCATTTCGAGATGTAATCCATTCCTTTGCCATAATAAAACTTGGCGAAGCTAACGAACCCTTGCCTGCAGCACCAGTAATTTCTCTAACCCAAATATTAGTACCATATTTTTCATAAGCGATTTTGAGATCTTCTTCAGTAGAAATAAGCATATTATCTGGAACTTTCAATCCTTTGGATTTCCATACTTCATATGAACGAAATTTATCACGTAAGATATCGACTGTGCTTTTTGAGGGAAGAAAAACTTTTGTTCCTAGTTTCTCTCTATTTTTTGAGATGACTCCTACTTCAATGTCTGGTTGAGCGTGAATAAAATCAATAGCCATTGTCTTAATAATATCTTTAATTACCGGAATATAATTCGGGTCATTTGCAGGTGGTACAAGGAATCGTTCATCGACCTCAGCCCGCATTAAACTATATTTATTACTATCGCATCCCACTAAAAAAAAAAATTCTGGAGCATCACGAAGCGAACGCGCAAAATTTATCGCTGGAGCCCCACCAGCAGCAGTTATCAAAACTCTTTTCACTTTTTAACCCCCTTTAGTTTTTTGGAGCTGTTTATTACCAAGACGGCAGTTTTTAGGAACAAATCTTAAAAATATTTCTTTTCCAGTTTCTGCTGATTCGTAGATAGCATTTATTAATTCAACAGACTTTCGCCCTTCCAATCCATCAATCAATCCCTTTTTATTTTGTAGAAGGCTAGTAATAACATCTCTAAAAAATTCTGTATGATTCCATGCTGGTTCATCCGACACTTTTAAATATCTCCTCCAGATTTCATTATCCATATCATCGGCTTCAATAAAGTTCCAGGTCTTAAGCTCATTCATAAAAAAACCTCCAATCTCAACAGAGCCCTTCTCTCCAAGTATGCTTATAGAACCCTCTAAATCCTTCGGTCTTGTTGCGGTTGTTGCTTCGATTATACCTAATGCACCATTTTTGAATGTTATTATTGCTACTGCAGTATCTTCCGCTTCGATATTTACCAATCTGAGCGCAGTCTTAGCCATAACACTCTCAACTTCTCCCATTAGCCACAATAACATATCAATATGATGAAGAGCCTGATTTGCCAGCACACCGCCGTCATATGCCCATGTGCCTCTCCATAGTTTTTGATTGTAATATGCCTGGTCTCTGCTCCACCTGACCCGGACAGTCCCCATTACAAGTTTTCCAAATCGGCTTTTATCTAATGCTTCTTTTAATTTTTTAATTGGTGGATTAAAACGATTTTGTTGTACCACAAATATTTTTAATCCCCTTAAATCACATTCACTGAGAATATGGTCAACATCTTCCAACCGTAAAGCAAGCGGTTTTTCAACCACAAAATGCTTGTTGAAACGAATAAGTTCTAATATCCTTTCAGCATGGTCTCCAGAAGGCGTAAGAATATTTAAAATATCTGGATTTGTGTCATTTATCATCCTCTCCACACTTGTATAAGTCGGTATATTGTATTTATTTTGAAATGCCTTTGTTGTTACTTCATCGATATCGCAAGCTCCGACGATTTCTGCGTTCTCAAGCCTTCCAATTGCGGTCACATGTTTATTGGATATTGCTCCGCATCCTATAAGCGCGAATTTGATTTTTCGATCAAGTTTATTGCCCATATCTCCCTCCTTATTGTAATGTTTTTACTATATTATTTAATTGCTTGATTACGTAATTTACTTGTTCATCAGGCATATCTCCATGTATGGGAAGGCTCAGTATTTCATTTTTTAATGAATGTGCGACAGGAAAATCCTCAGGTTTGTATCCCATATATTCATATGCCTTTAGAAAAGGCAATGGTATAGGATAATGAATACCTGTGGCTATTTTTTTTTCATTCAATTTTTCAATCACTTTATCCCTTTTGTTCAGGCGAACAACATAAAGGTGATACGTATGCCTGATACCTGGTAAAGTTTTAGGAGTTATAATAGTATCACTCAATCTCTCATCATAGCTTTTGGCGATTACTCTTCTTCGTTCATTCCACCTTTCAAGGTGTTTTAATTTCACATCGAGAATTGCCGCCTGCAAACCGTCTAATCGACTGTTCACGCCTTCAAACTCATGATTATATTTTTCCTTTCTACCATGGTTTGCATACATCCGCGCGTTCACTGCTAATTCATTATTGTTAGTCACAATAGCTCCAGCATCGCCATAGGCTCCAAGGTTTTTTCCGGGAAAAAAACTAAAACAGGCACAAGTCCCAAGGTTACCTACATTTCTATTCTTATATTTAGCTCCATGGGCTTGTGCAGAATCCTCCATTATGTAAAGGTTGTATTTTTCTGCTATCTCTGTTATTGAATCCATTTCAGCAGGCTGTCCATAAAGGTGAACAGGAATTATCGCCTTTGTCTTTTCGGTTATGGCATCTTCGATTTTTTGGGTATCGATATTATAAGTATCTTTATCACAGTCCACAAATACAACTTTAGCACCAGTCATTGTAATGGCTTCTGAAGTAGCGATAAAAGAATTAGCTACAGTTATAACCTCATCCCCTTTTCCGATACCTGATGCTTTTAAAGAAATATATAGAGCATCGGTGCCATTCCCGACACCAATACAATGCTTTGCTCCAATATAATCTGCAAAGTTTCTCTCAAAAAACTTCACGTAATTTCCGCCAACGAACGCTGAGTCCATGATTACACTATATATTGCGTTATCAATTTCTTCCTTAATTGAAAAATATTGTGAGTTCAAATCAACAAACGGAACGATCATATTCCTCCCTTACTAATCTACCTCATGCTATTGCTTGCTATAATAACTAATGGCTGCAGAATAAATCCAAAAAATAGATGCTGTTACCGCATCTTTGAAGGGATTCTGAGTAAAAGCTACTAACAGGATGATAATTATAGAGTAAGATAAGTATCGAGATAAATCCTTATTATAGTTCATTATCTGAAATCCTTTTCTAGCGATAAATATTATAAATGCCCAAAATATAATAGAATATATTATGCCCCCCCGGATTAATAAGTCAACGTAATCATTGTGAGTCGAACCTAATGGAGCAATTTCTCCTGTAGTCAAATCAGTATAGTAAGGGATATTCATCGAAAGGCTCCTGAAACCTATACCTAATAATGGGCTCTCCTGCCATACAGAAAGTACAGAATCCCATCGAACTATTCTCATATCGATAGTATGCCCAATATATTCACCTTCAGTTGTACTTTTTAAAGTAAATATTCCAATGCCAATCGCGATTAGTATAGTCGTAATAATTATAGCCGACACAATATGTAAAAAAGACCATTTCCTTCTTGAAAAAATTAAAAATACACCCACGAACAATACAACGAAAGCCGTTCTGGCAAATGTAAGAAATAAAGTTGGCAAAATAATTACTAACAGTAGGCCATATTTTTTATTTTGTTGTGAAAGATAAATAACCATCAAAAAAGTTAAAACAAGATAGATTGCAAACTGATTTGGCCATGCGTTATGATAGTTATCTCGAATGATTGGCCATATATCGCTTGGAAGATAATTTTTTAAAAAAAGCGGCGTGGCAAAGTACAACAGGTATATACATATTATGGTACTGATCCAGACCCAAGCTTTAAGAAAATATTCAAAATGACCTGATGATACTATAAAATAGCCCAATTCATAAAAAAAGGTGATGATAATAGTTCCACCTAAAGATAATAGATCTATATCGCCAATTCCCTTCTCAAACCCTACTATTAAAAAAATTACTAAAGCAAAAATCCGAAGCACCCACACTATAATAGTGATTTTATTCTTCCAATATGATTTACTGAGAAATAAAACACTGGGAAGAAGAAAAGCAAATGAAGCAAGGGCTATAAAAGCGGTTTTAAGATCATAGAATGCAACTTTAAATAAATTTATAGGAAATAAAATTAGTATTACGAAATAAATCAATACTAGCTTCGTTATGAGATTTATTAAATCATGCTTAAGATTCATCATATAGAAATAACCGCTTAGATATTAGATATACTCTTAAATAAACTCGATATCTTCTGAGATGAACTTCCATCAAGGTTAGAAAAAACATATTTTACGGACTCTTTATTGGGTTTATGATTATCATAAAAAATATCCTGAATACTGGATACTTTTGCCAATCCTAATTCTTCAAGTTCTTTGACCATATATTTTGTGGAATAATCTATTATATAATTTGATATATCAAATGCAGGTGCTTCCCATAAAACGGATGAATAAAAAGACGCGTGTGCAGTTGATATAGTTAGGAGTTCATAAATATTTATAGTTTCATCGGTCACAAATTTCAATCTACTTTTATCCGTGAGATCTCCGTATGCTTTTTTCCATGATAGAATTTCGCCAGGATGTAGTTTTACAATAACATACCAGTTATCCGGTATATTTAAACTAGATAACATATTTTTTAAAGCCGATTGAAACGGTTCCTGAGATGTTATAACTAAGATATTGCGATCGCCCCTTATATCGAGTTCATTTCTTTTTTTATTTTTATCGACTTTAATATTATTAAGGAAGTAATCCATGAAGGGAAATCCTAAATCAAATATATTATTTTTCTCCCAAAATGTCCCTTCCGTAATCATTATATTTTTATGAAATTTTCCGTAACATATAATATAATTTGGAAATACTAATTTTAGTCTTTGATTTTTTTCTAAATTTTTAAAAATGTACCCTTGATGCTGCGGATTAATCAAACCATGCGTTAATTCAACTGTGGGAATACCACTTTTATTAGCAATAAAAATCATTAACATATTCCCCACAGAATACCAATCAATAGATGCAATTAGCTTGGGGTGTGTTTTTTTAAATACATACTCCCAGTATCTGGTAACGAACTCAAAGTCGCTTATAAAACTACATGTCAGATACCGAAGAGTTCCGATACCTATGCCAATTTTTCTCAATTCGCATGCCATCCGCCTATCAAAAGAAAACGGTTTTTTTGATGCCCCACAAACACACGGCTTTAAGACGAATGATACTGCTCTCAAAAGAAAAAGATCGTAAGCTCTAAGGGTATAAAAAATTTCGTTTTTTTTATATGATTTATTCGATATGAATTCTAACCCCACAGCCATATTATCTGTATCAAATATTCTGATTGGGTCTATAAATATATTCATTTCTTCCTTATTAATTGTTTTTCGAGCAATATCAGTGCTGCATAGAACATATTTCTTACGAATTTTTTTGAGATTGAAAATTAGACTCCTATCAAGAAATTTTGCTCCCGATACAATTAAAGGTATATATGTCCAGATTCGTTCCCTTCTCGAAATGCTGCCGCAATTAATGTTTTGTGTTGGACTGAGATTTTTTACTATAAGCAAATAGATAGATTGTCTCAATGCCAACCATACTGGAAAATCTTTATAGTAAAACCTAAATGGCTCAGCTTTTCTCTCAAATTCAGTTAATATTTCGAATGCCTGGATATAGGCATCTTTTTTGTCGTCCGTTATGTTTCCTTTAATAACCATGGCATCTCGTAACTTTTAGCACTTAATATCCAAACTAAGATATAAAATGCAAAAAATGTAATAAGAGTGGCTTGCGCGGCACCTATCACACCATTGTATTTTATTAATATATATGTAGAAAATACATTGAATATAGCGCATAAAAATGTAACTTCCGCTAAAATATGTGTTTTCTTTGCATAAAATATATAATTGGCAACCATCAAATACATTCCATAAAATGCATAGCCGACTGCTATCCATATAATATATTGGGCGGCTGAGGTAAAATTTTTCCCTACAAAAAAGCTCAGAATCCATGGCGCTATTAACCCAAGAATTATTGCTACTATGAAAATCAATACGTTATATATATAAGTTAATTTGACAAGCCGTAGTTTTATCGTTGGGTTCGATTCTGATTGCTTTAACTTTTCGAATAAAAAGGGAGCCCATGCAAGGTTAAAAGAACTTGTAATAAGTAAAATTATCATTCCAATCTGATATCCAACTACATATACGCCAGTTGATTCTACATCCACCATATGAGTGAGCAAAACCCTATCAATCATATTTATGGCCCAACCACCAATAGCGTGTGGAATTAGCGGGATTCCGAACAATAGTGCACCTTTTATATAGTGTATATTGAATCTAAAGAGTATCAGATTATTTTTAAAAAGGATTACTATTGCTATTATTCCGAAAAATATAGCAGCAGCACCCATGCCATACAGCCTCCCTTCCCAATTCATGCCAACGATAATTATCAGATATAATGAAATAATAACATCCATCACTATTTGAACAATCCGATAAATACCATATGAAAAAGCACGGGTTTTTACCTGCCAGACGACTAATAAAATCTCGGATAAACATTGTCCCAGAGCCGCTACTGGAATTAAATATAGCCAATTCGCTGGGATGCTTACAAGCTCTGCGATACTTCGGTTAAAGGCATGAACTATAAAAAATACAATAGTAAAACTGCAAGCAATTATTAATAATATATTTCCTATGTATTCTGCAAAATTTTTCTTGTCAATATCGTAATAATTTACAGTAATGGCTCCATAGAGATTCAATCCTACAAGCGGCAATGAAACCGCTAATGCTGCCTCATACATCGCTATAATGCCATAATCTGCTGGGCTTAAATATCGTGTTAAAATTGGAAGAAGGAAAAAAACGACTCCCTTTGCAAGAATATTGGCTCCAAGATAAATTCCAGAAGTTCTGAAGAGCGGCTTAAAAAACAAAACTTGAACACCTCAATAAAATTTACTAAATTATAAGCTAAGGCGACAAAAAAAGATTCAGGTCTGGCGAAAACCTCGGAAACTGGCATCTCTTGTCAAATAAAGTTTCTTGGCTTCATCAATAACATTAGATAACTTCTGGTTAAAATAATTTGTAATCAATCTTGTGTTTGCATCTAACAGATACTGATGGAACTCTTCATTGCTCATATCTGTAAAATTAACACTTAATAAATCTGAATTCGTATGTTTATTCTCATAAAAATCTTCACAGTCTTTAAGGAGACCATTTTCTATGGCATAATAATAAAGCTGCGAACCTGGATATGGTGTTACCGGTCGAATAGTACGCATCTGGGCTCCGTCGCCATATTTTAATAAAAACTCAACCCCCTTATTTAAAGTCTCTTTGTTATCACCAATGTTCCCAAATATGATGTTAAAACCCGGGCTTATTCCAATATCCAGTGTAGCTTCGATTCCTTTAACAATCTGTTTAATTGTTAACGCTTTATTCATGTTTTTCAACACTTGATCGTCCATGGCTTCAATACCATAATTAATGAATACACAGCCAGCGCGTTTCATTAATTTTAAGACTTCAGGTTCAGCATAATTTAATCTCCCATTACAACTCCACTTAATATTCAAATTCGCCTTTATGAAATCTTCACAAAGGCTTATTGTTCGTTCCTTTGACGACATCAAAAGTTCATCTGAAAAAACAATATATGTAATACCATACTTTTGTTTTAAAAACTTAATCTCTTCAACAATACTCTCATTACTTCTCGGTCTAAAGCCTTTGTCCATTCGATAGCAGAAATTACATCTGAATGTACACCCTCTGCCCGATAGAACAGGCATCAAGAAATCAGTAGTTGTGGCATGTGGCAACCTTAATAATCTATAATAATCTATGGGGAATAAATTGTAAGCAGGAAGTAGGATGGCATCAATATCTTTTATCAGGGGCCGTCTCTCATTAATAACCACTTTCTCACCCACACGAAAAGCTAGTCCTTTAATAGTATTTAGGGGTTTGTGGTTGGCTATAGCGTTTATTAATTCAACAATTGTTATTTCACCTTCTCCAATAACAACCGCATCGGCCTGCGTTCTCTTTAAAAAAAACTCTGGTTCAGGCGAAGGGCCGTGTCCTCCGATCACATAAAAAGGTCTATTTTTGGATCTATTTATTGCATCAGAAATTTTTAGCAATTTTCTATATTGATAATATCCAGCTATTACACCTACTCCAATAACATCAAATTTGTTATTATCTAAATATTCTGTGAGGTGTTCATCAGAATAATGATATTTATCTTGACTATATATTTCTACATTATGCCCTTCCTTTAAAAGTGCTGCCGCTATATACGCCAATCCTTGTGGAAACCAGTGAATATACGAATCATTATCATAAATTACTAATAAAATTCTCATTATTCAATCCTCATTTCTTTTCAGATTACGCTTAAAAGTTTAAGCTGTTTTAATGTCACCTATGTTATTTGATGACTCAATTTCCAATCTCCATTTTCTTTTTCCCAAAGATGAGGGGATCGGGAATTATTAATAACTTCACAAAATCTTTCTTCTGTAATTCCCATGTATTCAAGTACTTTGTTGAAATATTTTTTAGGAAACTCAGAATCAAATTGATGAACCAGATTTACTCCTTCTTCACGTGTTATTTTACCGTTTCTTATCTCCTGTGATGCATCATAAGTGGCTCTGCCTATCCCAAATTTAATAAAAGCAGTATAGTAGTGGAATGTATCGATTGCATCATCAATAGAGCTATATTTTGAGTAACTCCCTTCTGTTCTTTCTATATTTGCTTGAAAATTCGTATGTTCAGCAGCATAATAATAATTTTCCTGCGGATCCCATTTAAGATAATAACTGATATAGTGAACCTCTGTTCCAATTTCTTTCAACCTATCTCCATTGACAGGCAAATAAGGATTTAAATCTTTAATGCTTACACCATATTTTTTAATTAATTCACGAGCAGAAATACCACCTAAATAAAGCTCATCAATATTACGCTTATCCGAATAAAAGGATGGAAACATTGTAGGTCTGTCAGCTTCAGCCATATTATCTCCATACTCTGCTGGATTCTCACCATAAAAAATCAAAGGAATGCCAAAAAGAGCTGAAAAGCGTGGAGCTATGAGCTTTTGGCCAATAATAAAAGGCTGAAAAGGATGACATAAATTTTCAAATGCCAATCGCGTTAAAAGCCGATGCACTTTACCATTCGGAGTGTAAAGAATATTATCAAACCCCGAATGAATCCAACTTTGAAAATTTTCCCAACCTATTTCGGTGTATATATGCGGCGACCAAGTTACAGTTAGTGGATTCATGCCATATTTGTATTTTAAAATATGGGAGACAAAACTGCTATCCTTACCGCCGCTGCCAGGAACAATACAGTCATAATTGCCATCATCGCTGCGATATTTATCACAAAGGGCTGCAAGCTCTTTTTCACGCCTATCCCAGTCAATTTGTTCTTTCATCTCAGCATAACGGCAAGCACCACAAACTCCTTCGTCATCAAAGTTTATTGTAGGTTTTTTATCAAAAGGCCTGTGTTTAAATTCTACAACAGAACTTGGCCGCTGATTTGACATAACGCATTTTTTACAGAACTTTACTTCTTCAGGTAATCCGTAGTAAGCTTTTAATGTTTCACTCATTAGCTCTCCCTTTCTTTGTCTAAGCCAACAAAATTTTTTAAAATATACAATCCAATCCCACCACTTTTTTCAGGATGAAATTGGCACCCATAAATATTATCTTTATGCAAAGATGAACAAAATTCATATCCTTCATAAACAGTTAGACTAAGAACTTCCTGTTTATTTATTGGTTGAGCAACAAAACTGTGCACAAAATATACATCAGATTTGTTTTTTACTCTATCTAGTATTGTATTTTTCCATATGTCTTTTTGGGGTTCATAGATTTCATTCCAGCTAACATGAGGAAGTTTCCCGTTTAATATATCCTTAACTGGGATCTTAATTACTCTTCCTTTTATCAAACCTAACCCTTTAAAATCACCAAATTCTTCACTTTCATCCATTAACATTTGCATACCAAGACAGATGCCTAAAAACGGTTTATCCGTTTCAACAAAATTATATATTACATCAACTAGACCATATTTTTCCAAATTCTCCATACCCTGGCCAAATGCCCCAACCCCTGGTAAAATCAAAGCATCCGAAGATAAAATTTCGTTACGGACTCTGGTTAAAATAGGTTTTGTCCCTATACTCTCTATTGCATTGGTAATACTTTTTACGTTTCCAATACCGTAATCTAAGATTGCTATTTTTTTAACATTCATATCTAACTTTTATAGCAGTATCATTGAGATATTTTTTTATATCAGAGACCCTGAGATTTTTATAATGAAGTATAGAAGCTATTGCTACAGCATCGGTTCTACTATTTTCAAATACCTCTTTTATATGTTCCAATTTACCAGCCCCACCGCTTGCAATCACTGGAATGGAAACCATATTTGATACTCTTTTTGTTAATTCGATATCAAATCCATTTCTTGTTCCCTCGTGATCAATGGATGTCAAAAGTATTTCACCCGCGCCTAAATCTTCTAATTGTTTAATCCAATTAAGTACATCAAAACCTGTTGGCTCTCTTCCATTGTCAATATATGCCTCCCACGAGCCATTCTTCCCTTTTGCCTCGACTGAACTAACTATGCATTGAGACCCAAAGGTTCTGGACGCTTCTTTTATTAGTTCGGGAGTTTTAATGGCCTGCGTATTTATAGCTACTTTATCAGCTCCAGCTTTTAAAGCTTTTCCGATATCATCAATGGTCCTGATACCTCCTCCGACAGTTATTGGTATAAAAACATCTTTGCAAGCTTTCTCGATTATATGGAAAAGACTATTTCTATTATATAAACTTGCCACAGCGTCCATGAATATAATCTCATCTATTCCATCGTTATAATAATTTATCGCTATTTGATTTGGATCTCCTATTTTTCTTAAACCTTCCAAGTGAATCCCTTTTATAACATATTCATTTTTTACGTCGATTCTTGCGATGATTCTCTTTTTGCTCATATTAATTTTGGTATAACTTTATAACTACCAATGGTCGCAGTATATATAACAGATCATTTCTACTATCATTAATATTCCCCCAATACGGGTTTATAAAGATATTACATTTTGGTTATGCTAGATTTTCCAGTTGGATTTATAAGCGTTGAAGTGAAAAAACTTTTTCGTCTTGATAAAAAAATCAGCAACAATAGCCCCTTTAGTTAAGATCGACCAGCCTGTTTTTTATCACACTCGGCAAATATAAAATCTAATTCCCCATCAATATCCACTGATGAAATTGCATCCATCAAATAATACGCCGTCCTCTCTGTAAAAAATCGTTCAGACTTCAAATAGTCAAAGCTGCCCATAATAAAAATTGCCCCGTTTACAGAATAAGTCTTAGGCAAATCTTGCCTTCGCACTTCGGAATAGGAGACTTCTACAAATTCTCTTAAGAAATCATTATCACCTATAGTCTTCATCCAATAAGGACTTTCCGTCGTTTCAGTAATTGAAATTAAAGAAATTGCCTTTTTACAATTAACGAATTTCTCAATAGCTTCATCCAGATGTTTCCAATTTCTAAATGGAGAAGTTGGCTGCAATAAGCAAAAAATATCATACACCTTATTTTCATTTTCCCTGAGCCAACTTAGGGCATGTACAATAAACTCGCGGCTTGGCGAGATATCTACTGCATATTCCGGGGGTCTTTTAAAAGGAACGTCTGCATTACAACTTTTTGCTATTCTGGCGATTTCATCTGAGTCTGTTGATACTATTATTCTATCTACATATCTGGATTTCTGTGCAGCGATAATTGAGTGGGCGATCAAAGGTTTATTCCCTAAGGTCTTTATGTTCTTTTTAGGTAATCCTTTTGAGCCTCCCCTTGCAGGAACAATCGCTAATACTGTCTTATTACCAATCATTATTCTTAACAACTCCTGTTTAAAAAACTTTATGGCGGTTCAAATTCAAGTTCACAATCTACATACCTCTTCAAATTTTCATGGCTTTGGGACAAATCTCCTCTATTCCCTCCGTTTAAGAAATGAAAACACACAGACTTTGTTCTGTGCTCCATTTCACTTCAATACTTAACCGTTGGAACAGGTTTTTCATTTTGTCAATGCTCTATTCTAACGTAAATGCTTCCTATATATATTTTTTTTCAAAAAGATTTAAAATTCCAGAACAATATATGCTAGTAAGTCGAGAGAAGCCATCGTTTTGTGGAATATCTCAGGCTTTGGGAAAGAATTTCTTTAGATTCGACTCCATTTGTCATCGGTTAACGATTTTGATGCACAACTTTGAATACCATGAGTAGCGATTTTCCGTTTTGGATGTTAGATATCAGCATAAAAAGTATTACTTTTCCGACATTTCGTATCTTAACCGATGACAAATGGATTCGACTCAGATCGCATCGGATTTTCAATCCTACAGCCAGACATAATGCGAAGTATAGGTTAATTTTGTCCCAAAGCCAAAGCCGTAAATACCTATAAATACAATAACAATTTAAGTTACGATTAAATTTCCAATTCGCCATCTATATATTTTCTGAAATTCTCGTAATAGTGACGAATTCTGTCGGGTGGAAACCGATTCATTACGAGGAAATTTCTCGTGTCTGGGATTATGTAATCTTTTTTAATGTATCCTTCCTTTACAGCCATTTCGTGCATCATAGTTCCATGAAATGTCTGGAGATAACTAAGCGTTACGCTACTCGGCTTCAATACTCTCAGTAATTTAATTGTTTCTTTAAAGTAATTTTCATCTTCGTATGGAAGAGCCATAATAATATTGGCAGTTGTTCTTATTCCATATTTATGAACAATATCAAAAGACCGTTTCAACTCATCATTACTCATCATTCTATGCATGTATTTTTTTCTATATTCTTCAGACCCATGTTCGACACCTATGGCAATGGTTGAAACATTTATTTCATTTAATCTCTTAACAAAGTCTTCTCGGATAGTTTCACTTCGAGTTTGAATATAAAACGGTAAGTTCACTCTGTTCTGATATTGTTCACAAAAATAATTGAATCGTTCTTCTCGGATAGCAAGGAAATTATCATCGATAAAGAAAATTACTTCGATACCCCATTTACCTTTAAGATAAACTATTTCATCAATTGTTTTATCTACATCTCTATGTCGTATGTAATTACCAAGACCTTTAAAGAGTTTTTTACGTGCAGTATTGCAACAATAGGTACAATCGAAATGACATCCCCTTGACAGTTCTATGAAAGCAGTTTTAGGAAAACCACCGCAATAAGGTTTATAAAAATGTCTTTGGTCGAATATTGACCAATCCTGAAAAGGTAACATATTCATATCCTTTAGTGGCCTTAAAGGATTTTTGACGACCACACCGTCCTTTTTTAACCATATATTTTTTACGTTACTGTAATCTCTTCTCTCAACGATACATTCCGCGAATTCTACAAGTGCATCCTCACCTTCACCTATACAAACAGCATCAATACACGGATTTTCTATAACTATTTCGGGACAAAGTGTTGGGAAAACACCGCCTGCAATTATAGGGATTTTTTTATCATGAATTATCTCCAAGAGAGAACACCCATATATATAATCCATTTCGGCAAAAGATACCGCAATTACATCTGGTTTAAATTCATCAATTATTTTAATAAACAACTCCGGGATTTTTTTAGATAATTCTGGACTCCATTCACCCCATGTCATAGAAGCATCTGATTTATCCACAGTGCCATATCTTTGTCTATTCATATGATCTAACGGAGGCGATTTCAAAAATGTAGTATCAAAACATTTTGTCTCGAATCCTGCTTGTCTCAAACACCCAGACAATAATGCTATCCCATTCGGCACTCCACCGTATCCTTCTGAGTTCGGATAAACAAATAAAACTTTTCCTTTATTTCCGGTCATACTCATCACACCTCCATATTTTTTTACTATTCATCGGATAAAGCCTTAACACTTTTCCGATATTCATCCCACTGTCCAACATCAAACCATCCATCGCTTATTGGATATACTGAAACCTGCCCCTTTCTTGAAGCCAATTCTACAAGGTTATTCATATCTATAGATGGTTTATCTTTTGGAATCAAATGAATTACCTCGGATTCCAGAACATAAACCCCGGTATTGATTAGGACGTCATAGTTAGGTTTTTCAACAAAATTTTTTAACACCCCGTTATCCATTTCCAAAATGCCATAAGGGATCTTAACTTCTTTATAACATCCAACCAAGGTCATGAGATTGCCATTTTCTTTGTGCCACTTCAGGACATCTGCATAATCAACATTTAAAATTATATCACAATTCGAAACAAAAAATGTATCGTTAATTTTGTCCCTTAACAAGGAAAGACTACCTGCTGTCCCCATGTAGTTATTTTCTTCAACCCAGTCTATATTGTAAGGAAAGTCATTCTCACTGAGAAACATTTTTATGTATTCTTTCTTATAATTAAGCGTAAAGATAAAATTCCGAAACCCGTAATTATAGAATTTTTCCATTATTATTTCAACTATTGGCTTTTCATCAATAGGAATCAAAGGTTTAGGTAATATTTTTGTAAAAGGGTCAAGACGGGTTCCCTTTCCTCCCGCCATTATTATAACCGTGTTTGTAAAAAACTGTTTCTTCTTTAAGGATGGTTTTTTACCAAACAGGTCTGTCCATAATAGCACATTTATAATCCTTCCCGCATTATTTAATACAGGAATCTGCTCAACATTATTTTCAATCATTAACTGTTTAGTATTTTCTTCGATTACTGCTTCACTGGATCCAATGGCAATAAAATCTCTATGCATTACGTTTTCAACTCGATCGCCAAACCTCATTCCATTTATTATTCCTCTACGGATATCTCCATCGGTTATCGTTCCCAGAAGCCTTTCATTTTCATCTATCACAAAAAGTATTTTCATAGACGTTTCATTTAGTATCTGCATCGCCTGCTTGATCGTTATATCAGACGATATTAAAAGTGACTTTATTTTTGTTTGGTCCATGTTCCAAGTTCCTTAAACCACAATTTAAAGTTAAACTCTAATTTGACTTTGTCAGATTAACCTTCGCTGTATAAGAATTCTTTGCTGGCTCTC
>OBLY010000023.1_pt1 | contig 20870 bp, 21 predicted proteins | sample 1539041 | NCBI WGS metagenome assembly OBLY01 (sample SAMEA2690973, study PRJEB22502) | sediment metagenome | biome: Billabong; feature: Tropical; material: Sediment | place: Australia | collected 2013-05-14 | depth 1 m
GAGATACGGAACTGTGACTGGAGTTCAGACGTGTGCTCTTCCGATCTTACCTATTCCAATTCCTCCATTTAATGTTAATGCTCCTGTCGATGTTGATGTTGATTGTGTATTATCAGATAATGATAATGATGACGCATTAATTGAATTACAATATAAAGATTTAGCAATTCCTACACCTCCAGAAACAGTTAATGATCCTGTTGATGTAGACGTTGATTCAATTGTTGTTGTTTTTAATGAACCGTTTATTGTTCCACCAACAAAAAGATTACCAAGAACCGTATTATTTCCATATGTTGTATTATTTGATAAATTAACAGAATTACCCCCAACATATAAATTTTGAGATATACCAACACCACCAATAACTTGAATTGCTCCAGTCGATGTAGATGTTGAATTTGAACCTGTAACAACTTCATTTTCTAAATAAACTATATTTGTGGCTGTTAATGTTCCGCCAACAAATAAATCATCTTTTACACCCATTCCACCATTTATAACTAATGCGCCTGTTGATGGACTTGTTGAATTATCCGTCGCATGAAAATCAATTATACCATTAAAAACAGTATCTCCATTTACATATAATGCCTTTTCGCTTGGATGTGTTGTATTATCTAATGTTAGACTATTTCCATATAGATCGTAATCGTTTGGAACGAAAAATAAATTTGATATTGACATAATTATATCATTATCAAAGATATTAAAAATTAAAACGGTTTAATTAAAGGTGTTAGATTTTGTGGTAATGGATATAATCCAACTTCATGCATCATATTATATGTTATTTTATTGATATAATCGGATATATCGTGTGTTATTAGATTAATTGATGATATAAAAGCATTTGGAGGTAATACGGTATTGACATCGATTAATTGCTTTATTATATTTATAAATTCACTTAAATCATAATTAATTAAAATTAATGATTCCATTTCCCATCTAATATAATCTAAATGGTGGTATAATTCATTTTTATATAAATGTTTCTTACCATGAATTTGAATAACTTTGGCAATTGTTTTCAATTGTGAATTCAAAGAATATAAACGACCATATTGAGTATTAATTAATTTATATGTTTTAGTTGCCAGATCGATATCTTTAAATGCTATACTATATGAAAACATCCGTTTTATTGCTTTAAATGCATTAGGTTCCAATTTAGAATATAATAATGTATACATTGAAGTTTTAAGATCTTCTTTTCTGAAATTTAGGAAATCTTCATTTGCTCTATCTGCTAAATTCATAAACAATATACGTCCATATTTAGTTTTATATGATAATGTGAAAAAATTTGAACAATCTGAATATTTATTATCACTATTTAAAAATATACCTTCAACGTTAATATTACTTTTTTCCTGAACTGCTATTTCCAAAGAATATTTATATAATCCTGTAAAATCTCGCAATACTTTATATCCCCTAAATATCTCATCTGGTGTCCATCTTAATATATAACGTGTTCTCATTATTTTTTTAACTTTTTCGAAATCTAATTGATCTCGGTTTGATTTAGTTTGGATTTGTTTAATTGTTGTATATTCTTTTTCATTTAAAAACAGTCTTTCGTAATAAATATCGATTAATTCAAAAAAAGAATCTGGAACATAATAAACATTATTGGAACATTTACCATAATCGACATTATAATATAAATTATCTAAACCGCATTTAACTTCCATAAAATATTGTTTATCGGTTTTCATTAAATCGGATACAATTTTTTTTATACCATAAATAAAATATTTAATTAATGTTTGTTTATCCGCATTATATACAGGTTCAAATAAATCGACATCTGAAGCATTACCAGAACGATACGCAAAACTTCCAATAACATGAGCGTTATTATTTTCTTTATCTACTGAATATAATTTAATTTCATCTTTAATATCATTGGGGTAATCTGTTCTTACATCAAATAATTTTTTATAGTTATCGGCGTTATATTTAGTAAAAACTGACATTTATATATTTATGACATATAATATTATATACATGGATTTAATTAATCGACTTAAACGGAAACCTATTTCAGATTTTGATATATTAAAAACTATTAAAACGCGAGTTTTAAAGTATAGAAATTTAAAAAATTTCCACAATCTCGATGATTTATTTGTAAATGGTTCATTTGTCATATTAATAGAAAATCCTACAAGTAATATAGGGCATTGGGTATGCGTCGTTAAAAGAGGACAGGGTAATAACGCTGTTGTTTCCTATTTTGATTCTTATGGTAGAAAACCTGATCCAAAATTATATTTGGGTAGTGGATATCCTTATTTAACTAAATTATTATTATCCAGTGGATATCCTATAGAATATAATAAAATCGATTATCAAGGTAGAGGTACAAGCACATGCGGAAGACATTGTATAGTGAGAATTATTATGAAAGATAAACCTTTATCAGATTATAAAAAGTTTATGAGTTTATTCAGAAATGATGATGATATTGTAACGGCTATAACTTCTATGATTAGAAAATAAATTTTAATACGATATAAATAATATATAAATGTATTATATAAAATGACTGGATTTTACGGAAACGAGGGAGGTAAATACGGTAAGGTTGCAACAGCAAAAAGAGCTTATGAGGCTTACCTTAAGAAACATCCTAATAGTACGATGAGCTTTGCAAGATTTAAGAAAAGTAATATGAGGCAGGGACCATTAAAGAGCCGTAAAGGACCAAAGAAGGGAACTGCTGCAAAACGTGCAAGGTTCGAAGAATTTGCAAATAGACCTGGCAGATTTGTTTACACAAAAACATATATGAGAAAATTATTTAATGCTGCGGAAAAATCATTAAAAGAAGCACAGAAAGCATTAAAGAAAGCTGAACGCGCAAATAAAAAGAAAAAGTAAGTTAAAATAATTAAATAATATATTTTATCTAATAATATATTATAAATGTCTAATCGAATTCATTACCCACCAAATCTAAGGTTATACGCTAAAAGATATGATACAGGTGGAAGATACAGAAGAAGAAACGCAAGTTTAGAGAGAAGTAGAGCGTTATTTATTGCAAATCTTAGAAAACGTAATTATACAGAAAATGCGGCAATTAGGAAATTTAATGCGGAAGAAAAAAGAAATAGAACAATTACGAATCTTAATAGATTACAGAAATATTCCGGTTTTGAGGGATTGAAATGGTATAAACGAGGACGTCAAAACCTAAAAAGGATTAACAGGAGAAGAAGAGGGTTAAAACAAGCAACTATGGAAATGCAAGGACTTCTAAGAGGAATTACAAGAAATAAGCCAACAGTAGAAGCGCCGCCAGTAGTATTGACTCCAAATATCAGATCACAGATTGATGAGTTGAATAGAAAAATAAATGAAACAGTAGCAGAAAATGAAATATTACAGCAAAGAAATCAAGAATATATGAAGAATTTACAAAACCCAGGAACATATGCCGATATGAGTGGAATTGAAGGGGTTGAAGGAACGGGAGAAGGCGGGCGTTATCGTAGAAGGGGATACACAGTAGCACAAAGTAGAAACGCTTTTATTAATAATTTAGTAAAACGCGGTTATTGGCGTAAAACAGGAATGAGTATGTGGAATAAAGAGGAACGTAGAAAACGTATGATTAGAAATTTGAGAACATTAAATAAGGTTTCAGGATATAGAAATATTAAAGGTTATAAACGTCTTAGGGCATCATGGAATAAAAATTCATGGAGAGCATTTTTAAAGGCTAATCCTTATAATAGATCTGTTCATGGATTATATAGTAATTATTTGAAATTAATGAGCAGAATTAGAAAAGGAGCACAACCAACTATGACACCAACAATGACACAACCGATTACACAAACATTATCTACGCTTCTGCCTCCGGTATTAGATAGAGAATTACCAGCAGCGGATTCACTTGAAGGAACATTAAGAAGGAAACAGATTATATTAGAAAGAAAGGAACGTGAGAAAATTGCAAGAATGCAAGATTATGTAAATCAATATAAGAATGAGATTAAACAGCGAACTATGGCGGCAACCAGTCCATATGATATTGAAACTATAAATAGAATGCGCAAATTTGTTGAAGATTATGAACACCAAATAAACGCGAGAAAAAATAATTTGCAATTAGTGTTAGCGCAACAACCATCAATTAAACAGAATATATTTGATTTAGTTGAGGGTGTAAATATTCCAAGACCAATTAAAGCAGAATCTTTATATACTAAATATAGATTGGAAGCAAAATTAAGAGGAGTAAATAAAAAAGAATTCGATAGAAATATATGGCCTAAGATTAGGAACGAACTGATTAGAGGACCGGTTATTTTTGAAACAGTACAACAAAAAAATAAATTACCATTGAGCCTATTTGATCAAATAGTAAGTCAATCACCATTAGCTATATCTAATTTTTAACTAATTTTCTTAATTTATCATTTAATTTAACGAAATTTAAATGTCTTTCAGTTTTTATATGATGAGAATAATTTTTTTCTGAATATTTTGATAAACATATTTCGCATACTTTTCCACGCATCTTTGGTTTAGGATATATTATTTGTAACATTATTTCTTGTAATACTTTTTTATAATTATCAAAATTTACCTCTTCCATTATAATATAAGATACGAAATTAATAAAGCGAACCTTTTTATTTTTCAAATATTTATATCGTAGGCTTTTGCAAAAAACATTCATTATTATTGTAGAATAATACGACGCATGTGATTTTTAATATATTAATAATATATAGTAAAATGTCATTAACATACAACGAAACAAATAACGCATTATCATTGGATTCAAAAAATGATGAGATTTTATATTACAGTAATAAACGAGATGGACCAAAAAAAGCACAGGGAGATTTTCAAGTTATTCCTAATCAGATGAATGGATTTGATGTTATTTATTTATGTGGTGCTATGGGACAAGGTAAAACATATCAATGTTGTAGGATAGGTGAAATGTATAGGAGAATTTATCCTGAAAATAATATTTATATTTTTTCTCAAAAAATATCCGATCCATCATTTGATGACAGTAAAACATTAAAAGGCAGACGAATTCATATTGATGATAAATTTATTAATAAAGAAATAGATATTGTTAAATCATGTGAATTTCATAATTCAATGTTAATATTTGATGATTTTATGAGTTTTGCTAATAAACATGTTATAAAAAAAATATGTGATTTATTAATTCAATGTATAACATTGGGGAGACAATATAAGATATATACAGTTATTACTTCACATCTTTTTTATACTTGTAAAAATAGAGATTTATATATGAATTTATATAATGAGACACAAAAAATATTTTGGTTTCGTGGTGTAAATGCATATCAATTAAGATATGTTTTAAAAAATTATTGGGGGTATAGTAATAGACAGATAGAAAAATTTATTAATTTTGATAGAAATAGCCGATATACGATGATAAATAGATATCCGGCGTTTATTATGTCTAAAAATAGAATGATGCTAATTGAATAATATAATAAATATGTAATATTTATTATTTAAAATATAAATTAAAAAAGATTATTTAATAACGTCTGCGAGTGCTGCGTGTTCTGCGAGTTCTGCGCCCAGTTAAATGAGATACACGACGCCCCGCGAGAATTCCTGCACCATCATCACCGTCATCTCCATCATCACCGTCATCGCCTGCAATCCATCCACCGTCATCACCATCATCACCAAAACCATCATCACCAAATCCGAGAGTGCGGGCAATAGGGGAAATCATTTGCGCGGCTGGACCAACATAGGGAACAGATGCGGGGATCATTCCAGTCAATCCAGAAACTAATTTATTACGGCGCACAAAGTCAATAATAGGGGATGCAATATGTTTAATTTTACTCCATGCATTTTTAAAGAAATTTCCGAGACGAGAACCAGCCATTACACCTCCAACCATTGCCTTCATCTGATTATAAGACATTGGTGACATCTGTAATTCATTAACTGAACTGATAACGTTAGTAGTGAGTTGAGACATTGATCCTGATTGAATATTAACACCATCATAAATAATAACAATACCTAAATCGTATGTGCAAGTATTAGGGTTAAGTGTTGTGAAATTAATGGTGGCTTGGAATTGTAATTTCTCAGGCATTCCAACAACGTGCTCTCCATTAAGATCTTTAATAGGATCAATAATATCAATAGAACCCATTAAAGCAGCATCGCCGGGACCATTCAAACCACTCCAATCCATCCATCCGAATTTATCAGGCAATCCATTACGCTTAGCCATATTGAAAATATCAACTTGCGTATCTGAACCTCTTAGATTAGTTCTGTTTCCAAATGTGAATGTATGAGAATTAATTGACGCAAATGTATCAGTGAAATTGATAGCATTAGCAAGAGATGATAAAACAGTTGATGTAGAAGGTTTAACATAAATAAGAATACGAGACGGGCAGGTTTGCAACTCAATTAATTGTGATGTTATAGTTGTAGTTGTACCTGTAGCAAGGCTTGCCGCCGTAGATGTAGGGTAGTAATCACATTTATGATATGGATAAGTTATTTGATCTGGCAGAGTGTGTCCAGTTGGAAGAGAAAGGATATTCATAGTGATTTGTGGAGTTCCAAATGTTACAGACATAGAAGTAAGGGCACGAGTATGATTGGTTGAATCACGTGACCATAAACGATTAAGTCCAGCACCCGAAAGGAATGTGAAATTAATTGTGAATGGATAAATATTAATGCCGACAACATCTGCATCCTTGCTAAATGGTCCCCAATCAAACAAATTCTGATATAATGTAGTTGTTAAAACTGCACCACTCGAGTTATTTGATACTACAGTTAAAGGATATGCGCGGCGTGTAACCTCAAATACGTTATCTACAAATTTAGCAAATGGTGATCTGTTTGTTCCGAAAAGGCTTGCATAATCTTGGGCATAGTCTGGCATGCAAGGAACAAACTGCTGATTATCTTTATTTTCGTCCAATACTGATTGAGGGAGACTGAGTTCATTAACTTGATATGTCATAGTTGCTCCATTAAGATTGTAATTAGCGGTTTGAATAATTTTATCAATAGGATGGGAACGGAAACCCTCGCAATTGGGCTGATAAGTGTTACCAGTTCCGGCGCCTCCTACCATGGTGATTGTCACAGGCAATGACAGAATTGCAGAATTACGATCAATCAATGTATTTGTGTTATTTGGAATATTAATGTTGAATGACGCATTAGACTGAGTAAATTGTGTTGTTGGAAATACATATGTGTTAATTTCAGGAGATCCAAGCATAGTATACCAGTGTTTGAATGTTTCACTGACTTCTATACGTGGATCAAGAATGCTGAATTTTTGTAAAGTTCCCATGATATATATATTATATAAATATTTTATTCTATTCAATATAAATATATTTGATTTGAAAATATATTTGATTATAATTGAAATATTAAAAATATCAGTAAAATAACTCTTATTGTATGAACTATACCCATTTATATATTTATATATTATTTTATTTATTGCAATTTAAGTTTTGGCGTAAAAATTAATCGCATACTCATCGCTTCATCCATTTTTAAATATATTGGATAAAATGTATTTTGATTATCATACCAATATACAGTAAAATCTATTGTATTAATTGGTTGATTGCCTATTAATTCCAATGTTTTATATGGGGATTGTAATATATATTGTGCTACAAATCCCTTTGTCATATCAGATGTATTAATAAAATCGAAATTAGCAACTATAGGGCGGGTATTAAGTATATTGCCGGTTAATATTGGTAAATATTCCTGATTAACTGGTAATGTATCTGAAGTTATAACAAATCCAATAGCCTCATTCCAATTTATTAATGTTTGCGCACCATATTCAGAATCCATTTTTAATAAATTAGATGGGGATGCCGATATTACATTATTTACATTATCAGTAATAGTAAATAATACATTTCTTCCATTAGTATATGAATTATTTGATGATGACGGAATACCAATTACATATTTTTGTAATGCATTATTTACATATATTTGAATTGGGGTTGTTAATGTTTCCTCATAAAAATTCTTCTGACATACTAACGATATAATATGTGTTGTATTATCTATAATGAAATATGGGGCTACTGATCCTGTTGGTAATGTCGTTAATCCTGATAGTGTTGTAAATGCTGTCGATAATGCTGTATTTAACATCGATATCATAGTTTGATATGAATAAACATAATAATAATATGCCGATGTTTGCGGTAATAAAACATTAGGCTTATATATCAATGGAATAGCCCCACTTCCTACTGAATTATATACTAATTCCACGGTGTAATAATTTGGTGTTGGATTATATACAAATATAGGCACATTTGTCATAGGGATTCTAAACCTATCCATAGCCAAATAATAATTACTCGCGTGTTCTATTAGTGGTTGTGATAATTGCTGATAATATCGCATTTGAGTATTAGGACCTGTATATTTCTGTAATACATCGAAATATTGAATTTTTGATGACATTTATATAATATATATATATAAATGTTTTTATTTTTCATGTGCTTTTGAATATAATTGCTCTTCTAAGTCTTTCAAATTTAATAGAAGTTCTTTTAATTCTGTTCTAATTGCTTTGATCTCCAATTTATTATTTACAATATCTGTAATTAATTCATCTACTGTTTTATTTTCAAATCTTCCAGCATATTTATTATAATCATCTCCGTTTTCTTCTGTTTCATTGTTTCCCTCCAGTTCCTCAGATAATTCCGGAACATTTGACGCCTGTTTTTTAGATTTCTTAAGCGTTTTTTTTTTCCCCACTTTGATCGGCATTCTATATTATAGCCATAGAAATTATTTATACCTTTTTATTTATTAATAGGATTATTTAATAATATAATAATATGTTTTTTTACATTGTCATTGATCACTGACATCATGACTCTATTAATGACATAAAAAAAGGATATATATATATTAATATGACACTGATGACACTAATATTTATATATTTATACTAAGTAAAAATAAAATATATAAATATATATATTATTTATAATATGGGGGATAGTTTTTGGGACTTTTCACGGACATCTATGACATAGCAATAACCTTATATCCTTTTTTATAGTGTCATCCGACTATATCCAATGACATATAATGCGTCATTTTATAAAAAATAAATATATTTATTAAATATATATAGAATGAAATATAATAGTCTTGAAGAATATAGATTACATCGTAATCAAAAACATAAGGAATGGCTTAATAAACAACCCGAAGAACAGAAAAATAAATATACATTCAAATCATGGATCGCTAAACAATCTGACGAAGTTAAAGAAGTATATAAAAATAAAATAAAAACTAAATTATCGGCACATTGTGAAGTGTGTGATAAGCAATGCAGTAATATATACAGTCATAATAAATCAAAAAAACATATTTTATTATCCAATATTATAGCGAATGAAAACAAAACCGAGAATAATAAAACCGATGTTCAAGAAGTGCCAGAACTGCAATAAAGGTTATTTAATTAGAAATGAAATGACATGTTCCGATTGTGGATTAAAGACATGTGATAAATGTAAATATATTACTTCCGATTCATTAACACTATGTAAAAAATGCCGTGATACTGTATATGATTATTCCGATTCATACATGTCAGATGACTCTTATTAATCAATGACACTGAAAAAAGTATATATAATACCTAAAATGACACTTATTTAATTACTGTCATTAGATAATTTTTTAAAAATATATAGATTTTAAAATTATATAGATTTTAAAAAAGAATGCGTTTATTTTTTAAAAAATATTATCTAAATATATATTATAATATTATAGAAACCCTTGTTAAAAATGGCAATAATTAATAAAATAAAAGAGAATGAGAAAACATTAAAGAAACTCCAAGAATATGGATTTAAAATAGGTTCTGTAAATATCACAACAAAATTTAATTCTAATTGTGATGGAATTGTAAAGATTTCGAAGTTTCCGAACTTTACTGGTTCCAAATCCCCTGAAACAAAAGATTTCTCATGGACTGAAAATGAACCTAAAATATTTAAGGGCTATAATAGTTATTATTTAAGAACTGGAGAATATAATAATATTGTCGTTTTAGATTTAGATGATATGAATAATAAAGAATGCCAAGATATGTATAAAATGGCACAACCAGCCGGTATCCATGTAAAAACTAATAAAGGATATCATTTTTATTTCAAATATGAAGACGATTTACCAACAAAACACGGTAAACAATCACTCAATATTCCATTCGATCTACAATCTAATAATGCATATGTATATTGCCCTCCGAGCAGTTATGAAAGCATAGCGGATAACACAACAAAGCATTATGAATTAATTAAATCTGATCCAATAGAAAAAATGCCTATTGATCTAAAAGCCTATATATTAAAACGTATTGGAACAACAATAACAACATCACCAACCAATAAATATATAAATAATAATAATACAAGTAAATATATCGACAATAACACAGATGATATATTAATAAAACTGATAAACGGATTAAATAAAGAGCGTTCCACTGATTTTAATAATTGGCTAACTGCATTATTTGCATTTAAATCGGATAATATCGATGTATCTTATTTCCATTATTTCAGCAAATTACATTATGATAAATATGATCATATGGATTGCGAGAAAAAATATAATGAAACAAAACCAAGAAATAAAGAGCAAAAACGGGCAACAATGGCAACAATATGGTTTTGGTTAAAAGAAGATAATAAAGAGTTATTTAATACTCTAATAAAAGAAAAATACGCTGATAATTTGAAAATAGATTTGGATAAATATAAAAAATTCAATACAAATGAATTTATGGAATTAGTTGATGATGATAAAAAACATATGGGTAAATTTTACGAAATATGTTTTAATCAATCTAAATCATTTCAATATTTCAATAAATTCCATTTCTATCATTCAATTCATAAACGACTATATAAATATAGCATTACTGATGATTCACCTATACCTTACGCCATCAACGGTTATGCATTTCCTAATATATTAATAAATAAAGATATTCATTTTGAAGATTTATACGAAAAACAAACAGAAATGAAATTGATTGAGAAATTTATATTTGAACCTAACCCAGAACATAAAAACAATGAAAATGAAATAAATTTATTCAATGGTTTCAAATATAGTAAAACTGAAGTAACTAAGGATATTGACCCCTTTATTAATCATATTAAATCGATTCTCAATAATAATGAGGAAGAATATAATTATATGTTAAATTGGTTTGCGCATATATTTCAATATCCACATAGAAAAACAATAGTTGCACTTATTTTATATTCTGACACTGAAGGAACTGGTAAAAATATAATAAGTAATACAATAGGTAAATTATTTGGTAAATATTATTATCATATGCAATCAGGGACAGAGTTTGATAAACGGTTTAATTCATCATTTGAAAATAAATTATTCATTGTTGGTGACGAAATTAATGCGAGAATGAAAGATGATGCAAATGAATTAAAGAATGTCATTGCAAATGAAAAAATAACTATCGAACATAAAGGTATTGATCCAACACCGATGCAAGATTATTGTAATTTTTTCTTTACTACTAATAATGAAAATGTATTTAAAATATCATTAAAAGATAGACGATTAATGATCTATCATTGTAAAGAAGAAAGATTAAAAACGCAAACAGTGAAAGAAATATTAAAAATACAAGAAAGTGATAATTTATTATCCCAATTGTATACTTATTTTATGACAAGAGATATAAGCAATTTCGATCCGAGAGAAATGCCAATTACTGAATATAAGAAAGATTTAATTAAAATGGATTTACCTGCCTATTTTGGTATGATGCTCAATGAAATTGAAATTCATACTAATATTGAATTAACTGCCTCTGATTTATATAAATTAAGTATCGAATACGCTAAACGTAATAATATGGTAAGAACTTATACAGAACGCAAATTTTCAATGGATTTCAAAAAAGTATTTGGTTCATATTATAAACGTAAAGCAGGAAATAGATTTTATATATTCGAAAGTAGTAATACTCTCAAAGATGATATTAATAACCTAATTGAAAATTATATTAATAATGAAAGTAAATTAAATTATAATTAATTATTTTAATTGATGTTTATTTATAAATTTCCTTAATGTTACTGTAGAACATTTATAATTTTCTGCAATATTCTTTAACATTATACCTTTTTTTATATCTTCCCTAATTCTTTCCACATTTAGGGGATCTTTATCCAATACCATCATTTTTTTACGTCCTAATATGACTCCCCTTGATTTTGCGGCATCTAATCCTATCTTTGTTCTATATGCTATTAATTCTCGTTCTGTTTGCGCCTTCCATGCAGTAACAGCCATTAATAAATTACTATTTGCGTCATAATTTACAGGAATATCGCCAACTGTTGAGAATACATTAATATTATTAATTCTACATTCATTTATAAATGACATAGAATTTAAAAAATCTCTTCCTATTCTGCTATATTCCGCCATTATTATGACATCTCCAGATTTCATTTTTTTAAATTCCTCACCTAATTTTCGCCTTTTCCAATCTTTACGTCCGCTTACTGTTTCACTTATCCATATTACATTATCATACCCTTTCTCTTTCGCAAGTTTTGATATTTCTACCTTATTATTATCTACATCTTGCTTTTCTGTGCTTACTCTTAAATATCCAAAACACACCATTATATAATATCTATATAAAAAAAAACGGTTTCGATATACTATTTTCTTACTATTATATATATGTTTGATATTACTATTGATTACACAATATTAACGCCAGCAGATTTAGATATATTAAAAAGAATATATAAAAATATTCGCGGTAATGTGATAGTTTATAAAAATAATGCAATATTGCAAGAAATATCATATTGTCGCAATCCATTAAAATATGTAAATAAACAAAGTTTCTGCATATTTCTAAGATTAACATTAAATTACGTTTATTCTCTTAAAATAATAATGATTAAAATTGAAAAAATAAATAATGAAATATTATTCAATCTTTATAACGATTGGATTAATTCCATTGATAATTGTTTTTCTTCCTACATATTTAAAAATAAGTTTATTCAATATAAATTTAAAAGACCCAAAAGTTCCATAAATATCGATGAACTTATTAATGTATGCAAACTTAGTAAAACTATAACTCATATATTAAAAATATCTAATTCTATGTTATTAATGACAGATAATAAAAATATATTTATATTAAATATTGACTTAACCAATAAAAATAATAATATTAATATAAGATTTGATTTAAATAATGGGTTTTCTCATTTAATTGAGCCTAGGACTGATTTGGATGATATAAATAAATCTTTTTATAAATGGAAAATTGATAACTATGAAGGACCGTTTATAAATTAATTATTTTTTATATAGTAATTTTAATTAAATATATATACCAAAAAAATAACGGTAAATATATAAGTTATTTTAATATATATAGAAAAATAAAGGGATAAAATTTATATATAAGTTTATTTAAAGAATAAATAAAAGGATATAAAAAATATCTATATAAATAAAGGATGATGGACAATTTATTTATTCTATATAAAAAATAAAATCTATCTCAATTATATAATGAAGAAAATTATTTATAATTGTTCACAATGCAATAATGATGCATCTGATGTGTTTATTGAATTTAATTATCCTTCCGGTAATTTTCACATTTGTAAAATATGTAGTGTTAAATATACATTGGATAAAATATGGGACCTGTTATTATATAGACATGATAAAATTACTGCGTATCTTGTGAGTAATTATACTGTATAGATTTTTAAAAAAGAATGCGTTTATTTTTAAAAAAATAATATATATAGATATATTATAATGGAGACTTTCAGAACTCTTGGATTATGCGATCAATATATTTGCGATATCATTGAATCACATTTAAATAATATATATATGATTGATCATAAAAAAAAGTATGCAAGAGCATTAGATAATATTATTGGTAATTTCGAATTCACTGAAAAAGAATACTATAATTTACCTTTATTTAATGATGATATAAAATTATCAAAATATCAATGGGGTTGGTATATTATTGAAAATAAATATAAAGGTAGGCTATATTTTGAACACCGCGCTAAATATGGATATAATAATTTATGTGTTCCACTCGCGAGATCCACAGATCCGATAGATGGAGATGAATATTTATATGTTAATGTTAGTAAATTTAGATACGAGAACCCATATGAAGATTACGATGATGACGATGAAGATATTAATTAATTCATACCAATTTATTTTATATTTATATAATATAGAATGAAACATATATTGAATTATAAAAGAGAAATAATTAAATGTGAAACATGTAATAAAAATATAATAACTTATCCATTTACTATTAATGGAAAAGATTATTGTAGAGATTGTTTTGATACATCTAAATTATCCATGACGGATAAAGATTATAATGAATGGTTAAATAATTGGAGACAATAAATTTATATAATATTATATTTTATATAAATGCTAAAGGAAATATATTGTGAAAGAAATAAAACTCATTATGTATATGGAGAAGAAAATATATATTATGAAAATACACCAATAACATATATTCATATAAAACCACGTTTTTCATTAAAACAAAGAATAATAAGATTTTTTAAATGTTTATAAATAATATGTAATAACCTGATTTGGTATAACAACAATTCCTGTAAATGGGGATTCATCTGCCATGTTAATCTGCCATGTTCCATCATCATATATAGAAAATTTCATAACTGCTGGAGCACCTTTATTAATACCATTGAAAAATACATATCTGAAATTACTAGGTCTATACATTGGTGGAAACACAACACCGGGATACGAATATATATAGGCTGCAGATTCTGCTCCACTTCCACCACTTCCCCCCCATGCTAATCCAATAACCGGTGGGATTGCATCAAAAACAGTTTCTATAATTCCAGATAATACACCAGATTCAGCAATTGAGGCACCATTACCAGAAACAACGCTTGTTCCCATCATTAATGTGAAATTATCCAACGCGAGAGTCACCATTTGTTTTGATCCCACTGTTTCCAATAAGAAACCACAATAATAATTGGTAACGTGAAATGTTATAATTCCTGATACATACGCAAATTCTAACGGAACATAATTATATGTAATATCTGAATATATATGCCCAGATATTGATAAATCACCGGCGATTCTTATATCACCGCCAATATATGCATTTTGATATATACCAACTCCTCCCTTTACTGTTAATGCGCCTGTTAATATACTTGTTGAATTAGTTGTATTTGTCATATTAAATGTCCCTGATAAATTTACATCATTATCAATAGCAACTCCTCCCTTTACTGTTAATGCTCCTGTAGATACGCTTGTTGTTCCTGTTGTATTTGTTAAATTTATTACTGCAGTTGGATCAAATGGTGTAATTCCACCTCCGTGAATTGTTCCTCCAACATATAAATCATTTTTTATTCCAACACCACCATTTACTGTTAATGCCCCTGTTGATGTGCTTGATGATCCTGTTGTATTTGTTAAATTCAATACTGCAGTATTATCGAACGGTGTTATTCCACCTCCGTGTAATGTTCCACCAACATATAAATCCTTAGCAATTGCAGCACCTCCAGCCAAAATAACTGATCCTGTTGATGTGCTTGAACTATTTAATTCATTATTTTGGTATAATACACCATTATTATTGATATCTCCAATAACTGTTAAATCCTGTCCAATATATGCATTTTCATTATTATGATACCTATATGTATATAATTTCTTTGATATACTCATACCTCCATCTACATGGACTGCACCTGTTTCTATATCTGTAGCATCATCTACACTATAACATTTAATCGTACCGCCAACATTTAAATTTTCACCAATACCAACACCACCAATAACTGTTAATGTCCCTGTATCTGTGCTTGTTGATCCTGCCGTATTTGTTAAATTTAATACTGCTGATGGATCAAATGATCCACCTCCTCCATTTCCGTATATTGTTCCTCCAACGTGTAAATCTTTTCCAATAGAACAACCTCCTCTTACTGATAATGCCCCTGTTAATGTATCTGTAGCATTTATTGTATTAGTAATTGTTAATGTATCGCATTCCAAATCCCATTGATTAACCCCATTAACTTTTAGAATATTTGATATACTCATTTTATATAATATTACATTATATAATATTTCAAATAAAAATATCGATTAAATTATTTACGTTGCTTTGTTTTGTTGGTGGCGGTAATTCATATAATTCATTTACTTCTCTAATACTGAACCATTTATAATATTGTGCCCCATATACCGGTGTTGTGTAATCATTTCTAATAAAAACACTGTAATTTGATTGCGCTGGTGAATATGCACTCGTCCCAATTGGTGTCTTTCCAAGATATTGCGCACATAATGGCGCTCCTGTCCAAAAACTGCCTGGAATTGATGTATGAGTTATTAAATCTGGTTCCATGCTATCCTGTGGAATATCAGTTGTTTGCGCCGCTGACCAACCCATAACATCTGTAAAATCATTTATCTTATTCCATGTTCCTCCATTTAATCCATTAGTTAAATCCATATATATTTGTAAATTTGTTTTCAATACATTTGAATATTCCCTAAATATATATTTAAATCCAATCCATTGATTTAATGGTGATGCTCCTGAAAATGGAAAACGCGCAACACTTGAAGCCTCGCTTACTGTTTCTGGAAAATAACATTCTTTTTTCATATAACACGCTCCTGATGCGCATTGAATTTGCCCATACATTGTCCTACTTGAATAATCCCCATAATTTGACGTTGGTGTATGATCCGGAATATGATTTGTTCCCCATCCAACTGTAGCCCCACTATATGATTGGAATACATCATTACGTGTATATAATGTATACATTGTTACCTCGCACGAATTCCAAGGTGTTAAATTCATACTTGGTGAATATCCAGAATCATTATCAGCTATTCCATTACTTGATCTCACATATACACGCGGCGCTATTCCATACATGCACATTGTTCCAACGCTTGATGTTGGATCACCTGCTAACGGAGTTGTTCCACCTATTACATATGTTCCGGTATTGCCTCTAAAACATACTTCCGGATCTGTTGATTGACTTGCAGAAGTAGAATAAAATACTCTCATACTTCCATTTTGCCAATTGCTTACCCATGTTCTGCCTCCTGATTTTGTAGGCATTAATTCTGTTATTCCGAATATATCTGTCATATTATAAAATAATCACAGATAATAAATTTATACACTTGTTCCATCAGTAATTAACCCAAAATTTGCAAGTGTTGTTATTAATGATGCTAATGCATCGTTTGCATTTCTTGATCCTGATACTGTTGGCTTTGAATTAACGCTATTAGTTCCAAAAAATCCTATACCTCCTCCTATATTTAAATTTTTGGAAATTCCAACCCCTCCAGCAACTGAAAAAGCCCCACTATATATATCCGTGCTGTTTGACGTTGCTGTATATAAACCATATCTAAACACCGTATGATCCACTGTCAATGTTTGCAACCCTCCTGCAGTTCCGATCGTTAAATCTTTACTTATATAGGCACCTCCTTTAATTATTAATGAACCTGTTGATGTGCTTGTTGTGTTTGATGTATCATTAATAATTAATTTTCCAATATTAGAATCTCCACTAATACCAATACCCCCAGAAATAACAACAGATCCAGTTGTCATATTGGTAGAATTAGAAGTGCCCAATACTCTTAATGTACCACCAATGAATTCATCAGATATAATACCTAATCCACCATTAACAACTAATGCTCCAGTAGTAGAACTCGTTGAATTATTAGTGTTATATATAGTTAATGTTCCATAATTTGCTGAAACGATCGAACTGTTAATTGTGGATGCATACAAGCAATTAGTCAAAGTCAATGAAGTTATAACAGCAGGACCCAAATATTGTCCATCTAATCCCGAAATAGTAGAAGTATCAGCAATAACATTATAATTGAAATATTGATCAGATGTAAAAATTGAATTAGATAATATTAAAACTGAGTGATCCAAAAAAAATCTACAATAATACGTAGGACTGCTTGATGTACTACCATACGCAAACATACCATTTATTTTTAAACCTGCTCCCTCTAAATGTATAGGGTTTTGCGATTGTTCACAATAATATGTAGATATTACATTATCAGTATTAAAAAATGTGTCATTTGAAGATGTGCAACCAGGTCCAATTGAACTCCATGAAGGTCTACCGTTTTGTATATATATACCAGTGCCTACTAATCCAGTAGGTGCTATTACATTATTTGATCCGTCATTATCGAAAATTTCACAGCATATATTGTTAAATGTAGTAGAATGGAAGAGTCCAAATATACCAATTTCACCGACATGTAACCCATTAATAGAAATATCGCTCAGAGAGTTGCAATTACTCAAATAATCATAAGGTGTAGCAGGTTTATCATTGCGTTGAGAACCAAAGGGATCAAAACCATTTATACTCGATTTAATACCAATTTTGCAACCCATAATAATTATATTTTTCAATGAACAAAAGAGAGTATAACGTAATCTTATACCATATGCAAAATTAGATATATAAACATTAAATATATTAGAATAAAATGAAGCTCCGTTATTTGTGTTTCCAATTGCAATATTATTGCTTATATTAGTATTAGTAAATTTTAGATCTGATATTGTATTATATTTATTTATTACAAATACAACTATATTATTTGTTGTTGTTGTGTTTATAATTGTATTATTGGATCCATCTCCATGTATTGATTTATAATTTGCAATATTTACAGATGTATTAATTAAATAAGTTCCCGCAGGAACTCTAATATTATCATATGTATTTAATGCGTTTTGGAAATATGTGCTACAATCTACGGCGGCTGTATTTGTTCCATATGGGATAAATTCTAAAACTGTGTGCTCTATATTATTTGATAATGGTAAAGATTTCCAATATAAATTTCCATCGGATGCACATGTAAGAGTTCCAGATGTAGTATTATTGGTATCTGAATATAATTGAATTCCACCAGTTGATGGAAATGATACTAAATTATAATTGGTTTTTGTTGGAGGTGTATATGTTGTTGTGTGTTGTTTTGTCATAAATAATTCCACAAATGATATAGTAAATGAGGCAGTTGCGGGAGAATTAATAATTAAATATGAGCTGTATGTTCTTATTGCTGTTGCTGTTTGTGTTGAGCCTAGTTGTGTTCCATTTACAAATACTTGCGTTGAGCCTGTAGTAAAATCCCAATCTACAGATATGAAATAATCTGTTCCAGATACCGGATTAAATGCCGCCAAATTTGCGTCAAAAATAGTTAATCCATTTGAATCGATACATTTTAATTTTAGATTTCCTGATGTAAAATGATATAATAATATGGAATTATTGCCATTTGCAGAATTACCATATAATTGCATAATATTAACTGTTGTAGTTGGTGGATTTGAATAATGTGAATTAGTTTTAAAATAACATGACATAGTTCCAACCTGTCCGCTATCCACATATTGCCCAGTTATATATTTTAATTGAGACATAGTAGAACCACCGGCGTTTAATAAAATTCCGTTTGAAATTGCTAAATCACCACTAAAAGAACTATAACTTCCAGAAGATACAGAACCCGTCGAATAATTAGGATTATATTGATCACCATATAAAAAGAAGGTAAAATTAGGAACATTACGAATATTAGCGCCACCATTTAATGTTGTTAATTCCAAATTACCGGAACCTGCACCAACAGATAATGAACCATATTTATCGTATGTTGAGGTAGTTGTACCGTATAAATTAGGATTTACAAACATTCCCTCTACACATCCAATTTTTTTCATACTGCATATAGCGCCATAATCATATATAGGGGCATTAGTTAATTTACTTATTGCCAAGTTGTCGACTCGTTGTAATTTTAATTGTGTATTTGCTGATGTAATTAAACCGGATGCAGATGAACCAATAACTAAATTACCGCTACTGTCATTTACTAATGTTGAAAATAAACCAGCGCCACCAGATAATGTTAAACCATTTGAACCAATATATACATTTCCGGCAGATATACCACCATTAACAATTAATGTTCCTGTAGATGTGCTTACGGCTTCCGTAGTATTATATAAATAAAACACATCAGATGATGAAAAACCCGTATTAGTATCGGTATCATATAGGAAATTATCAATATATCCATTAGGATAAGATGCAGCGCCATAATTCTGTATAATTAAAGGTGTATCAGTATATAAGGCATTTAATACAGTTCCTGCAGATGATCTAATAAATACATTATAAGTTGAACCGGATTGATATACTAAAAATCGCGGCATAGAATTAATTAAAAAATTATTGAGATTTGATGAAATATTTACACCATTAATTAATAATTCCGTTATTTGGTTCGTTTCTGTTCTTGCTAATATATTTAAGTTTTGTGATGTAGTCATTGTATATAATAAAAACCAATCTGAAGACGACAAATATAATGATCTTGGGTTACTTTCAATAATACTGCCACCAACATATAAATCCTTAGCTATTGCTGCTCCTCCATTAATTACAAATGCGCCGCTCATTGTATCTGTTGCGTTCAATGTTGAATTAACATGAGATGAAACTGAAGTTAATGAACCTCCAATATTTGCATTTCCACCAACATATATATTATTACCTATTCCAATTCCTCCATTTAATGTTAATGCTCCTGTCGATGTTGATGTT
>OBLY010000024.1_pt1 | contig 20484 bp, 20 predicted proteins | sample 1539041 | NCBI WGS metagenome assembly OBLY01 (sample SAMEA2690973, study PRJEB22502) | sediment metagenome | biome: Billabong; feature: Tropical; material: Sediment | place: Australia | collected 2013-05-14 | depth 1 m
GGTCGTTATAGCCCCCCCGTCTCCCGCGCATCCTAAAATTTTCGCAGGATAAAAACTGAAGCATCCCGCCAATCCAAAAGAACCTCCCTTTTTATCTTTAAATTTGGCGCCCAAAGCTTGAGCCGAGTCTTCGATTACAATTAAATTATGCTTATGGGCAATTTCCAAAATCTTATCCATTTGGCAAACTCTTCCGTTTAAATGGACGGGCATTATGGCTTTTGTCTTTGGAGTAATTCTTTCTTCTATTTTACTTGCATCTATAAGAAAGTCTTCCCCCACATCCACTAAAATAGGTTTTGCTCCAGCATGATAAATAGCTTCTATGGTTGCAAAAAAAGTATGTGAAACTGTTATTACCTCATCGCCTTCGCCGACTCCTGCCGCCATTAAAGAAAATATCAAAGCATCCGAGCACGAGTTAACGCCAATAGCGTATTTCGTTCCAACATATTCAGCCAATTTATTTTCAAATTCTTCGACATCGCTCCTCAAAATCAAGTCTCCCCGCATTAAAACGTTTTTAACCGCAAAATCAATTTCTTTCTCCAAATTTTTGTATTGCAAAGAATAGTTTACAAAAGGCGCTTTCATAATTTTGTAATTTCACCTTATCACCCTGAATTAAAAAATCAACCGTTTCAAGCACGAAATGTAAAGTAATATATTTATCACAATCGGTGTGATTATGTTAAAATGTTCAACATCGAGTGTTGAACATTTGGGAGAGGCGAAGCCTCTCCCAAACTTTAGGCCCGAGAGAGAATGTTCTCGGGCTCTTTTTTTGCAACAGATAAGATTTTCTTGGAAATAGATTTAAAATCGAGACCGTAATATTGATTAAGATATTCCATGCTGCCGGTTGTCCTGGGATATTCGTCGGGAATGCCAATTTTCTTAAAATTCCCCTTAAAATTTGTTTCATTTAAAACATCTTGAACCGCCGACCCCAAGCCGCCAATAATGTTATGGTCTTCTAAAGTAAAAATAAATTCGTGAGTTTTTGCTAAATTATTTATCAAATCTTTATCGATGGGTTTTATTGTCGGCATGCTTACAAGTGTAATATTGCAATTTTTTTCGGCTAAAAACTTCCTCGCCTCTTCAGCTTCATAAAGCAAGCTTCCTGCAACAATTAATGCAATATTTTCTCCCCTATTCAAAACTATTCCTTTTCCAATTTTAAAATTAGGATTTTCTTTGTGGATAGGAGAAGGATTGTCTCTTCCGAATCTTATATATAAAGGGCCCGGATAATTAACAGATTCCTTGGCGACTGCCTCGACTTCAAACAAATCTCCCGGGGCGACAATTGTCATTCCCGGCAAACTTCTCATGCAGGCAATGTCTTCAATCGACTGGTGGGTTACTCCGTCTTTTCCATAAACAAGCCCTCCTCCGCCGCCCATCAAGACAACATTCAAATTTTCCAAGCAAAGATTAACTTTTATGCTTTCCAAGGCGCGTAAAATTAAAAATGGGACAATCGAATAACAATAAACTTTCTTTCCCGACCAAGCCAAGCCTCCGGCGATTCCAATCATATTTTCTTCTGCCACTCCGCAGTTTATAAACTTTTCCGGAAATTTTTCTCTGAAAGAACTAAAAAACCAGCCCAAATCGGCCGTAAGCATAAGAATATTCGGATTGTCTTCAATTAAATTTTCTATTTCTTTTACAAATGCCGCGCGCATAGGAAATTTTTTAACAAATAAATTATGACAATTCTGTTAAAGCTTTTTTATATTCTTCTTCATTCGGGTATTTTGAATGCCAAATAATTTTATTTTCCATAAAAGAAACCCCCTTGCCTTTTGTTGTATGGCAAATAATTGCCAAGGGCTTATCTGCCGGCCTTACTGCCGAAATTATTTCTTCAACATTGTGGCCGTCAACTTCTTTTGCTTCCCAGCCAAACGATTCAAATTTTTCGGCTAATTTATTTAAATTTAAAGCATCTTCAATTTTGTCTATGGCTTGAATTTTATTGTAATCAACCAAAACAATTAAATTATTTAAATTGTGTTTTGAGGCAAACATCAATGCCGGCCAAACACAGCCCTCTTCCAAATCTCCGTCTGAAGATAAAATAAAAATTTTAGAATCGGAGCCATCTATTTTCCTCGCCTTCGCCATTCCGCAACCAACCGAAATGCCATATCCCAATGAGCCGGTTGTAAGCTCAATGCCAAAATCCAAGTTTCTTTTGGGATGATATTCGAAATCTTTTAATTTCGGCATAAATCCCCTTTCAATCAAAACAGCATACAATGCCGGAGCAGCGTGGCCCTTGCTCAAAATAAAAATGTCGCGGTTTGGGTCTTTTTTTGTTTCTGGCGCTACATTTAAAATCTTAAAATATAACGCGACTAAAATTTCAACGCAAGAAAAACATCCGCCTATATGCGGGCTTTTTGCGCTATAAAGCATCTCCAAAATCTCTCTCCTTATCTTTTTTCCTATTTCATTATAATTCATAAGGCTTTAAGGAAAGTTTTTATAAGTATTTGCAAGTCTAGCATAAGAGATTTTTTTTGGACATATTCTATTGCCAATTTTATCTTTTTGGGCTTTATCAATTCCCTATAAGCTTGGTGAGGGTCGGCGGCGCCTTTCAAGATTTCTTCTTCATGAATATCTTCCAAAGTCGCCAAATCAGTCAAACCGGGTTTCACGCTTAAGATTATTTTTTTTACTTCTTCGGGATAAGTTTCAACTTCGGAAGGCACTTCCGGCCTTGGTCCCACAAAACTCATTCTCCCAAGAAATATATCAAAAAACTGGGGAAGTTCATCCAAATTATGGTCCCGCATGAACTTGCCAATTTTGGTTAAACGAGGGTCATCTGCCGAAGTTGAAGGGCCCCCGATTTTATCCGCATTTAAAACCATGCTCCTGAATTTAAACATCTGGAATATTTTGCCATTTTTACCAACTCTTTTGCCTCTGTAAAAAACAGTTCCCCCATCTTCTTTTTTAATTTTAAAATAAAGAAAAAGCATTATTGGCGAAGCCAAAATAATTCCAATAATAGAAAAAATTATATCAAACGCCCTTTTAATCATGATTTTTGCATAAGAAATACGATTTTAAAGCAGTATTTATTTAAAAATGGAAATAATTTTAAGATTTTGCGGTCTATTTTTTCCAAAAAGTTTAAAAAACTAATTCCTTGCTTATATTTCAAAAATGGAATGGCAATCCAAGATATCAAATGAAAATAATGAGTTTCAATTTTGGGAAAATATTTCTCCGCCGCCTTTAAATCGCTGACTTTAAAAATGTGGCCTTTGGACCAAGTTGTGCTTTTGCCAAAAAGTTTATTAATTTCTCTTTTTAAGTTTGTAAAGGGATTATGGCCGAGGGTTTCCATTCCCACCAGCAATCCTTTTGGCTTTAATACTCTGGAAATTTCTGAAAAAGCCTTTTCATGATTAAGCGAACAAAAACTTTCTGAATCAAAAACAATATCAAAGCATTCACTTTGAAAATCAATTTTCTCGCAATCCATTTTAAAAAATGAAACATTTTTTAAATTGCAGTTTTTTCTTGCAAAGTCCAAAGCATTTTCAGACAAATCTATGCCGACCACTTCTTTTGCTTTTTGGCCAAGCCAATTTGAATATTTTCCGCCCCCGCAGCCATAATCTAAAACTTTTTTCCCGGCAATATTTCCGCTTGCAACTTCTTTAAAAAAGATAAAACTTTTTAAGCTCCACAGGAAAAATTGCTTGCCGTAGTTTTTTGAATTATAAAATTTTATTTCTGCTTCTTTCCTTACATCCATAAAATTAATTTTAAAGTTCCCCACACAGAACCTAGCCCGTATCCCAAATGCCTCACAAAAAAAGCAAAGGGCATAATAAAAAACAATTTCCAGTTTCTGCATTTAAAAGACACTTGAAAAGAAGAAGCCAAAGAAGCAATAAAATATAGGGCGACGGCCCCAAAGAAAAACCATCTGAAAAGAATAAAAAATATTGATAATATACTCAATGCAATCATTCCCGAAACAAATAAAAATGGAATATAATGCCTCATTCTTAAAGGCATTTTAACAAATTTCAAAGGATAAATCGCCCAAACCCCGTCTTTTAAATTATGTATAAAAAAATCTTTGAAGTTTGAGCGGACATAGTAATAACCCACAATTTCAGGTATCAAAAGAATCTTCCCCCCGTTTCGCCTTAATCTCAAATTAAATTCCATATCCTGGCTCCTCACCAGATTTTCATTAAACAAGCCCACTCTTTCAAATATTTCTTTTCTATAACAGCCAAAAGGCACGGTATCCACCCACTTTATTTCTTTTGCTCCAATTTTGTAATAAGCATTTCCTGTTCCAAATCTATGCGACAAAGACTGCGCAATTGCCAATCCCTTTAAGCTATTATCGCGAGGGGTTATTACCCAAATTCCCCCGACATTATCAGCCTTGAATTTATTTAAATATTTAATGCTTTTTGAAATATAATCTTTTTTATACGCAGAATGGGCATCTATTCTGATTACAATATCATAATGAGCCGCTTTTATTCCAATATTCAAGGCGGTTGGAGTTATTTTTTTAGGATTTTCTAAAAGGGTTATGAAATCATATTTTTTCTGATATTCGCTTACAATTTCCCGCGTCTTATCCTGCGACATGCCGTCAATGACAAAAATTTCCATTTTGTCTTTTGGATAATCGTTTGCCAAAACAGAATCCAAGCACCGGCCGATAAATTTTTCTTCATTTCTGCAGGGGATAATGATTGAAACTTTCATATTTTATTTACTCCAAGAGGGATATATGTTCCTTTTTTAAATTTATTTTTGTCTAAAATCCTCCAGCAGTCTAACAAATATTTATTTTCGAACCAAGCTGGGTTTAAGTTTTCAAATTCTTTCCAAGGAGTAAGCAAGCAGATCAAATCACTCTTCTTGATGCATTCCTCCGCCGAAAAAACATTTGATTCTTCTTTAACCACAGGGTCAAAAGCAAAAAAATCAATTCCCTTTTCTTTCAGCGCATTTATTAATTTAAACGACTGAGATTCCGAAATCACATTTGTTTCCGGCTTGTAAGCCAAACCCAAAATCCCAACTCTTCCTCCTTTCGGAAGAAAAGAAAGAATAAGCTTAAGGAGCCTTTCGGGCTGTTCTTGGTTTATTTTTTCCGTTGCCTCTGAAAGATAAAATGGAACATCATATTTTTTGGCAGCGGCTAAAAGAGCTTTATTGTCCCTAGGAAAACATGGGCCTGCATATCCTAAAGCCCCTTTCAAATATTTATGGCCGATTCTTTTGTCGCACCCAATAGCGTCAGTTACTTTATCTATATCTCCGCCTTCCACTTTTTCGCAAAAAGCCGAGAGCATATTTGCAAATGAAATTTTAGTTGTAACAAAAGCATTTAAACTTATCTTTGAAATTTCAGCATTTACAATGCTCATCCTTTTCACAGGAGGCTTGTTTTCGCAGATATTTTTATAAAAATTTTCCAAAATTTCTCCGCTTAAAGAATTTAATTCTCCTATTAAAATAAAATCAGGGTTCAAAATATCATAGATAACACTTCCCAAAGCTATAAATTCCGGATTATAGCAAAAACCGAAATCTTTTCCGCAGGTTTTTAAAATGGGAAGAATGTCTCTTTCGCAAGAACCGGGAGTCACCGTGCTCACCAAAACAACCATATGAAAAGAATTTTTTTCTTTTAAAGCTTGGGCTATTTCCTGGGCCGCCGAAAACGCATATTCGGTTGAAAAATCTCCGTCTTCTTTGCTTGGAGTGGGAACAACAATGAAAGTAATGTCGGAATTTAAAACTGCTTCTTTGCAGGTTTTAAGCGTTTGAAATTTATCTTTATTTTTCTCCAAGTAAAAATCAAGGCCTTTTTCTATAACTTTTTTTGGATTGGGATCATATCCAAATACGGGGCAGCCTTTAGATGCTAAAACCGCAGCCAATGGCAAGCCTAACTTTCCTAGTCCTACAACTGATGCTTTTTTTATTTCCATAATTCAAATTTTGGCTGTTTTTGCCTTTTATATTCTGTTTCACTTATTCTTTTTAAAATTTTATTTGAAATTTCTTTTGGAATTCCCGACTTTTCTTCAATTTCTTCAAACAAACATTTATTTATTAAATGCCAAAATATAACTTTATCGGCATCTTCATAAGTAAAACCCAACTCTCCTTCATCTGTTTGCCCGTCCCACAATCCAGCCGTAGGAGCTTTTTCGATTACCCAATTTGGAACCTTTAAATATTCAGCCAGTTGATAAACTTGTTTTTTTAGCAGTCCGGCTATCGGGCTTATATCGCAAGCTTGGTCCCCAAAAAGAGTAAAATATCCCAAATAGTATTCACTTAAATTTTCTGTTCCGATTACCAATCCGTTAAGTTTTTTTGCAAAATTATATTGAATAACCATTCTTATTCTTGCCGCAATATTTCCTTTGCTTTGCTTGTCCAAATCCCCAAGTTCTTGAGAAATTTTATCAACAATCGGCCCAATGTCAATTGTGCGGCAAGTTTCAATCAAATCTTTTCCTTCAATGCCCCTGCCGCCGCAGGGCAAACTTAAGGCAAAAACATCCAAGCCCGCTTTCTGGCATAGAAAAAGAGAAACAGCCGAATCCACGCCCCCCGAAATTCCTAGAACAGCTGTTTTCTTTTGCCTTTTGGCAAATTCTTCTTTTAAAAATTGCGCAATTTTTTCCGTTGTTTCTTTTGGATTTATATTTATTTCCATAAAATTTTTCTCATTTGTCTCCATGCTATCATCATCAGCCAGCCAGGAAACAAAATTATTTTAAAATTATAAAATTTATCGTAGTTGCGAAATGGAAAAGTGATGATTTTATAAAAATTTATTCTCGCTTTTCTTATTTCGCCTTTTTCCAAGAAAAAGTTTGCATCTCTAATTGCAAAAGCATGCCCCGGCCCTCCCGCCAATTTCTCGTTTTCCTTGGCTTCATCTCCCTTCCAAATTCCTTTCATTCCAAGAGGGTTTGAATAAGAATGGTTTTGATGTATTGCCTTAATTTCGGAAGTTGCATCAATTACTGGAACCCCTGAAATATAGGCTTTGTAAACCAGCCAGCTGTCCCAAAAAGTTCGGCCGATTGCAAAAGAAGGAATGCTTCCAAAGATTCCCTTTGGAAAAATAAAATAATCTATGCCGGTGGAACCGTGGATTTTCCATTTGGGCATGGCTTCTTTTAATAAGTTATCTTGCCATTTTGAGTTTTTAAAATCAATTTTCCTTTCAAAATCAAAATCATGTCTTCTCCCAACCATTAAAAATCTTTCTAAGTTAACTTTTTTAACAGCCTCAACAAAATCATCCATTAAAATAATATCTGCATTTACATAAGCTAAAATTTTTCCGGAAGCTGTTTTTTCAGCTCTTTCGAAAATATCATTTATCAAGGGCGTCCCGCATTTATTTGTTTTAATTTCAGAGCCAAACAAAATTACTTCTGTTTCTTTCAGCTGGCGCCAGCTCCCAATTGCATTTTCTTGGATTAAGCCGATTTTCCCCTCAAATGGTTTTGGCATTGAAAAAATTGTAATTAAAGGATTATTCATATTTCCCAATTAAAGCATGCCCAACTCCTTTGAAAATAAATTTTAATTTATTCAATTTGTCTTCTTCGTAAAGAACAATTAATCCCGGTTTAACAAAAATATGCCAGATTATTCTCCTTAAAGCCCAATACGGCTCTTTTAAAAAATACTCTTTTACCAAGATTAAACCGTTTCTTGTCATAAAATAACATCTTTTTGCCGAATGATTGGTGACTACTATTTTTTTTCCAAAAAAATTGAAAAATTTGTTAGAATTTCCTATTTCCTGATTTAACTTTGCATTATATGCGATTATTATTTTAAATCCTGCTTTCCTTAATTTTAAGGAATAATCAGTATCAATAGAATCAATAAAAAATTCTTCTCTGAAAAAGCCGCTTTTTTCAAAAGCTTCCCTGGAAAGCAAAGTTCCTGTTGCCATAACTATATCTCTTTCAAAAAAAATTTTATTTGTTTGCCTTGAAGAATATTTAACCGCTTGGTTCAGATTAGTCCAAATGCAGTTAGAGCCTACCGCTCCAACTTTATCTTTAAACGGGCAGGAGATATAAGCTTTTATCAATTCTTCAACCATGCCATTGTGGCAAAAACTATCTTGGTCCATAAGCAAAAACCAATTGAAACCGTTTTCTTTTGCCCAGGCTGCGCCCAAATTCAAATCTCTTCCCTGGCCAAAGTCTTTGTCATTTGAAATAAGCTTTGCATTTTGCGGCAAAATATTAAAATTAATTTTGTGCGGGCCGCTGTTGATAATAACCATTTTCCCAACTTGGCAAGTTAAAGATTCCAAATTTTTTGAGAAATTTTGCGGCGGGTTATGCGCCACAATAATTGCAGCTATATTTTCTTTTTTGGGAAAAACTATTTGCATAAAATTTTCTTCAACCCTTCTTCCAAAGAAACCTCCGGTTCCCAGCCTAAAATTTCCTTTGCTTTAGAAAAATCCAAAGAATATCTCATTTGCTCCCCTTGTCGGTCTGGCAAATAAATAGGATTTGCCTTTTTGCCCAAAATTTCGGCTATTTTCGAATAAAGCTCATTCAAAGCAGTTTCTTTTGAGGTTCCCAAGTTGAAAACAGGATCGGCAAAATCCCCGGGCAAATCTAAAACTTTTAAATTGGCTTTTATAATATCTGAAATAAAAATATAATCGCGGGTTTTTGTTCCGTCGCCCCAAATCGAAGATTGTCCGCCGGAAGAAATATTTCTTATGTAATCCGCCATTGCCCCAGTTATTTGCCTTGGCCCGTAAACAGCGGCGTTTCTGAATATTGCGTAATTTAAACCGAAATTTTTTTTGAAAAATTTTAAGTAATTTTCAATAGTGTATTTTGCAATCGAATAAGAAGAAACAGGCTGGAATGGCTCTGTTTCTTTGGCGGGAAGGTTATTTGTATTCCCATAAATAAAGCCAGAGGAAGAAAAAATCACTTTTTTAATTTTAAAATCCCTTGCATTTTTAAGCAAATTAACAGAACCAGTTATGCTATCCATATCTAAAAGAGGATTTTCAGTTGATTTTGGAACTAAAACATTGAAAGCAAAATGATAAATAATTTCCGGATTTTCTTTTTCAAAGATATCTTTTAAATTCTTATCGGCAATATTTAAGTTATAAAACTTGGCTTTGGAATTTAAATTTTCTTTTCTTCCAGTAACAAAATTATCAACTATAACAACTTCGGCTCCTTTTTCTATTAAAGCATCTGTTAAATGGGAACCGATAAAACCCGCGCCTCCAGTAATTAAAATTTTAAATTTTTCCAAATTCATTATTAGCTGATAATATCACGAAAGACAAACCGGTAAAATACCAATATGTTTCTGCAATTTTTACTGACATAAAAGAATCGGCCGGAATTCCAATTATAAGCATTACAACGGTTATCATAAAAAGCCCGGCGGCTATTGCAGTGTAAAAAGCATTTTTTCCTTTTAAGAAACACCAAAAGCTTTTTCTTAAAATTTCCTCAATTAAAAAGGCAAATGCTAAAAAACCCAGAATACCCCTTTCTAGAAAAATTCTTATATACTGGCAATGGCACTCGCCGAAAACTCCGCGGCCAAACATAATAAAAAATGGGGAGCTGTTGTAAAATAATTCCACGTGCCTTTTTAAAATCTCAACACGCGATAAATAATCTTTTGAAGAATATTCCCACATTGCCCCTCTTATTTGGTCAATCAAAGAATTCCTTCCCCAGATAATTAAGACAACAAGCGCCAAAATAAAAATTGAAAACATTAAAATCCGCCGTTCGGGAACTTTTATAAAATAAAAAAGCCAGCTCAAAAATAAAACTCCAAACATGGCAAAGTAATTGGTGCTTGACCCCGAAACCAAAACTCCCAAAGTAAGACTGGCGATTATCAGCCCAATTATTATTTTCTTAAAAAGAGATTTTTTTGAAGGAAGGTAATAATAAAGAAAAATATTTGCCAAAAAAATAAACGTAATCAAAATAAACCCTGCCGAAGGGTAGGGGCCTTTTGGCTCCATATAAATTATAGGCCCGTAATAAAAACTGTATTTTATGCCGGTAAGCAATTCAAGAATTATCCAGGAAATATGAATTAATCCAAAAATAAACCAAAGCTTTATAAAAAATTTCACTGATTCTTTGTTATTTTTTGCATTATAAAAAACAAAGTAAAATAAAAAGAAGAATTCAATTTCTTTTAAAAAGTAAAAAAATCCGAGCGTAAATTTAAGGTTAAAAAATAAAAAGTTTACCAAAACACTAAAAAATCCCAGCCCCAGCCAGATTAAAACCGGGAAGGCCAAAGGCGGCCTTTCTATTTTATTTTTTAAAATCAAACTTATTATCCATGCTCCCCCAAGAAAAAGCAAAATAAAATCTTCGGCTCGCAATTCAAATCCCAAGCCGCCGGAAATATGCGTATCGCAAAGACTTGGAATTAAGCCAATTGAAATAGTAAGTAAAATTAATTTCCAGTTTTTCTTAAAAAAGCTTATCATAATTTATGATATCCCTTTTTATTTTAAGAAGAAGCCTCCAAAAGGAAAAAGACCCTAACTTTCCGAAAAGCGATTCTGGGAAATTCTTCTTTTTTAACCCTTCTTTAGTCAGCAAATAATCCGCTTCTCTTATAGTCATCACATCCAAATAATCCCGAGTTAACTTTTTATTATGCAAAGCCTCTTCTTTTTTAAAAATATTTTTTTGGATTGCATTATGGCTTGATTCATGGTCAGGATGTATTGCCTTTATCATTTCAGTTGCATCTATAATTGGTATTTTAAGTGAATGAGTTTTATAAACAAGCCAATTATCCCAGCCTGGCCTGCCGATAAAAAAATCGGGAAGTTTTACCGGAAAATTCTTTGGAAAAATAAAATAATCCATTCCCGAATATCCGTGAAGGCGCTTTTCACCTCTTTCATTTAAATCCAGCCTTTGCCCTATAATTAAATATAAAGGCAAATTCTTTATTTTTTCAATAGCTTGAATTATTCCAGGCTCAAAAATAATATCAGCATTAGAATAAACCAAAACATTGTTTTTTGCTATTTTTTTAGCTTCTTCAAAAACAAAATTCAAATAAGGCGTCCCGTTCCCATTTTCCCTTATTTCCCTTATTTGCAGCGCATTTAGTTCTTTTGCCGCATCTTCCATTCCTTCCTCATTGCCAAAAAGTAAAATTTCGCCGCCGGGGGAGGATTTTTTCCAGCTCAAAATCGCTTTTCTTTGGGAAATAGCATCTTTTCCCTTAAATGGTTTTGGTATTGAAAAAAAAGTAATCATGTGTTAAATTATTCCTATCGTTTAGCACCTTGCAAAACTATTTATATTCAGAAGGAGTCTTGCCATGAGAGAAGACATCGCAATCGCCACAGCCACATTCTACAAGAACGTAAATGATGCCAGGCTTCCGCTTGCAATCAAAACTATCCAGAATGCGACGGCAGCCGGCCACATTATAGTGGTTGTAGATGAATCTCCAGATTTAAACGTAAGCAAACTGATTGAAAAAGAAACAGCGATAGAGGTTCACAGGGTCTGCGGCTGGAAATTCAAAGGAATGGCTAATTCCAGGCGGCATGCGCTGGAACTTGCCGCCAAAAAGGCAGAAATAATCGTATGGATGGAGCCGGAGAAATATCCTTTCGTCGAATTCGTGTTGGAATTAGCCAAAGTGCTTATTGCGCAAGGAGCCGATATGCTTGTTCCCACAAGAATAAGTGTGGAAGGATACCCAATCATTCAACAAATGTTCGAAAGAATTAACAATGCCCTTCTCGAACTTGTCGCGGGGCAAAAAATCGACCATTGCGTGGGTGTAAGGGTAATGAACCGCAGAGCCGTCAAATACATTCTCGATTACCGCAGCAAAGTCGGCGATAATTGAGACATGCTTTTAATTCCAATCGTCCGGCTGATTGAAGATGGGGCGAAGGTTATCACTTACCCTGTTGGTTATCGCCATCCGCCAGAACAAACCGCAGATGAAATTACGCCCGAGAACCATAAGGCGTATACTCGGAAAAGAATGATTCAGCTTATGAACACGTACGAGGCGCTCGTGGCTGAAGGACTTCTTTAGGTTTTTGATGGAGCGGCGCAAGTCGCTCCTTTTTTATTTAGTTTTCAAAAAACTAATTATTAAAAAAATTGGATTGTTTTCAGAATATTTTCCTTGTCTAAACCAAAAAGGGATTGGATATTTTTTCTGCCGCCGTATCGGTAGCAATACCCTTCGCGGCAATCCAAACCAATTCTTTTTAATTGAATGGGAAGATTATTGTCTGTTAAAATTTCAGACACGCAGCTTCCCAAACCGCCCGGCAAAGTATGTTCTTCCAAAGTTATTATCTTTTTTGCTCCCGAAATTTTTTCTAAAAATATTTTTTGGTTTATAGGCAAAGAGCATAGGTCAATTACTCCGGCTCCGGTTTCATCTGAAACTTCCAAAGCCCTGTGGACCATGTTTCCGGTTGCAACAATAAAAATTTCTTTGCCTGGCCTTAAAACGTTTAAGCCGTCGGAAAAGTCGGTTCCTATATTATAAATAAGCGGGAGGGGCTCTCTATCCAACCTTACATAATTTGGCGCTTTCATTTTGCAGGAAGCTTGAGCCGCCCAGTCTGCCATAACATTGTCTGAAATGCTATTTACAGTTAAATTCGGAAGAATTCTCATAATAGATAAATCCTCCAAGGCATGATGAGTAGGCCCCGAATCATCATAACTAAAACCGGCGCCGACTCCCACGATAGTGACAGGAAGTTTCATGCCAGCCAAATTTACCCTGATTTGTTCGTAAATTCTCAAAGTTACGAAAGGAGCGATTGCATATACAAAAACTTTCTTTCCTGCCAAGGCTAATCCTGACGCCACCAGAATTGAATTTGCCTCGGCAATTCCCGTTTTAACAAACTGCCCGCTCAAATTTTTTCTGAATTTATCCAGAGACGGAGCTCCGCAATCGGCCGCCACCACAACAATATCGCTATTTTCTTTGGCTAATTCGTAAATCCTGTCCCAAAAAACATCTCTCATTGTCTTATTTTCCAAATTATTCATATTTTTAAATTTGGTTTAATTCATTTTTAGCTTCAACTGCCTGGCGCCCTTTGGGGGCAACGGCATGCCAAAGAGGAATATCAGTTAAAAAAGAAACTCCGTTTCCTTTTGTGGTATCGGCAATAATAACCAATGGGCGCTTATCTTTCCGTGACCTGAACCCGGAAAGAGCTTTTAAAATTTCTTCGAAAGAATGGCCGTTTATTTTTTCAACCCTCCAGCCAAAAGCTTCCCATTTTTTTTCCATTGGCTCCAATGCCACCATTTCTTCTGTAAAATCGGTTGCGCAAAGATGGTTTCTGTCAACAATGGCAATTAGATTATTTAAATTGTTGTGGCTGGCAAACATAGCAGTTTCCCAAATCGAGCCTTCATAACATTCCCCGTCGCCCAAAAGAGTAAAAACCATATTCAAGTTTTTATTCATTTTGTGCGCCAAAGCCAAGCCGGCGGCAATTCCAAAACCATGCCCCAAAGAACCCGAGGTTATTTCAGCTCCTGGAACTGTATGCTGAAGATGGACTCCGAATATTCCTTCCGCCTGGTTAAAATTATCCAATTCATCTTTTGGGAAATATCCCAAATCAGCCAAGATAGGATAAAGAATAACGCTTCCATGACCCTTGCTTAAAATAAAATAATCTCTTCCTTCCCATTTTGGGTTTTTAGGGTCAAATTTTAAAATATCTCCGTAAAACAAAGAAACTAAGATTTCTGTGCAAGAAAAAGCGGAAGTAACATGCCCGGTTCCCGCCCTAACGCACATATCCAATACTTGATTGCGGATATATCTTGCTTTCTTTTCTAAATCTAAATTATTTACCATATTTTTTATACCAATTTACCGTTAATTTAAGGCCTTCTTCCAAAGTTATTTTGGGTTTCCAGCCCAAATTTGAAATTTTAGCAGAATCTAAAAGCCGTCTTGGCATTCCATCCGGCTTATTTGTTTCATAAATAATTTCCCCATCATACACTGTTGTCTTTTTTATAATTTCCGCCAAATCCTTAATGGAAATTTCTTTGCCTCCGGCTATGTTTATAATTGCTTCTTCATTATAGGCATCCATCAAAAATATGCAAGCTTCGGCAAAATCATCAATATATATAAATTCTCTCTTGGGGCTTCCTGTTCCCCATATCATTACCGGGTTATCTTTGCAGAACTTTTTAATTAATCCGGGAATAACATGCCCCGAATCATCAAAATCATCTTCAGGCCCGAAAATATTGGTAGGAATGGCCGAAATAAAATCAACTCCGTATTGTTTCCGATAAGCTTTGCACATTTCTATTCCGCTTATTTTGGCTATTGCATAAGGCTCGTTTGTCGGTTCAATGGGCCCTATAAGCAAATAATCTTCTTTTATTGGCTGTTCTGAAAATTTAGGATATGAGCACGGGCTTCCCAAATATAAAAGTTTTTTGGTTCCGAATTTATAAGCCGAATGGATAATATTTGTCTGGGCAGCTAAATTCTGGTAAATCAATTCGGCGGGGCGCACCACATTTTCTTGAATTCCTCCCGCCCTCACCCAAGGCAAAAAAACATATTCAGGATTAAATTTTTCAAAAAATCTTTCAACGCTATTCTGCGAAAACAAATCCGGCTCATCAGCAAGAATATTGTTGCACCCTCTGTCCTTTAGCTTTCTGACAATTGCCGACCCCATAAACCCCTTTCTGGACGCTACATAAATGATGGATTCTTTATTCATGATAAAAAATTCTCAAAAGTTTTAACTATGTATTCAATATGTTCTTCGCCTAAATCTTGGTGGATGCCGATATGGATTCCATTTCTGCCGACATGCTCTGCATTTGGAAATTCTCCAAGCTTATGGCCCAAAAATTCAAACCCCTTGCATTGGGTAGGCATGGAAGAAAAAAGGTCTCTTGTATCGATTTCTTTATCTTCCAAATATTTAACCAAATCTTTTCTGGAAAATTTCGCTTTTTCACTGATAATTATAGGAAAGGCATGTGGGCCTATTTTTTCATTTCTTTCCTCTTTGAAAGTGGCCAGGAGCGGAGAAAATTTCTGGAATTTTTCAATAAGGCTTAGCAAATTTTTTCTTCTTTTTTGAAGGATATTATCATAATATGCCAAATTCCCCAAACCCACAGCCGCTTCAAGTTCATTCATTTTGGAGGAAAAGCCAATCCTTTCGAAAACAAAACGGATATCTTCCCCGTTTACAAATCTTTTCGGGCAAAAAGCCGAATTTGTGTTTAAAATACAAGACTTGCATTTACAGGCTCGCCCGTGAGACCTTAAGGACCGTAAAATTTGCGCAAAATCTTCTCGTTTGGCAGTTATCATTCCTCCTTCTATTGTGCTTAAAACATGCGCAACATAAGTGCTAAAAGCTCCGAGGTCGCCTATTGAGCCGACTTTTTTTCCATTTAATTCCGCCCCATGAGCTTCCGCGGCATCTTCGACCACTAAAAGATTATGCGCTTTGGCAATTTGACAGATTTCATCCATCGGCGCCGGCTTGCCCATCAAATGAACGGGCATTATGGCTTTTGTTTTGGAAGTAATTGCTTTTTCTATTTTTTGAGGGTCGATATTTAAAGTTTCCCTTTCAATATCAACAAAAACTGGCGTAAAGCCGGCCGCCAAAACAGCATTTCCGGTAGCAACGAAAGAAAGCGCCGGAATTATAACTTCATCTCCTCTTTTGGCTCCCAAATCATAGAGAACCGCTAAAGCCAAAATATCGGCGTCTGTCCCGCTGCTTACAGCAATTGCTTCTTTAACTCCAATTAAAACAGCGAATTTTTCTTCGAATTCATTAACGCGCCTTCCGCAGGAAACGCGGCTTGACTCCAACGCTTCCAAAACAAGTTTTTTGGCTTCTTTTGAAATTGAAATTGTCCCAAAAGGTATTTTCATATCTAATTGGCATGAAAAATAATCTGGCTGCCTTCTTTTTCAAATCTAAAAGGAACTTGAATTAAATGCTTTAATTTTTCTTTGACTTGATTCTGATTTTCTGGAGAAACATAAAAAAGCATAAAGCCGCCTCCCCCCGCTCCGCAAATTTTCCCTCCCAAAGCGCCTGCCTGAATTCCAGCTTCATATATATTATCCAAATCTTGGTTTGAAATTAAATTTGTCAAACTTTTTTTTAATTTCCAGCTTTCATTTAAAAGCTTTCCAAATTCATCCAAATTCCGATTTTTATTATTTAAGATTTCAACCGACTCATCAACCATTCCTTTCATTTCAAACAATTCCGCCTTTTTCTCGGGCGTAGCCCTGATTTGCTCTTTTGCAATTTCAGACGCATCCCTGGAAAACCCAGTAAAAAAAAGGAGAAAATTATTTTGAAGATTTTCCAATCTTTCCTTTTCCATAATTATGGGCCTTACTTGAAAATCTTCGGCGCTATCAAAATCAATCCGGTTAAATCCCCCGAAAGCCGCGGCAATCTGGTCTTGCGAACCGACATTTTCTTTTATTATATTTTGTTCTATGTTTATGGCATCTTGAGCTAATTGTTTTTTGCTTATCATCCTTCCATTTAAAGCGTAAAGGGCGTTTAAAAAACCTACTGTAAAAGAAGAGCTTGAACCAATTCCGGAACGCGCCGGCAAATCATTTGAATGAGCCATTTCAATTCCGTCTTTTAAGCCGATAAATTTTAAACATTCCCTTACCGAAGGATGCCGTATTTCATCAAGATTTTTAGTTTTTTCTTCGACTCTGTAACGAATGCTGTATTTAAAATCAAAAAAGGGTGGCAAGTATCTTGTGCTTATATAACAGTATTTATTTATGCTTGCGTTTAAAACCGACCCTCCGTTTTCTTTATACCAAACAGGGTAATCTGTTCCTCCTCCAAAAAAAGAAATCCTAAATGGCGTTTTGCTTATTATCATGCCAAATGCCTTCTTTTTATTTTATGGCTCATTATTTCTTTTATATGTTCTAAAATCTTAGGCCCGAATTTTTGTCCAATCATTTTAAGATATTCTGGATTTTCAAAATATTCCGTAAAAGCTTTGTCCCTAAAATCCAAAACCTGGCTGCCAGATAAATATTTTGTCGGCAAAGGCAAAGTTTCTTCCGATAATTGCCCGTATCCTAGCCAATTATCCGGAAGCCTTATTCCATTGGCGATAGATTCTTCATAAAGTTTTGAGCCGGGGTAAGCCATAGCGGCATAAAAATTAATATATTCGCAGTTTAATTCTTTTGCCAAATCCAAGGTTTCTCTCATTGTTTCCATATCATCATCGGGCAGTCCGAAAAGAAAATTTCCCATTATATATATGCCCGCATCTTTCGTCATCTTAACCACTCTTTTTATTGATTCCTTGTCGAATCCGAATTTGGAAACGCCAGCCCTTACTTTAGGATTGGCCGACTCTATGCCGTAGCAAAGCCAATTTATCCCGGCTTTTTTCATTTTAATCAGCATCTCTTTGTTTACAGTATTTATTCTTGCATAGGCCCAAATATTCAAACCGTAGTTTCTTTGAATAAGCGGGCCGCAAAAATCATCCACTCTTTTTTCGGAAATTGCAAAAAGTTCGTCTAGAAGCTGAATATTTTTAACCTTGTAATTTTTAACTAAGAAATCTATTTCTCTCATTACTCTTTCGGGGCCAAAATAACGAATTCCGGGCTTTCCATTATACAAGGTTCGGACATTGCAGTAAGAACAATTGAAGGGGCAGCCAAAACTAGTATAAATAACGGCATAAGGGCTTCTTTCGTTTATATTGTCGAAACAATGCCAATTGTGAGCCCGATATTTATCCATAGGCAAAAGGTCCCACGCGGCTACTGGAAGCTCATCCAAATCCTTAACCAGCTTTCCCCAGCCGTTTTCAACAAATTTTTCATCTTCCAAATAGCAAAGGCCGGAAATATCAAAATCCTTTTCTTTTCCCGCTTTCAAAGCTTTTATCAAATCTAAAATTAAATCAAAACTTTCTCCCCGGCCGATAAAATCGGCCCTCTCTTCTCTCAAAGTTTTTTCCGGCAAAGCGGTAGGATGGATTCCGGTTAAAATTATTTTTGCCCTTGATTTTTCTTTTACGGCTCTTATAATTTCTCTTACATTTTCCATTAATGGAGTGGAAGAAGATGAAGGCGTTTGCCCTGCAACAAGAATATTTATCAAAAGAGGATTTTCTATCGTTAAATCCTGGACTTCTGTATCAATCATTTTTACCGAAAAACCCTTTTCTCTGATATAGCCCGCCAGCAAAGCGCCTAAATAAGGAGGAGCTATGGCAGAAAGAGTTTGGCTCAAAGAGCCATACATTTTTTTGGGGCTTCCTGGTTTTATAATTAATAAGTCGAGATTATTTGGCATAAAAATTTCTCCAGTAATTTAATAAATCTTGTATAGTTTGGTCAAATTTAATCTCGGGTTTCCAAGCGGTTTCTTGAACAAATTTATCTATGCAAGGAATTTGCAGGGTAACATCTGAAGGCCTCAATCTGGCAGGGTCAACTTCAATCTTTATATCTTTTTTTGTTGAATAATTCAGCATTTTGGCCAGCATATCTTTTATGGGCATTGTCTCGACTCCGCCTATGTTATAAACTTCTCCCGGTTTGCATTTAGAAACTAAAAGCCAGTAAGCCCTCACTGCATCTTTTACATCTAAAAATGTCCTTATGCTTTCCAAATTTCCCACCTTGACTATCGGCTCTTTTAAACCGGCTTCAATTTCGGCAATTTGTTTTGCAAAGTTAGATTCAACAAAAACTTCTCCGCGCCTTTCTCCCGTATGAGTAAACATCCTTGTTCTAATTGTTTTTATTCCCCAGGAAAGCCAATATTGAAATCCCAACATATCTTCTCCCACCTTGCTCACTGCATAAGGCGAAGCCGGCCTAAAGGGATTTGTTTCTTTTATGGGGGTTTCATTTTCTTTTACTTGCCCGTAAACTTCCGAAGATGAACAAATATGAATAACCGGATTATATTCTGAACTAAATTTAAGCCGCTTTACTGCTTCCAATAAATTTGCTGTCCCTATAACATTTGCCTGCAATGTGGCAATGGGAGCAATAAAGCTGAAGTCAACATAAGATTGCGCCGCCAAATGAAAAATCGCTTCGGGGCGATATTTCTCCAAAAGAGATTGCAAAGAAGGCAAATCCGTCAAATCTCCGTAAACAAGATTAATTTTTTTGAAAACTTTTTTTAAATTTTCTTTCGGTGAACGCCAGCGGATTAATCCCAAAACTTCAACTTCGGAAAAGTTATTTAAAATATATTCCGCCAAGTGGCTTCCCACAAAACCGGTTATCCCCGTGATTAAAACTTTTTTAGGATTCATGCTTTTTCCCAATTTGCTTTCCTTACTAAAAACTCCGGCAAATTTTCATTGCCCAAGCCCCAATTTTCATCATTAAAGCAATAAGGCCTTCTTCCGTTTGCCACTTCTTTGCAAAGGTTATAATACTCTACATAATCTAAAGTTGGCACTCCATAAGCCTTGCTTTTTGTTTTCCCAGACCAAAAACTATGGTGGAAAGAAACAAGGCGGCTTTTGATGAAATTCGGAATTGCAAATTTTATTTTTCTGAAAATAAAAACCAAAAATCTTTCAGCAGCCGGCCCGATTTCTTCCAGCCTGTCTTCACACTTATCTTTGTGGTCAATATGGTAAAGCCTCATCGGTTCTTTTAAAATTACTTCTTTTACGCCAGCAGCATAAGCGCAATATGCAGTAAGGCCATCAATATATGAAAGCCCTAAATCAGCTTCCCTTTGGCCCCTTATCAAATGCCAAACCTTGCTGGACATTAGCTGAAAATCTCCTGCCGCATCCGTATGCAATTCAAGCGGAAAATCTTTTCTTCCTTCGGGCTTAAAAGAATGAATGCAAATTATATTATTTTTGCAATATTCCAACTGTTCTTTTAAATTAAAATTATAATTTAAAACATCTTTTTTGACATCACAGCGGTCTATCCTATATCTTTCTTTTTCCTTAAACGGTTTTGAAGCAATATATTCAAATAACTCGTCCGAATAAAGCAAATCGGCGCAAACTCCCACAACAAATTCTCCCCTTGCCCTCCTAAAACCGCAGTTCAAAGAAACCGACATATTTATCGGAACCTTATCCGAATGAAGATATCTTTGGTGAATCGAAGGGTCAACTTCGATTATTCTTACCGAACAATAATTTAAGTTCTTCGGCCATTTTATAGCGTCTTTTAAGCGAGGTTTGTCTGCCGGAGGATTCCAATCAGTTAGGAGCAACTCGGAATCTATTTTATATTTTTCCAATTGAATCAATAAACAATCAATGGAAGTTTGCATCCTTTTGAAAAAATTTTCCCCATGATTGTCATTTCGGGAAGTCATTACTATGCTTAAAT
>OBLY010000025.1_pt1 | contig 20297 bp, 35 predicted proteins | sample 1539041 | NCBI WGS metagenome assembly OBLY01 (sample SAMEA2690973, study PRJEB22502) | sediment metagenome | biome: Billabong; feature: Tropical; material: Sediment | place: Australia | collected 2013-05-14 | depth 1 m
TGTCCTGCCCTTTGACCTCTGAGACCCAGTCCCAGGTATGTGTGGCCTCGTTGTAACGTCTGTCTTTGTCGTAAACGTAAATCGTGAGCTGGTCGAGTGAGTCCTTGTAGTTGTCTGTTTTCACGTTGAACGTGAGAACGAGACTTGAATCCGGTGTGATGGTTTTCCCAGTATAAAAGCAGCTGTCCACTTTGCCTTTGAATCTTGATGGAATCTCTTCGTTGAGAACTTTGCAGGTATTCGTATTTACATTCTCACATTTTTCCAGACCATAGCTGTCACAATAATATGTGGCATTCGGGAGCCAGGTATATGTCTTGCTCGTGGCATTGTAATCTGAATAGTTTTTCCAACTGCCTGATGAACACTGAATTGTTTGACTTGGAACCTGAACATCGATGATTCCGACGGTCCAGGCAAAACAGAGACCCACCCTGTAAAACCAATCATTTGAGCTCAGATTGAGAGTTATTGAGTTCATTGTTGAATCGATTGAGCCTTTACGTTGGATTGTCAGTTTCCCGATTTTGACCATGTCACAGGAAAGAGTCGACCGGTTCATCCTCATGTCATCAGCCGTTAGCATCTTCACGGCTTTGACCGTGTAATGGTTATTGTCCCAGCAATAGACGTTGGGCAATGAATCAATTGGAACATCCACTGAAAGCCACCGGCCGGCGTCGAGAATTCCATGAGAGATAATGGTGTGATTGACCTCCACTGCGTAATTTGAACTGAGATTCTTGTTTGTTCCCTCTTCCATGCCTTTGATGTAAAGAGGCATTGTTGGGATGGTCTTCTGTTCTGGGGTCTTGTTGAACATCCCACGATTGTTTGCAAGGATAAGACCTGCGATGATTGCTCCGACAAAGAGCAACGCGAGAAATATTCCAATCCAAAGGCCAATGCCTGCTTTGGAATTCATTTCCCAAGCCTCCTTAATACTCCTTCATCAACTTGTGAATCTTTTAACAGAGCGTTGCAGTATCCGCAATATAGATGATGATTTCCATCTATCATAATGTGCACGGCTTTTCCGTAGCATTTAAGACAGGAATGAATTGAATCAGTTGATGATTTCATCATGTGCTGTTTCCCCCCGTGGTGTTCAAAACCTTTATTAGTACCCGGCTGAGGTCATCTGGAATAACGAGTGTGGCATTCACGTTATTGATGATTGTGTAATTGTTGCTTGTCATCGTATTTACAGTTACGTTCACGTCGCTCGGATTCATCGTGTTCTGGTTGAGGACTGTGACGTTCCCCTCGGCTTTATGGGATGCATTGATGTTACCCCAGACAACCTGGACGGCCAGGAGGAATAGAAGCAAGCCGGCAAATAAAATCGTGAACTTCCATTTTCGCTTATCAACTGCGATTAGGCCTGTTTCCCGGCTCACAGGATCATCATTGAATTTGGCTTGCGCTTTTTCACGAATCTTTTTGGGATCGTTTGGCTCATCAGGCACTTGGAAATCCTTAAGCAGCTTGGGGGTTTCTGGCACTGCCGGAAGCTCAAGATTCATAATCTTATCAACTCCTTCAATCCTGTTTGAATATAAGTTCTCCATGTTTGGTGTTGTGCGGATTTCTGAGAGGCAGAATACCGCCAAGACCTTTAAAAAAGTAAAAATTTATTTTTTTGCCTTGCGGCCGTTTGTTTTCACTTTGGTAAACGAAACACTGTAGACAGTTCCGAGTGCCACACGATGCCCGCCGAAAAGTTTGCTGCGGTTTGGCAGGCTGAACTTCGGATGGCCGTTATTGAGGGATTTGAAACAGACTCGGTTTCCCTGAAAACTGAACGCTTTGAACAATTCGCTCATGCTGCTATACCTCCTTTCACCTCTTTTAAGAATGATGGTCGATGTGCAAGATATGGCTGATAATTCCCACATCCTCTTTCGATTGCATTTCGCCTGTATCCGTCACAGCCGTAACATGGCACAGGAAGCTTTTCGATTTTGGAACGGTCGAACTGGACACGGATTACGCACTTGCCCAGAATTTCTTCAATGGTTGTCATATTAGTCTACTTCCAATACATGCTTCGATGATTATGAATGCCACATCAGCTTCAATCATCAAAATGAATGAAAACAATATAGCAAATAAATCGTTATTCGCTATTGACGCCAGGAATAGTACAAAAGCCGCGCTGATGCAGAAAATACTCCAGAATTCGAACGCCCTCATTTCTTGACCTCGTTGATTATGGTCTTGTCAGGATGCTTAAAGATAACGTGCTGTTTGAGCATCTTTTCAACGTGTTCGGTATTATAACCTTCAATTACCTTGGGGCAGTATGGGCATTTACGTTTTTCCATCCTCTTTTTTATCACCTCTTTTTTAGTGGGGGTATATAGGTACTGATGGGAGGGGGAGGGGTATATTTAAATCTATCGGTTAAGAATACCGACGGCACATCCGTCGAGATAATTAAAGAAATAAAGAAAAAAAGAAAATGATACTACTGCACAGGTTTAACCTTTACAGTAGAATGTGTCAGACAAGAAGTCAGCAGAGTTCAGTAACGAAGCTGGGCTTGCATCTGTCTCGTATCCATAAGCGACTCCCTTTGAGGTCGTTGACCTGTAGTAGCCTTTTATGAAAAGAGAAGCCTGCACAATTTCGCCCACTGGAGCACATCCTGATGCGGATTTCACGCTGACAGAGCCAGTCTCGAAGTAGTCATTCTGCTCAAGGAAAAGAGGCTGATTACCGGTGTTTCCGGCAATTGCAGTCGGGTCATTGAGTTCGAAGACATAGTCCCAATTGTCCCTTCTTGAGACAATATCGTTCTTCAAGGTACTTCTAACAATATTCGTTGAAGCATGATTGCCTCCGAAAATCGTCGCACTTCCACTAACATCAATATCAGAGATATTGGATAACGGAACTGTAGAGAAGTAGATTCCTCCTACAGGAAGTATTGTGTTTGAATTGTTGTTCGTTACACGCATCTTCGTGAACATACCCTGGGAATTAGTTCCTGAGACTGTGACGTTGATCTGTCCGCCTGTACCAGTAGCGTAAGTATCAGTGTAGAACTGAATCTTAATACCTAATGGCATACGGAATGCATCAATGACTTTGTGTTCGGCCTCACGTTCGACCGTGAAGGTCAAAGGAGTCTTTGTCTGGAATGTCGAGTTGAACGCATAACAGGTTATCTGGTCTCCTATTGTCGCCTTTCCGGTTGTTTCAGCGGACGTTGAGGACGTTGTCCCATCAATCATGAAATCGCCAGATGAAGTATCGTAACAATAGATTGGCACAGCAACCTTTGAGTTCACATCTGTAGCAGACACGTCACGTACATAGACGCCAACGCTGGATACGGTGCCCGCTTTCGAGGCCTCCGCAACCTGATTGACAACTGTTTGTGTTTGTCCGCTTACGCCAGACTCGGATGTCCCTCCGATATTACTGAACATACCCTGTTGGTATGCAATAAATCCCATAAGTCCGATCACCAAGAATAGTCCTACGACTATCATAACGCCTAAAACATTACCCTTTTTGTTCATTTGTTTAATCCTCCTTTCAATGCGTCATCGGGAAGTCCATTCCCTCGGCCTAGATAATGAATGACTGTAGACCATATTGTGTCCATTAAATCCATGTGAGTAATGCCTTATTTAAATTGCGTGGTGAAATCACCATGTGGGGAAAAGATTAAATAGATGTTTTGGCTAAGGTTTTGAATGAAAAAAGAGCGAGAGCTTATCTGGATGGTGAAATTACTAAATTCTGAATACGTGAGAACTCGCTCTATAAAAAAACAAAAGAGCGGATGCAAACGGGATTTTGAGATTCTGGTCGGCGCGCCCGAGAATGACAAAAACTTTAGACGGTTCCTAAATGAACTGATTGAACAGGGTTACCTTGTCATGTTTGAAAAAAAAAGAGCGGTCGGTTTGATTGCAACATATGTGGTTGACTCGGACAAATTACGAAAAAGGATGGTGGAAAACCCAGAATATGAAGCCGTCCGCACAGCTGTCTTGAGAGAGGAATCGCCTTTGGGTATCAGGCTTTAAGCCATGCCGGCCACAAGAAGGACAATGTATTTGCCAAGCATGTAAATGCCATGGAATGGAAGCAGGTAAAGGAAAATCAGGAGGTATTCATAAAAGAGGTTCAAGCCATGGGGAATCGTTACAAAGGAGTTCCCATGTATCAGTCCGTGCACAAGGACGACGGCGTTAATCACAAAGAGATAACCCAAAAAGATGGCAACGGATTTAAGGATGTTTGGGAGTGCTCTTGAATTATCGTTCCAGGTAACGACCTTGTGAATCAGGACAAGTGGAAGAAAAATCAAATACATGTCAGAAATGAATTCCACAATGACATTGAAAAAGACTTTCCAGTAATAGACGAAATGAAGCCAGATGCCGACATCAGGATGTGCCATTCCAATCAATGCAGCCGGATTGGTCATGAGCAGATTCACATTTCTGTCCAGAAGATTATCTGCTGAGATGATTTTGGCGCCCAGGAGGAAAAAGGGGTAAGTCCAATTGTGTTCTTGCAAGGCAACTTTGATGGAGGTGATGAGGCCTGGCAAAAGCAACACGATAAGGATGACCCAGAACTTGTATTTCTTGAGCCAGGCGATGAACGAGAAAGTCTTTGCGGTTCCAATGATTGTCCCTTGCCCCATGCCTTTCTGAGGACTTGGTACTATTTAAATCCTTTTATGCATAAGATTTATATACATGTATCACCTATTGGGCTTATGCGTTATCTCAATGAACTGGAAAGCGAGGGCAGGGTCAAAATCCTCATTGGCAAAAATAAAAAGGGATCAGGTCATATTACGAGACCCACAAAAACAATCTTGCTGGTTGGCACGACTGTTGAAGAGGTGTTCAAGCTCATCGATGAGGCACTGAGAAAAAGGATGGAGGAACATGGAACAAGAAATTAAGCTCGGCAAATCAGATGTTGAAAAGATAAAAGAGACTTCTGGAATCGATGAGATTATTGATGATTCTGAGCTTGAGGAAATGAAAGCCGCTAGAAATAAAATTGGGACGAACTATGTTCTATTTGCGAAACTGTTTGTTGAGTGCCATGACCTTCTCGTTGCGAATGTTGACCGGCTTGAGAACAGCAAGAATCTCAAGGAATTCCTCCAGTCGTTCTCGTTTGACAGCCTTCGAGATGCCCTGGCGTATTATGGCTCGGGAAACAAGTTCGGCGATTATTACAGGGAAATGACCATCAGGGCTTATGTTCTTGCGACTCGGGAAAAGATGCTGTCCTTAATCGAAGTATTTTTTATGATTTTTGGAGGGGATGAATGACTCGAACAAAAAGTAGAGAAGAACTCGAAAAAGAAATACAGGACAAGCTGATTTATAGAAAATGTGTCAATTGTGGACACGTCGCGGAAATAAACCTTAACCAATTTTATATACACCATAAAAATTCAAAATTTATTTTACCTGGCTATCGTGGAATCTGTGGAGTGACCTGTTACGATAAAAGAGGAAAATGTATTTGTGGTTGTGATAATCCTGTCGTAAAGCTGGACAGGAAACTGCTGGACATAATCGGATCCAAGCTTAAAAAATGGGGGTGCAAATGAGGCTGATTGAGGAAGTGATTAAAAAGGACTTGGATTTGTATTATGAATTCAGCCTGCGCCACAAGTACAAGAAGGCTCTTTGGAAATTGTTCGTGGCTTATGACCTGGCGCTTTCTGTCCTTGAGCGCGAGGACCCGAAAGCCCGAAAGAAAAACATGCTCTGGAAAAGATTCCTTCTGAGCAGCAAGGGGCTTGAATCCAGATATTACCAGAGGATGACCAAGGCAATGGAAAACGACATGCGAGTGATAATCGATGCGCTTAAGGTTATTGCCGAGATGAAAGAAAGTTCTGAATTCATGTTTGGAGATATTTACGAGGAAGGCGCAGTGGCTGTTCTGGCCTACGAGCTACCGGAGGAAATCAATGGCTGAAGTGAGGAGTATGTCCATGCATGTCCGAAACAATGTGCTTCATATTGCAGGCATGGCAACAAGCACCTATCTGGGAGTTGACCTCTACAGTTACATGCTCATTAACCAACTCATCATTGACGATTTAGGAGAGGAATTCGTCTCTCAGGAATTCGCAAAAGAGGGCAAAGACTGGAAGAGATTCAAATTAGAGTTGAAACGAGTTGAAAAGAAAGTCATTGCCGTCAAAGCGGCCTGGGACATCATCGAGGACAAGTTGCACGAGAAGAAAGGCCGAGAGGAGCGGGAAAAAATGGATTTCAAAAGGAAGGCCAGTAAAATCAAAATCATTGATAACCCAATCATTAAACTTCATGGCTGGCTCGTCAGGAAGACAGACCTTCAGAGATTCCTGATTCCCAGGGATGCTTACAAGATTCTCGAACACGCGGGATTCAAGAAAATCGAAATGACCAAAAAGACTGATGAGCAAAAATCTGAATCGGCCTCATCAGGGGAGAAGTAATGCTGCACATCAGGACTGGCCGGCACACTATTCTGACCCTAAAGAACGAGCGGGGAGAAGTCGAGAACGGGACAATAATAATTCTGGGCTCAAGTGGGACGGGTAAGGGGATTCTCGGAGAGGCATTGACGGAAGAATTTCATAAACAAGGATATGTGGTTTTGATAATCGCAGACCCAAAGAACGAGATGGAGTATGGGTATGCAATGTTTGAGCCTATTTCGCAGTTCCATCTGAACTATCTAAAAAGCACAGGTAAACGGCCTGAGCGAAAGAACGTCAAACTTTATCATCCGTTCACTTTCAGGCTTCCGAGACATGCACTGCCAGAGATTAACTTTTACACGTTCAGTCTGAAAGACCTGGGCAGGCAGGAGTGGAGCTTGATTGCAGAGACCGGCTGGGACACGGATAATATGAAATTGCTCTTAAACGCCTCCGAGACCATATCCTCAAGCGATGGACTTTATGGATTCGTGCATTATTTATTTGAATCTGTGAAAGGTCGGCAAGAAGGGAAGGGAGTGAAATCTGACCCAAATCGTTTTCACCTGCCAGTCACGGGGGGGACCGGGAAAAGCCTCCAGGACGTTGTGAACTACCTCAAACCCTTTGAGAAGGATTACTTTCTTGCACCGGATAACTGCAAACTGAATCTGGACTGGAAGGAGATTCTCTCAGACCAGGAACATTATCACTTTTTCAGTTCAAAATGGTTGGGAGATGACAAGCAGAGAGAGTTCTGTGTCATGGCATTGTTCAACCAGGTGATTAAGCACAAGGACGCCTGCAAGCATCCGGTTTTGTTCGTGATTCCTGAAATAAGGGCACTCACCCCGGTCAAGGCGGAAGGGTACAAGAAATTCTTGGCACAGGGCATCACTCGGAATCTTTCAATGTTCAGGAGTCAAGGCAGAGGCATGAGCGCCATTCTGGACACTCAGGTTTATACAGGGGTTGAGGAGGAGGTCATCAAATCGGCCACTGATGTGCTCCTCGGGCGGATAATGAACATCAGGGACATTGACGCACTGGTTAAAGCAAGGGGATACCGCCATGACATGAGGGACAGGCTCGCCAAACTTGGCAAAGGACTGTTTTACCTCATGGGCAAAGAGGATATTGATGAACTGGGAGTCTTGATGCCTTCACACCGGCATTGTGAAGAGAGTTACAACTTCTTTGAGCACTACAAGGCTGAGTATGGGGATAAAATGAAAGATTACTCTCAGCTGATTGCTGAAATGCGCTCGATGCTTGATTCTGAGGAAGAAAAGTTCAAGGAGCGCATGAAGAAGCGCGAGAAAGATGAACGAGAACGAATCGAGGCCATCAAAAAAGCCCGGGAGGAGAAAAGCGCCAAGGCCAAGAAACTCGATGAGAAGATTGAGAAGGCCACGCAGATAAAGGAGAAGGTTGCAACGGATTTGATGAAGCTGGTGTATGAAACCAAGCAGGCCAATCCGGACATGTCCTGGCGTGAGCTCGCAGCAAAATTCAATCTCGACCACAAGACGGCGAAAAGGTATTGCGAGAAATATGAGAAGAGCTTTTCTGCCGGCCAATCTGGAACACAAGATTTCGAAGAACAGACGATTCAAGAACTCGAGAGTGGCGACAGTCCCGAGCCTAATGATTCTTAATCGACGTGGGGAATGAATAAGCCCTATCTCTGTTCACCTCTGTCTGGCGCATGTGGGGTGCCTTAAAATCGTGAAAACATTTAAATATTTATAATATCCTAATAACATAGGCAGAGTTTCACAAAAACTCACACACCTGCCCACATGGGGATAGGGAAATGAACAGACTGGGAAAAAATTTCACGACGATTCGATTCAAGGCATTGGCTATTATAAGCCCTGTAGAACTTGATTTAGGCTGTTTTGGCTGGCTCAATCCTTCCAAATTTGTGCAAAGTTTGAATGGGGAGTGGTTTGTCCCAATAAAAGATGAGCTTGGACAGCATTTTTTCACGCGTACCGACGGTAAACTTCCAGGTGAGATGCTTTCCAAAAGAAATAAGGGGGTGGGGAATCCTGGGGATTCCAGATTTGGCTAATGCGAACGAAAGGCGCCCGGGACCTTAGGCCTCGTAAGCAAAGGAGCGACCGCAAGCACAAGTACCGAAAGAAACATGGCAAGCTGGTTCGTTATATTTCTAAGCGGGATCGCAATTCTCCAATCAAAGCCTGGTTCTGGCAAGTGAAACCCATGAGCAGAGAAGGCTTTGAAATGTGGAACAGGAGAATCAGAGCCAGAGTTTATAAGACTGTTTTCATTCCTTACATCCGGCTGGACGTGCCGGCAGAGAGATTGGCCAACAAGGATGTAATTGAAGAGCTGGCGATTGAGATCATCGGGCATGAGGGCTCTTTCCTTCTGAAACTCTTTAGCCACGCCAAAAACAAATTTCATTGCACGGCGCGGACGGTGGCCAAGATTAAGATTGTTGATTCCCCGGAGGGTCTCAGGGCTCATGTGTACGAGTCTTGGAGGTTGAGTCGTTATTACTTTTGGACTGGTTAAACTGAATCGTAATGGAGCTTGGAAGGAGGTCCATTTTCCGAAGTTCGTGAACCACGATGTGAATGCCAGTGAAAAGCAACACGATTACAGAGAGACTTTCGATAATGTGTCTCTTGATGTTTGTGTAAGTGTGTATCTTCATGGCATAGTATCATACCATAAGATTTTAACTTGTCAATCCCGGCAACTTTTACCACATGGCGCGCGACCGACAGATTTAAATAATACCTACGACATCGTACTAATGACATGGATGGCAAAGAGGAGATTTACGAGATTTTAAAAACAAAGGGACGCATAACAACGTCCCGGCTGGCAGCGCTCAGAGGAATTAATTATAACAATGCAATAAAGATTTTAGAGGCTCTTGAAAAGGAGGGCATCGTTGTGAAAGAACAGGAAACACTGGCAACGTATTGGCGACTCAAATGATTGACTTTATAATCGTCTTTTTCAAAAGCCTCCTAATTTTTGGTGGTTTCGTCTGCCAAATGAATCAAGCTGCCGACTTGGCGGATGCCAGGGGGATGGGTTCTGCACCTACTTTCCCACCTCCTCGCATACAATATGTCCTCGGGAGATGCTGCTACTGCGAACAACCATGTGAACCTGATGGATACATGCATAAAGATTGCGCCCAGAAAAGATGGGATGCGATCAGGAAGGCGCGAGAGGAAGCCAAGGGGAAATGACAGAAATCAATCTGGGCTCCAGTCGTTTGCCCATAAATGCTGCGACCAAGACGTTTGCGATACTAGCCAAAAGGGGAGCTGGCAAAAGCTACTGCGGGGCCGTCATGGCCGAGGAGTTTTTCAAGAACAACATCCCTTTCGTTGTCTTCGACCCGATAGATGTATGGTGGGGCCTACGCCTGAACAAGGACGGAAAAAGCAAAGGCCTGCCGATTGTTGTCTTCGGGTTAGAACATGCAGACATAACAATCGACCGTGAGATGGGCAGGAGGATCGCTCAAGCTGTGGTTAAGCATAACATCTCGTGTGTCATCTCCACCTTTGGAATGCCAAAAGTCGCCCAGAGACACCTCATATCGGAATTCGCTGAGGAAATCTTGAACATCAATAATACTCCTAGACATGTCTTCATCGAGGAAGCGCATGAGTACGTGCCACAGAGGGTCTTCGGCGCCATGAGCAAAACCTTCAACTCGGTGAGCAATTTAATTGTCATGGGCAGAAACAGGGGCCTGGGCGTCACTATTCTCAACCAGAGGGCTGCGACTGTGAACAAAGATGTCCTTACACAAATTGACACTCTCTTAGCCTTCCGAAACATTGCCCCCCAGGACAGGAAAGCACTTAAGGAGTGGGTTGAATATCACGCAGCAGAAGGTGATTTTGAAAGCTTCATGAAGTCTTTGCCTTCATTGCCAACGGGTGAGGGTTGGATTTGGTCTCCCGAGTTCTTGGGAATATTTGAGCGTATAAAAATTCGAGAGCGCGAGACATTTCATCCGGATAGAGAGAAAATCGGTGACAAGTTCGTCATGCCGGTACTAGAGCAAGTGGACATTCAAGAATTCATCAGCTCTTTTACAGCATCTATTCGGCAGGGTAGTTTAGTGGTTAGAACGGAGACTGGCCAGAGCAATACTGAAATCTCAAACGTTGGTTCAAATCCAGCCCCTACCATCCAGGAATTGCAGAAACAAATTATTACTTTAAAAAATGAGTATAAAAGCAAACTGCTCGAAAAGGACCTGGAAATCCGAAAACGTGATGAGTTGCTGAGTCAAATCCGAAAGCTCCTAGTAATCTCAGGCGCAGCTGCTAATCCAGTGTCCATCCCGTCAACATCATCGAGCATCACACTTTGGCTGAGCAAACTGGGCAATTCAATGCCGGCAAACATTCTAAAATTTCTGGCCGATAAAGCGGGATTGAAGTTTACACGTTCTCAGATTGCCCTTGCTTGTGGGTATTCTGCAAACGGTGGAAGTTACCGTAATGCCCTTAGCCTTTTGCGTAGGAATAAGCTCATCATGGAGGAAGGAGACCTGCTCAGGATCAATCCAGATTTATAAAATGACAGAACGAAAGCCCTGCCACTGCCCTGAAAAAGAACAACTCCCCACTCCTTTGCAAGACGGGAAAACCGGGTGCAATAGATGTTTCGGAATTATCGAGAACTTCGTCTCTGGGAGGAAGAGGAAAAAAGAGGTGCCCACTGCAAATGCGAGTAGCAATTTATCCGAGGGTATCAAGTCTTCAACAGGCTAAGGCGGGAGACAGCATCGAGGCCCAGACTGCACGGCTTACGTCATTCTGCAAAGAGAAAGGTTATGAAATTGTTGGCGTTTATACTGATGCCGGCAAAAGCGCGAGTCTCGATGAAGACTCCATAAAAATCGACTTCTCTGGACACAGGCTCAAATGCGAAATACCTACACAAAAGCGCCCAGGTTTTGAGCAACTTCTGAGTGACGCCAAAGAGAAGAAGTTTGATGCGATTGTGTTTTACAAGTATGACCGTTTCGCTAGAAGCGTGCTTCTCTCAATTACCTCTCAGATCTATTTTAAGAGCCATGGCGTGCAGCTTATCCCGACGGATGATTCCAGTGACACGCTTGTCCGGGATCTGATGACTGTCCTGAACCAGCAGGAGACCCGGCTGAAAAATGAAAGGGTGCGCCTGGTCCGGCAGAAACGATTTGAGCAGGGCGTAATGGTCGGGCGAGCTCCGTTCGGATACAGGTTTAACAAACAGAAAAAGCTCATGGAAGTCGATAAACGTCAGGCTGAGATTGTCCGACAGGTTTTCCAGATGACCATCGAGGGAAAAGGTTATGCTGACATCTGCAAGGAGACCGGTTTGAATCCGCAAAGCTATTACAACATCATTCGAAACAAAGTTTATTACGGAATCGTTGAATTCGAAGGCCAAGCCAAAATGGGCGTACATCAACCGATCATCGATGAAGAGGCCTTCAGGAAAGCAAATGAACGAAAAAAAGTGGCTTAAAATCGGGATTATCATGGTGAGCATTCTCCTGGCCGGCGAGCTCGTGTTCATGTACCTGGAAAGCCCTCTGCATCGGGACATTATCCGGCCAGCTTACATGAGCTACATCGCGGACTGCTGGCCAAATGGGGAGCAAATCATCCAGAGCAAAGGTTATGAAATCTCTGGCCAAACGCATTATGAACTTGTCAACGGGACGCCTATTAACCCTATTGTCGCAGACTTCAACATTACGCAAACAGCGTCGGCACATGAGCAATGCCATCTTGAACAGATACAGCAGCATCGATTGTATTCCTGTAAAATGGCAGTTTTCCGCTTTTTCAATGAGGTGGAATGTTATTGGAGACAAAAGAGTTTAAATACTGGAGCATCCTCTGAGGCACGAGGTGTTCAATGCGTATCAGCAAATCTGAATGCAAAGTGTTGATTCCTATATTGATGTCGCAGCATTGTTTATCCTATTCTCAGGCCGTTAAACGCATCGAAAGCCATAATGAGTTCATGGCAAAACTGGGGCGCAAGAAACCCCAAAAACCCGATTTCAAAACAGACTTTGCGCGATTAACGGAGCGAGCAGACCGTATTTATCCGTCAGATAAATAAACTCAGTGCCGACAATCCAGAAGTGAAAAAGGCTTCCGACAAAATAAAAGACCTTATCGAATTTGGAAGGTTTGGAGTCTGGATTGTTTTCCAAGGGCTTTGGCTCCTGGGGCTTGGGCTGAACAGATTGCGGCTGAACTTGCACCTTAACCGGTTCCTGACTGGGCGTTTGGGTCTGGACTTGTGGGACCACGCTCTGTTCTGGTTTCTCTCCCGACCGGAACTTCAGTGTGAGTTCCGCGACTGATGTGTCTCCCGACACTTCGACAACCACTCTATTTCTCATCGTGAAGGGCCTTTCGCTTGATTCATGCCAATCGCATGTTCACGGTATTCCTCGTAAAAAAGACACTTTTGCGGCTGAAATGGGCAATCTTCTGCCCAAAAATTGGACACACCCTGACGTACATCCTGATTCACACCGGTGGAAATCATGACTGTGAAATCCCGACGGAGTTGAACGATATAATTGCCAATACTGGGACCACAGTTTCGCACTGAGCCCGGTCCGTGCCCGCTTTTGACAACCCGACCACGTTTCATAAAAGCTGTGTCTAAGGAACTTGAGCAAACCCCATACCACTTACAACATTGTTGATTTTGAAGAGATTATGAAAAATGCTTTTGTTATTTGGCAAAAGATGCGCCTTTACTGCAGCATCTTTTTCACCTCGTCAAAGAGCCTCCCGTAAGCCTTGATGGCTTTGCCCAGGGGCATGAGCTGAGAACGGACAACAGTTGTGTCATTGTAAATATTCATATCAAGATAAGCCTCTTCTTTGCCTTTAACCTTCAAGAGTCGAATGCTGAACTGCCCTGCGGTCTCTTGTTTCTCCATCATGACACCTGATAGACATAATAATTTTTCTTGTACTGAGATTGCCTCGTTATCCGCCTTATTTCACCATGGCGCCACATGGTTCTGAGCGAACGGCCGATGCAGGATTGACTCACTTTTGTCCTCTGGCTGATTGTCCGAACGTCCATCGGCTCATTTGCCTTCTTCAAGATTTCAAACACTCGTCCCTGACACATCTTTCACCTCTTGCATGGAAGGAGCCCCGGAGGTGCGAAAGAACCGGAGCCCCCATCCATGAGAATCTAATTTTAGGAATATGAAGTTGCTCATACATTCCCCTCAGCCAAGTTTTTGTTGTTCACCATCTTTATCACCTGGAACTTTTATTATTGCGTTCACCTCTTGGTTAACGTTGTCCGTCATGCCTGTGATGAAGTCGTCCAGTTCTTCATCAGTCATGGTTTTCAGTCGGCTTATGATTTTGCCTTCGTTGCGATTGTATTTCTCCTGCTTGGCGAGTTCGAGAACCCGGCCTGCGAATATGCCGTTCATTCATTCCTCCTGGCCTCTTCAATGAGATGCTCTGCACTTGGGAAACGCCTTTCACGTGCATCCCGGACTTCCTGGGCGAGCATTTGGGCCACGATCCTGCTGTTGTCCTCATCATTGCCCTGCATCTCGTTCATCGCTTTTCCTCCATTAACAGCTGCAACGTTAAAGATAATGAAGCGCATGTTGCTGCCACCCACCCGGTAATTGCACCAAAATTATGGTCCCATATCGCAAGTATTAAGTTTACAATAGAGATTACAGTCAAAAGACCCCAGAACCAAACTTCGCCTTTCATTGTGCTTTCTTCCCCTTTTGATGTTCTTTGAATTCTCTGAGCATTCGCTTGATAGTTTCAGCTTTGCTGAGGTTCCATAATTTGGAGAATTGTTCAACCCTATCGTTCTCCTCTTCATTCAGGTATATGAGTGCTTGTGGCATGATAATTATAATTATAATTAGTTTATATACTTTTCGGTCAGAAGAAAATTGAGCGTCACTCTACCAAAGAGGTAACTTCTTGTTGAGATATCCCGGGAAGTTGTACCTGATATCGCGGTGGGTATTTTGAGAGCATTATTGCGAAAGTCTCCAAATTCATCTTCCTGATATCGCACTCCCAAAGACGTAATACATTGTATCCTTTTGCATTTAGTTCCTTTGTTCGCAGGACATCTCGCTCCCTTTGCTTCTTCTGTCTGTCATTGAGGTCTTTGAAGAATGCTGGATTCCCATGCCAATAATCACCGTCGCATTCAATTATTAAATTTAATGCAGGAACGAAAAGGTCACATTGATATCCATGCAAAATGTTTATATATGAATGCGTGAAGAACTCCATACCTAATTGCTTCAACATCTCCTGCACCTTCACCTCAATTGAAGTATCCTTTTTGGGGACAACTAACTGCTTCCTGAATTCGAGCATTTTTAAACCCGTAGTTGCCAGCCATTCCGGTGAGTTTTTTGTTCTTTTGTTACTCTCTGCAATTTTATGCTTCCATTCTTCAGATTTTTTATGTCCTCTGAGTGCCTTTGAAGCTTTCACAGCCCTTGACCTTATTGCCTCGCTGTTTTCTTTTGTTTGTCCTCGCCAGGGACAGAAATGTCCTTTACAAGATTCGCCGATTTTCTTCTTGGTTTCTTCTGAATGTCGTCGGCCAAAAAATGCGTTGTTCTCTGCAAGTGCTGCCAAACGCATTTTATTCTTCGTTTCTTCAGTGCGATGCGAGCCTAAACGCCCCCTACTCATGTTTGCTCGGGATTCTGCTGAATGTTTGCGCCCAAGGTTCATCTTACCGAGTTTGAAGGCTTGCTGGCGCGCAAATGCTTGCACAACTGGTGAGTTTTTCAGGCCTTCACTGATACGCTTACGTGTTTTTTCCTTGAACTCAGGATGTTGCCATTGACGTTTGCTTCGCTCGCTAACAATTTTGCGATTTTCTGGATTTTGATAGCGTCCGACTAACGCACAATGTTGGGAACAATGCCTCCGCTTAGTAAAAATACTCGGAGGCACCTCATCTTTCTTCATGAAAACAACACCGCATACTTCACATCTTTTCAACCCTGTTTCATCTCCCATCTAACTGATAGAGGGTTTTCTGTGTATTAAAAACATTGCTATCAATGTTGCCAGAAATACTGTCACTGGAAAGGTTAGAAACCAGACGAGATATATTTTGAATGTCGAGTCTGGATGAATCAATAAACAGTAAAACCACCACATGAGTCCATCCTCGCTATTGTTGACGAAAACGTTGCTCACCCCTTCAAAGTGGCCTGTCGTCGCATACTGAACGAACGGATTGGTCCAATTGAATATCAAAAAAAATGCGAAGAGTACGAGTCCTGTGCCTAATACTTGTACCGGATGTTTGACCTTTACTCCGAAGACGACCAGACCCAAGTATGACATCAGAGCAAGAGATGCGTATACGATGACGTAATAGATCAGAAAACCCAATATCGGATTCACCTGGTTGAGCAACACAAGAAACGGTTTATTGTTAAATGCAATGGCCAGAACGGTCATTACTGCAACAAAGAGCCACTCATTCGGCGTTATTGCGAATTTGCTTTTCGCCATATCAGTTCCTCAATGCCCTAAAGAAAGATTGAATTCCCCACCCAGTGAGGAAGCCCATAAAAGCTAATTGAATTATATGTGGAAAATAGGGGACCGCACACTCCCATCGTATTGGAATAGTAAAAGACGGAATTGTGTGACAATTAAAGGGAATCAAAAATCCAATTAATCCTCCTAGATACGCCCCCCACATCGTGAATGGGTTATAGCTTTTTCTTGCCATCGTCACCTCGACACCAGTTTAATTCCCGTTACGATTCCGTACAACCCTGCAATCCCTACTAGAGCAAAGACAGTGTTTGCAAGCCAAGAAGGCAGCCAGGAAACAAGGTCAAAAGCCTTTCCAGCAAAACGGCTTATCCCATAGATGCCCCAATTCACACCGCCCACCACCAGCAAGATGTACGCAGCCCAATCGACGCCCGACATTTTTGCCATTATGGATAATCCCCCTCCTTTATACGACGCATCATTGAAGCTCTTATTTCTTTAGCTGTTGCCTCGTTTTTCGAAAAGTCACCAGTATTCCAGAATGAAACCTCATTGCCAGCTTCATCATATGCATGTATCCCATGACCTCCATACCAAACAAGAACATATCCCGTGTTGGAATCACGCATCTTAATTTTGGCCTTTGCCATGACAGACTCAGAAAAAGCTTATTTATATACTTTTCGTTTTTGAATATTTGTTCAAATCTGAAAAGCCTGGAAAAGTTTAAATATTGAGATGTGCTACAGCCCAGATGAGCGATTGTCCATCGGTCGTCTGTCTGTTATCGAGCGTGAATCTGGAGACTGATTATCTGAGAAATTTTCTTGAGAGGGTATATCCCAGAGATCTGTGGCCATCCGGATGAGGCGCACGCGGGTTCTGGGGTTTGAGCCCTCTTCACTCAAGAGTGATAAAGACACGCCACTTTAAAAACCTTATGAAAAAAAATTAGGCAGCTCTGAAAGGCTCCTCCTGCTTGACGTACGGTCTATAGCTGTCTCCGTAGTGATAGGAATACTGGAATTCTGCAAACGTACCATACCTCTGTGCATAAGTCTTTGATGTTCAAGGACATTTAAAACGAAAAGCTATGCTGATTTTTTCTCTTTCTCTGGTTCCGTTGGCTTTTGAGCGTTGTTCAGGTTGCGCATCTCTGAGAACATCTCCTTCAATTGGGCGAACTGGGCAGCGGAAATGTTACCCCTTGCGAATTCCAGCATTGCATTGGCAATTGCCTCGTCTCCGGCCGGTATTGAAGGCCCAAACGTCTTCTGGAGCCAGGCGAGCTGGCCCTGGGCAGTCATCCACTTGCCGTAATCTGTCTCACGCATCTTTTCAGGCAGGTCTGTTGGGCTCCTGGGCAGAATCAGGATTTTGTCTCTTCTGGCAGAGCTTTCGCCCCGGGCGTGAAACTGAACCATGCTCTTATGGACAATGAAACTTTGAAGTTCTGGTTTGGGCTTGTTCTCACCTTGTTCCCCGTCGATTGGATAAAACTCAATCAAGAATGTCCCGTTCTTCCTGGGGAGTATTCTCTTGAGGAGGCCGTCGGTGTATCCGTTCGTGAACTGCTTTCGGGTTTCACAATTGATTAAGGGAGCATTTAAAGGAACATCAATCTTAGCGGCCTTCACGCTCATTTTGTAAACGAAAATTATTGCCGTAACCAAGCAGGCAAGACCGATAACGCATGCAACTATTATTCCCCACATGTTACAAGCTGTTGGCCTCCTCAGCTTCTTTCTTTTCTTGCTCCAATTTCTTTTCACTTGAACTCATGCGCTTAGTGCGGACTGTAGTTGTTGGACGCCCATACTCGTCCAGACCCGTGGTCCTCTCTTCATTAATCTCCTGTTCTGGGTGTTCTGCCATGAGACGCGCGATTTGAATGCACTTTTCATCGCTTGCATTCTCCAGCCAGGTCTTTTCCTCTTTGGCTTTGGTCAGGGGCGTGATGCAGTCAATACGCTTATTAAGTTCTGTGCCGACTCCGTGAATCCAAAGTATTGCGGTCTTCTCGTAATTGGTATCTCCATATCTGCACAGAATTTTCTCCTGAACAAGGAAATTGTCTGGATTGTCAGGGTCCATTTTTTTCTCGATGATGGCGCGTTGCACGATGGAATCCACACTCACTTTAGGCTCAGGTTTCTTCTTTTTGAGCCTACTGAAGGCTATGAAGATTGCGGCAACAACGAGTCCCAGGACAAACTCGACAATGAACACTCCGAGCGTCCACCACCAGGTCAAACCCAGAATGAGGATTGTCACGACAAACACGATTAATAGTGGAAGGAAAAAGGCTGTTGTCACGATGAGCACCCACCAAATGGCTTTCATTGCGTTACCCCTGCCAGGAGGTTTTTCCTGGCCCTGTATTTGTTATACTGCCATCCGACAACGAGAATGAAAGCAGTGATGAAAGTAAAAATCGCAACTATCCAGGCAGCGACCCAGTTTTCATTGGAATTGTTTTTCTGTGCTTCCTGAGCGGTTTCAGTTTTGTTCAAGGAATCCAATATTCCCGGGAGAAGTTGATTGAGCTTGTCGTTGAGTTCATTGTTCTTGTTGTCGGTTCGCTGGGCTGCGTCCTCGATTCTTTGAAGACGTTTAAGGAGTTCCGAGACCTGCGTAAGGGAGCCATTGATTGTGAGTTGGGGGTCTTTGATGACAGTTTTTCCTGAACTCCCGCCGGCAGAAAGTGTATTGTTGCAAACCACGAGTGTCGGGTTTCTCGGGCAGAAAACGGTCGAAAACCAAACAAGGAACTGCTGGTCAGAGCCAAGTTCATTGTCCAAGTTGCTGTAAGGCACGAAAACAGTCAGAGGAAGAGTGTACTCGGGAGTGTTCGAGCCATGAATTGTCAGGTTGATGTAGTAGGTTTGGTTCGTTTCATTCGTTGATGTTAGCATAGGGGAGACTTTGAAATTCACAAAATTTACATCGTTTGAATCGATGTCGAAGTTGTCCTCTTCGAAAATCACCCAATTCATGGTTGAAGTCAGGCGAATCCTTTCAGCCCGGGTTGTCCCAGAATTATTGATTAGGAGAGAGCCTTCCTTGTATCCTGTTGGATCGACAGTGAAAGAGATGATAGGGGCGCTCACTGTCAGCTGCGTTGGCTCACTTGTGACATCCAGATTCACAGTCCAGACCCTATCGTTAATGGGATTATGGATTTCCTGGGGGGCTGTCCTGTTTAGGACATTGATTGTGCCTCCGTTGAACATAATCAAATCCTGGTAATCGATTTGGCCTGGTGTCGGGAAAGTCACAGTCTGGACCTGGTTTGAAGCAAGTGAATAATCAAAAGTGCTTGAAGTAACCGTATGGCTCACGTCGTCAAGATTGTGGAAATTAATGGAGTCGTCAGAGTGGATGACCAGGTAATTTGGGACGAAACCTGAACTTGTGATGTTGACATCATGCGTTTCGATATCGCTTGGAATATCGACCATATAACTGAAAGATATGACTGATTGAATGGAGTCTGAGACAGAACTAGGGAGCTGCACTGTAAAATTGACTGTCCTTGTTTCATTCGGGGCCAGTGTGATGGAAGGAAATGTAAAACCTGTGAGATTGCTGAATACAACATCCTTGATTTCAAAAGGAAAGTTATTGTGCAATGTGACATTGTAAACCTTTTGCTCATTCACCTTCTGCTGAATGTCCAGAGTGGAAGGGGTCACTTGCAGTTCAGCCGAGGCCAAGCCAATAAAAAGAATGCAGATGCAGGCAATGACGGTTAATCTCATGGTTCTCTTTTTTTTATCTGAGCATGTTCGATTGTGCTGATGAGTTTATTAAACTTATCCTCAATGCTGTCCAGGCGGCTTCGCATCTCCAGGATGTCCCTTTGCATGAGTCTCCTCTGTTCGATTTCAAACCTTTCTGCCTGGACTTTCTCGATTTCAAGGAGTTTTCCGTCTTTAAAATGGAACTTGAGGCTATTCACCACATCTTTCAAAACGGCCAGTTCGGTGCATTTCGTCCTGACCGTGTCCACATGGGGATTTTTACCACTCTGGAATGTTATTTTCTTAGCAAGGGGAGTCATCCTGATTTTATCTCCCACGTCCATTTCAGAATCGAAAAAGCTGGCCAAGGCACTAACGAGTTCTACGTTCTTCTGAATTTTACCCGTTTTCTTTTCCTTCATAGTGAATATTTATTCACTATCCTGAATGTTAAGGAGTTTATAAAGGTTACGCCCTATGTACATTGTTAAGTTAGGGGGACTTTTAGAAAGGTTTAAAGATAGGTTTTCTTTA
>OBLY010000026.1_pt1 | contig 19870 bp, 22 predicted proteins | sample 1539041 | NCBI WGS metagenome assembly OBLY01 (sample SAMEA2690973, study PRJEB22502) | sediment metagenome | biome: Billabong; feature: Tropical; material: Sediment | place: Australia | collected 2013-05-14 | depth 1 m
CTTAAAGCACTAATTTTCTCCTAAATATAAAGGGTAACTTAAGGGAAAACTTCAAACCCTTCTGATCTGCATCTCCCTCTTCTTCGGCTGCAACTGAAGCAGCAGCGCCTTGAGCTTGGCATCATCAATCTTTGTCTGGAGCCTTCCGCTCTGCGCCAGTGCAACTAACTGCGCCTCGACATTAGCCACAAGCTCGGGCTTGGTCATTCTGAGGGTATTCAGCCTCTCCCTTGCCTCGGGAGTAAGTATCTGGCGCAGTATTGCCTGCTTCTTTGCCTCGTACTCGGCACGAGCCTGCTCCTGCTGGGCAGCCTGCGCCTGTGCAGCGTACTGTTGCTGCTGCAACTGTTCAAGCTTGCGCTGTCTTATTTCTTCGAGATCCTCATCCATATTCTAATATTTGGCCATAGCCGGGTTTGTTTTAACAAGCTCTAATTTGACTTCGTTCGCCGCATTGTCCAGAAGCGCCTGTCCCTGCGGGGAGATAGTCCTGCCTGTCTTCTGGGTCTTGATGAAACCCGATTTCTCAAGCTGCTGTAATGCTTCTCTTGCGACCGAGCCGCTTCCTTTCGAGAATGCCACAGGCGTTACACCGTTCCTGTGCCTACCGCCGTAGAAACTCCGAAGGCGTGAGACCCCGACAGGTCCGTCGATATAGATGCGTCTTAATAAAGAAGCGCACCTGACGAACCACCAGTCGGAATTATCCGGCGCAAGTTCCTTGTGGCAGCCTGTCTTTGCAAATTTAGCCCACTCTGGGGGCTTGACCTTCTGGTCGTTCTTTAATTTCTGTGCCACGCTATTTATGAGCGTTTCTGCGGGCACGTCATATACTGTCGTCAATCTTGATCCTCCGTAAAATCATCTCTATATGTAATGAGATTATTTTTATACTTAATGGGGGGTGATTAATCTATCGGATAGTATTTACCCTTTTCGGCTGTACACAGCAGTATTTCCCCTGGTCTCTACAAGCTCCGAGCCGCTCAGGTCTGCCAGTTTTTGCATTAATTCCTTTTTATCCCCTTCGATAAAAGCGGTCATGAGGAATCTTACTTTTACAAGCTTCCTGCTTTTCAATTGTATTTTCAGCTCTTCGACAACGCCTTCTATACCCGCCTTACCCACGTGCAACGTCGGTTCAAGTGCCGAATCCGCCCCATGTCTTTTTATCATGCCAGTAACTCTTTTAACTTTGTTGTTGCTCTCTCAAGCTCAAGAAGTATTAACCCCAAGCCTGTCTCAGAATCTACAATAACGATAAGCAGTGCTTTTGGTCCGGCGCCTGCGGCGATCAACCGCCCGTTAGCCGTTTCCACGATAACCCTCTGAGGAATGCCTTTCCCGAACTCTATGGTAGCAGTCTCAGCCGCACCAAGCATGGTGGCTGACATTGCAGCTATTGATTCTGCAAACTGCTCTTTTTGTAAAATGCCACGTATCAGCAGCCCATCCCTACTTGCGGCTGCGCAGGCTTCTATACCCCCGACCTTCTTAAGATCTGTGAGGATTTTATCTACCATATCAATAGTATCGGGCATTAGGCTTCTCCTGTTATCTTATTTATCAGCACTTCAAATGCCTCAAATACCCCTTTTCTGTCCTTCGCAATCGCAGGGACAATAGGGACATCTTCTGGCAGGTTAAATTGTGTTTTTATCTCTTCAGGTGTCAAGGCACCAGGTAAATCCTGTTTATTGGCTATAACTACAAACGGTAGACCATAGGATTTGGTGATCTCCAGCATCTGCTTCGCGCGGATGAAGTCAGTGGGGTTAGTGGAGTCCACAATAAGAAAAACTCCCATGGATTCGCCGCTTAATAGCTTTATTATCGGGTCAAACCTTTCCTGACCGGGTGTACCAAAGATATCTGCGCTGAAACCCTTGTAATCAACATGACCGTGGTCCATGGCTATTGTAGTTCCGAGCCTATCAACAGATATCGCCCTGGTCGAGAGCGCATGTACGAACGTGGACTTACCGGAATCAAACGGTCCCGTAACGAGTATTTTTGGTATGTACAGCCTTATCCCACCGGGGCGCAGTACCCTGAAGAGCATGGATTTTTTAATTTCCTTTGTCCAGTCTGATTTAAGAATACCGAAATACTGCCCGAATATAACCCGCTCGGCTATCCCGCCGACGGAAATTACAGCATTGAACAGTTCACCTTTTATTAATCTCAGTGTTTCCTCAGAGTAAGGCCAGGCGGTAAAATTGTAGACCATGATATGGTCATACAGCATTGCCGTTTTGTTCCACTCCCTGACAGCCTCGATAGTTTCTTTCTCTCCGCATAAGTCCATTATGGTTGAGAGGGAGCCGAACACTATCGTGCTTGGCGGCAATTCCTTTATTAAATCCATTATTATCTTATTGAAAAACTCAATATTGTCCGGGTTCGAAACAACGTACTTCTCATTTGAGGGAGCGCCGATCAGAGGATTGTAAGCATCAACGCAAAACAATCTGCTGGCAAATGGCTGGATATCCCATCCGAACTCCTTGAACTGGCTTTTCAGGATATCCGGTATTGTGCTGGATACAACGAGAACGCAATTTCCGCCATTTTTTAGCGCATTGTAAACCGTCTGCAATCCGAAAACCTCTCCCTCAACACCCGGCTGGATATAATAAATAAGGCTTTTGCCTTTAGGTATTCCCCCGTTCAGGAATTCATCCAGTTTTGGGATACCGGTCTCGACCATGCTATTTTCTCCCGACTATCTTTACGTTAGCACCTTCTATCTCATATTCGAACCAGGGAGTGGGTTTTGGAGATAAACCAACTACCCTTATGAAGTTCTTATCATTTTCAGATTTGATCTCGATCATACCGTCGAAAAGTTGTTTTAAGGTAGCAATCGATTGTTCATCATGCATGCCGCTCTCTATCGTATATATTCCGAGTGCCCCTGTGGCTTTGATTCGTCCTGTGAAAACGTGAAGGAACCTGAAAACAGTCTGAATATTTGAGTACATTAATATCGTCGAGAGCGAGTTTATGTGTAGCTGGGTTTTCCTGATGTTCTTCTTCATGTAGTACTCTTCAAAGAACTGGCTTATTTTCACTCCGATCCCTGTCAGGTCAACAGGGCTGCTCGCTATTTTGATATTCTCATTTTCAACAGCCGCACCGCCAAGTGTCTTTGTGACGCAATCAACTATCCCGACCCTCGCTAACGGCAGGACCAGCTTGTGATCTTTGAACCATTCCAGGATACTTATTGCTGATTCACGGGTCGTTACCGTTATTACGGCATTTTCGTTCTTTGCGGCGCCGTTGTACATAATATAATACAGAATGACTTCCTTACCACTCATAGGCGGGCCTATCAGCATTATATTCGAGCCTTTTCTTATGCCCCCTATTGCCGCGTCCAGTTCTTTGATACCTAGTGTATAGTCACTCATCGTCTTGCCTTCAGTACTAATTATACTATTTAAATTTTAGTATATATAAATAGCTACTACAAACATAAAAATCTACAATACGGTTCCATACAAATAAAACCTTGCCTTCTTATAATTTAACAGTTTATAATTGTTATAAATGCTCCTCAGATCGGCCTTTTCATTCCCGAACGGTCTGATAATCAGATCAGCCCCTACCCTCTTTGCTACCCTGGCTATCGCCTCCTGAATATCGATTGGCGGTCTTATCGAGTATATAAGGGAAGCGCCTGTGTATATGCTCATGTCAGGAGAGAATATATCGTCCCTGTGAAACCTGATACCTGCATATTTCTGCTCGCTGATATCTGTTACGATTACATTCATTGTGTCCTTTAATAAAAGTGCGACCTGTGGCAGATTGCCCACACCTACTTCCACAACCTTATTCGTGTAATTTTTCAGGATATATTCTGCCAGGTCTTTATAATCTTGGATCATCAGGTGGATTACTATTATACCTCTTTATGAGGCTGTCGGAAGCTACGATAGCACGAGAATTCAGATAAGTTTAAAACAGGTTAATACCTACAATACACCATATGGGCTTAAATAGTGTATTCAAACCTCTTGAAATCGGCAACATCAGCCTGCCTAATCATATTGTTTTTCCGGCTTTTCAGACAAATCTTGCCTCATCCGACGGTACTGTTACTGAAAAATTAATGAATATATACGGGAAACTCGCAGAAGGAGGCTCAGGTATGATCATAGCCGGATGTATAGCGATCTCCGACGAGGGCGCCCCGCAAACGAATGTTTTAAAGATTAACCATGACAGGCATATAGCCCCGCTGAAAGAATTTTTCCGTCTTATCGGGAAAAACGGGGCTGTCCCGGCAGCCCAGTTAATACATGCCGGCAGGCAGACTTTATCCGTGATGACCGGTCACAGGCTTGTTGCCCCATCAGCCATCCCATGTCCTGTCATGACAGAAATGCCTGTGGAACTTGATAAAGATGGGATAGAGAGGATACAGGACGATTTTGTGGCTGCATCAGTAAGGGCCAAAAAGGCTGGAGCAAGATTGATAGAATTTCACGGTGCCTTTGGTTACCATATCGGCGGGTTCCTTTCACCCTATTCGAATAAACGCCAGGATAAATACGGGAAAGACAGGGCGCTGTTTTTTACTGAGATAATAGAAAAGGTCAAAGAAAAGATAGAGGATGTGCAGCTCTCCTGCCGCATAAGCGGAGAAGAGACAGCAGACCTTGTTGCAATATGCAGGCCGCAGTTAGCAGACCCTTCGTTTGTTAGGAAGTCGGCAAGTAAACAACCGTTCAACGAATGCACCGATTGTGGCACATGCATATATTTCTTAAGGGGGGAGAAATCCGTTACCTGCCCGAAGAATCCGGAGCTTTGAGACCGTGGATGACGAAAAACGAAAACTTAAGGCATTATCGGATATCGCGTCGATAGATATCACTCTTGAATTTAAGGAAATCCTGCAAAATATCCTGAAGATCGCGTGCGAAACTATTAATGCGAACTCAGCTACTATTATACTGGTAGATGAGGAAACCGATGAAGTGAGGATGGCAGCTTCATATGGTCTGGGGCAGGACTATCCCGAAAGGGTGCATGAGGCAGCAAGAGACGCAGGTGTGCCTCTAACGTACGGTCCTTCAGGCATCGTGTTAAAGACCGGGAAATATTACATCGTTCAAAACGCATTTGAGGAGCCCAGAGGTAAGCCTTGGCTGCATCTCACAAAAGAACTTGGATTTTCATCCATTCTTTTCACTCCCATGAAAAGGGGTTCAAAAGTCATTGGCTTATTGAACGTTTACATGGCACGGGTGCACCGGTTTTCAGAGGACGAGATAGATTTTGTAACAATCGCCGCATCCCAGGCTGCATCTATTGTTCATAACTCCAGGATGTGCAGCAGGTTGATAAATAATATACTGGAGCTTGAACAATATGAAGGACGCCTTGAAGAGAAAGTAAAAAATGCTTATAAGGAATTATACGAATCCGAGGTAAAATACAGAGACCTGTTTGAAGAAGCCGATGACCCTATGTATACCCTGGATACAGGGGGTTATTTCCAGACAATAAACAATGCCGGGCTCAAGGCACTTAGATGTACAAAGGAATATGTAATCGGGTCCCACATGTCGAAATGGCTTACGCCGGAGAGCCTCATAGTCTTCATGGAACTCCTGCAAAAACAGATTTCAGGAGAGAACCAGTTTGAGCAACCTGTAACCCTTGAGATAATTTGTAAGAACGGAGAGCACAGACTGAGTGAGATAAGAACCCGTATTATCCGGGAGGGCGATAGGATTACAGGCGTTCATGGCATCGCCAGGGATGTAACTGAAAAAAAGAAATTGGAACAAAAAATCCGGGAATATCATGAAAGGCTCAGGAAATCATGCGAAGACCTTATCGAAGCTGACAGGATAAAGACTGAATTTATTTCGAACATAACCCATGAACTATTAACGCCCCTTACATCCATCAGAGGATTTACCGAATTGATTTATGATGAAACTACAGGTAAAGTCAACGATGAGCAGAAAAAGAGCCTCGATATAATCCTACGCAACTCGGACAGGTTAATCCGCCTGATAAAGGACCTGCTTGATATTTCACAACTTGAAAAGAATAAGTTCGGAATGCGGTTCGGACTTGTCTCGATAGGGGATGTAATTTCAAAATGTATGCAGGATATGCAACCGCAGGCTAAATATAAAGAAATCACGATAACCCGGGATATAAAGCCGCTTCCCAGGATATGGGGGGATGGAGAAAGACTTACCCAGGTCATCACCAACTTACTTTCTAATGCAATAAAGTTTACACCGCAAAAGGGAACTATAACAATAACAGCAAAAGAGAGCCAAAATGAGGTTAAAATAAGTATAACCGACACAGGTATCGGTATTCCGCATGATCAGCTCTCCCGCATATTTGAAAGGTTCTACCAGATAGACGGTTCAAACAGCAGGAAATACGGAGGAGCGGGACTCGGGCTCTCGATATGCAAGAGCATAGTGGAAAGCCATTTTGGTTCCATCTGGGCTGAAAGCAATGGTAACGGTAGTACATTCAATATATTACTACCAAAACTGGAATGCATCAAGAATTAATAAAAGATTTTTAAATTTTTAGAGATAAATATATGGTGAACGAAAACTACTTAAATATCAATCACATAAAAAGAACACGTTCGTTTTACAACGAACTAGATAAGCGGGTACTTTTTTCCACCAATACCACCCCACTCCCACTCCCCGCTTATCTTCCTCCTCTTTGTGGGGATTAATTAGAAACTATTAAAACCATTAAGGGAATTTTAAGGAAAAATATTATAACGAACTGGTTGCAGGAGAAAAATGAACAATGCTTGATAAAAAAAACCTTAATGGGGTAATAAAATCTTTCGGACTCGTTTTTGGTGACATCGGAACAAGCCCGATATATACTCTTACGGTTATTTTCCTGCTCACAAAGCCAACGCAAGCTCATGTGATGGGTATCCTATCCCTTATCGTCTGGACACTTATTACAGTTGTGACCGTGGAATACACATGGCTTGCCATGAGCCTTGGTCAGAAAGGCGAAGGGGGCACCATTGTTCTGCGCGAGTTACTTCTACCGATGTTAAAGTCCGGAAGGCAGGTGGCGTTTGTCACATTGCTCACTTTTATAGGCATATCCCTTCTTTTCGGGGATGGTGTGATTACACCTGCAATCAGCATACTGAGCGCTGTTGAGGGGTTAACGTTAGTTCCCGGATTTGAAGGAACAACGCCTGAAACGCTTGTATTTATTGCTGCCGTAATTGCAATATTGCTTTTTGCCTTTCAAAGCAAAGGCACAGAAAAAATAGCATGGACGTTCGGCCCCTTGATGGCAGTCTGGTTCATAGCGATTGCTGCCTTTGGTTTAGTCTCAATTCTCCATGTTCCATCCGTTCTACAGGCTGTAAATCCCTACTACGCTATTAAATTCCTTTTAGAGAACGGTATTGCAGGGTTCTTTTTGCTATCCCAGGTCATTCTCTGCGCTACAGGAGGGGAGGCATTATATGCCGATATGGGGCATATGGGGAAGCTCCCGATTATAAGGGCATGGTATCTTGTCTTTTTTGCCCTTATATTGAATTACCTTGGGCAGGGCGCTTTTGTTATTCAGCACCCTGAGGCAAAAAACGTGCTTTTTGAAATGATATTTCAGCAGGCACAGATTCTATATATCCCATTTCTCATTGTCAGTATCTTTGCAACGATTATAGCTTCACAGGCTATGATAAGCGGAATGTTCTCTATCGTTTATCAGGGTATCACCACCCGTTTAATGCCCATGCTTAAAGTGGATTATACGTCCAGCGAACTGATGTCGCAGATCTACATAGGCGTTGCGAACTGGTTTTTGCTGATATCTGTTTTATTTGTTATGTTCCTGTTCAAGGAATCCAAATACCTTGCCGAGGCGTACGGTCTTGCGGTTACAGGAACCATGACGCTTACCGGAATTATGATGACGTGGATATTTTATTTAAGGCGTGAAAAATTCAAAACCATGGCATCACTATTTGTCACCTTCATTGATATGGTATTCCTTCTATCAAGCCTGCACAAGCTGCCTTACGGCGGATACTGGTCACTCGTTCTGGCATTCGTCCCCTTCAGCATAATTATGATATATACCTCCGGGCAGAAACGACTGTCCACAGCGCTTAAGCCAATGGACCTGGACGAATTCCTTGAAAAATATAACTATGTATATACCAACATGAATAAAATAAAAGGTACCGCACTTTTCTTTGCAAGGGATGTAAAAAGGATTCCGCCCTATATTGTCAATACCATGTTCAACAACAATATCATTTATGAGGATAACATCATCGTTTCGCTTATAAAAACGGATAATCCCTTCGGTATCAGCGGTTCTTTTAAGAATAATCTTGCAGACGGGCTGAGGATTTTCGAAATATATATGGGATACATGGAAGTGGTCGATGTGGAGAAGATACTGAAAGCCTCAGGAATAAATGAAAAGATCATCCTCTACGGCATTGAGGATATTGTGACTGAAAATATCATCTGGAAAGTCTATTCTGTAATTAAGAAACTCACGCCTGCTTTCGTCCAGTTCTATAAACTTCCTGCGCATAAGATACACGGGGTTATAACGCGTATTGAAATGTGAACGGATGCGGATAACTGAATGATGTTTTGGTGGATAATGAGTTTTGCTTTATTAGCAGCCGAGGTTGAAGAACTAACTATGGGACTCAATAAAATTTTAAAAGAATTTAACCTGAAACAAAACGTATTTATAATCTCACCGATAAACTAATTGTAGTGTCCATATATACTGCCGGGTTTTTCTGCTAATTTTCGCATAAGAACAGGCGGGGGAGATATCTGCTGCATAATATGCGGCAACATATCTGGGGACATTAGGCGCAAAAGTATGCGCTGTAAATTTGGGGGTTAAAAGATGGGAAAATCAATAGAAGGAGATGAATGAAATGAAATTTTTTCATAAGATGGTATTGAGCATGTTAGTGTTAGCTCTCAGCCTGATGGTTGTCTCACCGACATCCGCCAGCGCATCATCTGGTGCGGTATACACCATGACTAATAATAATCTAACAGGGAACGAAGTGATACGCTATGAGCGTGCAGCTGACGGTACATTGAGTTTATCAGGTAACTTCTCAACTAATGGTCTAGGAACCGGAAGCAGCCTTGGTAACCAAGGTGGATTGGTACTAAGCGACGATGGCAGCATGCTCTTGGTAGTCAATGCAGGTAGTAATGAGATTTCTGCCTTCCAGGTAAAATACAATAGCTTGATGCTTACTGACAAAGTCAATTCAGGCGGAACAATGCCTGTCAGCATCGCGATCGATGGAGATTTGGTATATGTGCTGAACGCAGGGGATGCAAATGTACCGGGTAACATAGTTGGATATCGTCTAAGTGATAATGGTACACTATCAATGATTCCTGGATCGACCCAACCATTGAGTGGTGGATTCGTTGGTCCTGCGGAGATAGCTTTCAATCCTTTTGGAGATGTGCTTGCTGTCACTGAGAAATCAACCAATATAATTGATACGTATACTGTAGATGACAATGGAGTTGCACACGGACCCCTTACACATGCTTCTAATGGCCAAACACCTTTTGGGTTTGCATTTGATAAAAGAGGACATCTCATAGTCAGTGAAGCCACTACGAATGCCCTTTCCTCGTATGCTGTAGATGACGATGGCAATCTGAATACAATAAGTGGTTCTATCCAGGATTTCCATGCTGCGCCCTGCTGGGTTGTAGTAACTAAGGACGGGAAGTTCGCTTACACGAATAATGCGCATGATGGCACTACCTCCAGTTACGCTGTTGATAAGAAAGGGATGCTATCCCTTCTCAATCCGGTTGCAGGTACACCCGGTGATGGAAATATTGATCTGGCATTAAGTATGAATGGCAAGTTCCTGTATAGCCTGAACTCAGGACCTAACACAATTGCTGGCTTCCAGGTTAATCCTGATGGTAGCCTGACACCTATAGGAACGGTTGATGCGCCCATCGGAGCCGATGGTCTGGCGGCTCGCTAACCATTGCAGGTGGATTTTGTTCTGATGACTGGCGTCACGATATATGAGTGAAATCTGATGCCCAGTCGCATTTTTTAACGAAGTATGAATCACTTGAAGCTTTCAAAGATGAAAAAAGAAGGACGGATTATAAAGATAAAAAAAGGCAAAGAAAATATTATACGATTAGTGAAATAACAAATGACGTTTTATAAACAATTTTAAACTATAACGAATTTTTATACGTACTAAAACCAAGAAAAACGTTAAAAATCGTAGCTATATTTATGCTTATACAAAATATAGAGTTAATATGGTAGTGTTTCTCCTGGCGGGGCGCTGATACCTCCTTACAGCGCCTCCGGCATGAAACATGAGAATTTTTTTTAAAATTGTTGGATAATAGTAAATCTTATTACTAATGCCGTCAAGTGCTGTAGTGATGACGAAGGCGGCACTTATTATTATTTTTTTGATGTTATGGGGACAGGTAGCTACAGCACAGGTTGCTGACCAGACCGTGTTTACGATAGATATTCATGAGAACGGAGATGCCCTATGGACGGTCGAAAAGCGTGTACATCTTGAATCATCCGAATTAAACGAATGGGAAGTGATGATAAAGAAAGGACAGAATATATCACGGTACCAGAACCAGATTAAGACCGATCTGGACGGATTGCTACTTTCTGCTCAAAACAGCTCAAACCGTTCCATGGAGATTGAGAATCTCAATATTACCTATGACACGGAAAGAACGCTATCAAGTGGAACCGGAATCATTGTGTACAGTTTTGAATGGAAAAATTTTTCACGCATATATTCAGGGAATATTTTGATTGGTGATACATTTTCAGAAGGGAGCGTCTTTTCTTCGGAAAATACGCTTATTATCAAGATCCCATCCGGTTTTGAGGTGCAAAGCGTATCTCCCAAGTTTAATAAGCAGGTAGAAAACAGCCTGATATGGAATGGTCAAAGTTTCGGTAAAGGAGAGCCATTCCTTATACTCAAACGTACTATTGTTGACCGGAACACATCGGCTCCTACAAAATTATCTACTAATCTCCTAGTGATCCCTATAATAGTTATCCTGATATCTGGTACTGCACTTATAATCTGGAAACGGAGTCGCTCTCGTAACAGGAAAGACAGCGCAGTTTTAACAGATAGCGATGAAATGCCCCGGACAGGGAACACTGTGGCGGACGTTATCCGGACAAACGACAGCGGAATCAACGCTGCAAGAGCAGATGTTAGTGATAATGCGACACAGGCAGGTGATCTCAGTGCTGGAATCATTCAGGCGGACAAAGCTGGAGTTGAAACAGCAGTTCAAATAAATAATATTAGAGTTGCAACTTCTCAGGCAGATAATGCTGGAATAAATGTAACCCCGGCGAACAATATTACATCTGAAGATGATGAAAACGATGTATCCCAGCCTCCGCTCCCCTACCTGCCAGAGGAATTTTTAAGTGATGAGGAGATGATAGAGCGGTACCTGACAAAATGCGGCGGACAGGCATACCAATCCGATATCGTCAAGGATAGCGGACTCTCAAAGTCCAAGATAAGTATCGTTCTTGCAAAAATGAAAGATGATGGGAGAGTCATCAAGATAAAGAAAGGCAAAGAGAATATTATACGGCTAGCAGTTAAAAAAGATTAAAAAAGAATAATGGACAAAATCACTATCTCGGTGAACCGGTTGTACGAGAAATTCCCGTATCCTTCTCTCCCCATTCGCTCCGAGCGCGATCTCATAAGTAAGCTCCATGCCAACGTTATGGGCAAGATTCTTGCCACTGCAGGGCTGGAGCCTGACTCGCTTTCGGGGAAAGAGATACTGGACGCAGGCTGCGGAACAGGAGAGAAGGCGTGCTATTTCTCATACTACTGCGCACATGTGACAGCCATCGACCTATGCCGTTCTTCCCTTCAAAAAGCTATGGGGCTTGCGGAAAGATTCCATTTGACGGTTGAGTTCGGACACTGCGACCTTGCCGAGTTCAGAACAGAGAAGAGGTTTGATCATGTCTTTTGCCTTGGTGCACTGCACCATACCAGGTACCCTTATAAGAACTTCACAGCACTTGCAGACCTGTGCAAACCGGGAGGGACAATAACAGTGGGGCTCTATAACAGATACGGGCGGCTGGGGCACAGGATAACCAGGGCGTGGATCGGGCTGAGAGTGGGCAGCGATATTGACAAAAGGCTGGAATACGTTGAGAAATCGATTTATAAGAGAAAAATGAGAAGCGTACATGAGACGGCATATGTTGCCGATAAATACGTCAATCCCCATGAGAGCTATCATTCGATGAGCGAAGTACTGGGATGGTTTAGGAAGAACGGGTTTACATATATCGGGGCGCATCCGCATGTTGGAGAGGGAGAATTTTCGGCTTTTTTGACTCAGTTGAGGTGGATGGTAAAAGGGAGCGGTTTTTTTATTGTATCAGGAAGGAAGAGTTAATTGTATAAACTCAGAGATATTGCAGCATTGCAGCTTTTGCATCATCGATGACTCTATCTTCATCCATAACTTTAACTTCATGATCTTCCATGAGTATCTCTCCATTAACTATTGTTGTTTTCACATCACACCCCGAAGCGCCGTGAAGGAGGGCTGATATCAGGTTCGCGGACGCAAATTGAGGTTTTTTCAGATCAACAAGAATAATATCAGCCAGATAGCCGGGCTTGAGCACACCTGCATTTATGCCCAGCGCCTGCGCCCCGTTCACAGTCGCCATCCCAAGTACTGTGGATGCGGGCATCGCTCGCGGGTCTGTAAGCTTATGAAGATGTGAAGCTGCCCTCATTTCTTTCCACATATCAAGGCTTCCGCCTGAGGCCGCACTGTCTGTGCCGAGCGCCACGTTTATTCCTTTTTCAAGCATCTTTGGGACAGGCGCAACCCCGGTACCGAGTGCCATATTGCTTGAAGGGCAGTGGACAACATTTACATTGTTATTCTTGAGGATATCAATATCTTCCTCCGATAACCAGATACAGTGGGCAGCCAGAACACCCTGTCCGAGGAGACCTATGCTATCAAGGAGATTAACAGAACACATTCCGTAATTTTTTTCCATATATCGAAGCTCATTTTCCGTTTCAAGGACATGTATATGAACCCTGGAATTATCCCTCTTTGCAAGTTCTTTGACCTTTATCAGGAATTCCTTTGAGCACGCTACTGCAGAATGCGGCGCATACATGGTCGTGATCCTGCCTCCGGCTTTGCCATCCCATTTTTTGTTAAATCCTGCCCTGCTTTTTAATTTAGTATCCGGCTTCTCATTGAGATCTTCTATCATTCCATACCCAAGAGCTGCCCTTAGTCCTGTCTCCTCCACGACCCGGGCAACTTCATCCATATGAATATACATGTCAGCAAGGGCTGTAGTACCTGATTTGATCATTTCAAGCAGGCCGAGGTATGCGCCAGCCCTGATGTCTGCGGGTGATAGTTTCATTTCTGCCTGCTGGATTTTTTTTATCCATTCTCTGTACGGGAGCCCGTCTGCATACCCGCGGAAAAGTGTCATGGAAAGATGCGTATGGGCATTGATAAGACCCGGCATGACAGCGCAGCCTATCGCATCGATCATTTTATCGGCTTTTTCATTTTTGTCCTTTCCCACAAAGGTTATCAAGCCGTTATCCACCAGCACCACTCCTTTATTGAGGATAACGCCCTCCATAGTGAGAATTGTGCCGCCTTTAATTATCAGGTCTGCCATGTGGCATTATGTTGGCGGGCAGAATGAAATAAGTTTTCTAAAATGCCGAGTAAACTTTATATACTATGTTCGCATATGTACGAACTAATAGTGGGCAGTAAAATACCTTTTTTTACACCACCATAATCCCCAACCTGCCCACTATCCTCCTTATTTTCCACATGAAATGAAGGCCATACAACCTATATTCGGTATACAGTTTAAAAAATTTGGTGTCTGATGTTATTTAATTTGAAGCTGTTGATGTAATCGATAGGTAGAGAACTGTTTTTTCAATTAATTTTTCATCATAATAATAACAATCATTATTTATTTTTCCAATAGAAATAAAGGGGTTGAATAATAAAAAGTATAATAAATAGCTATAGAGGCATAATGCCAAATACGCAGAAAATTTTGCAAAATTTTTTGTAGATGGAGACACGTTATTATCAGAATTTTTGTTGAAGATAGGTATAAATATTTATTAATACCTGCTTGATGCCATGAGCGATTACTGGGATTTTCCCGAGCAGGATTATGAACTCTCGCTCCTGCAATTTGCAAAGAAAGAATTATCGGATATGGGATATACCGTTCTCAGCGAAAAGGTGGAAGTATGTAGCGGTGCGGGCGCCATGACGCTTACAGCCATCCTTCAAAAAGGAGATATGACATTCGGTCTGTACATCCACGATGGTCCGAAGCAGCGGAAAACCAGGGGTCTGCCCATAATCTGGATGCTCCGGCTCCTGCCTGAAATGAAGATAGCGGATGATCTCCGGGACTTTATATTAGCTCACCAGCATGATTTCAGCATCACTCTGGCGGCAGAAAACACAATATCGAAGGACAGGAAAGAGGCAAAACTTAGGAAGATATATACGTTCCTGTACAATTCAAAGATAAAAGATCTTTATGATAATGATCTCAGCAGCGCAGCCGATGTGCTGAGGGTGAGGCTGCGGAAAGAGGCTACTGAATCTCAAGCCTTATCTTGACCTTATCGCCCTCAGAGAATAGTTCATCACCGTATTTTTTGGGCAAGACCTTGATCCTAGGCTCGTAAAAAAACAAACAAAAAGCAATTCCTGCGCAATCTACTATTCTGCCTTCTGCTGCGATTTCAAGCGCCAGGACTTCAGGATGCGAATATCCCTGCGGCTTAACAATACCAAAGAAACCGCTTTCTGTACCCGAAGCAACATAACCATCAAGAAACCCGCCATCCATCGCAAAACCCCTGATGTCACCGCAGGTATCACAAGGCGCGGAAAGAAGCGCATACCTCTTATTTGAATCCACAACACTGTACTCAAGGTCTGTTCTTTTCCGCGAAGAAAGCCTGTTCCATTTGATATGCGGCAGAAGGCTCAGGCTGTTCGAGGCGCGCAGGTAGTCATCAGGCTGCCGCACTTCGACGTGCATAACAGGGTCGTTCCAGAAAATGAAATATCCGTTTTGTATAAAAGTCCCGATTTTATCGCCCGCTGAAAGCCTCTCGCCAATCCCAACATCGGGTTTTATGTGAAGTATTTTAACGACGTGCTCATTCTGGCGCAGAGCTATAACATATTCCTTGGAATCACGATTTTTGAAGGGCGTGGGTGTATCGAAGCTCCGGCTGTCTATCACTTCCCCGTCAACAGGCGAGAACGCATCGCTGCCAAAACTCCCATAGTAAATATCAACGGCGCTATGGGTCTTATGTGCAGCATAAGGGCTTTTAAGGAAGGAGAACCTTGAATTATCAGGCGCGAAAATATCAATATCCTTATGGCTTGCTATCTTTTTCATAGGGACACATTATATGAACAGCACATTTTCGGTATCTCAACGATATTCAACCCAAGTTCCCCACAGATTGTATAAGCTTTTCTTGATGGCACTGCTATCCTGTCTATCCCGCTCAGAATCGCATACATATCAAGCATCGAACGGTACCTGCCTCCGGGACGCACGCAGCTTAATGAAAGAGGTACATCGAACATTTCGCGCGCCTTTGTTATAACTTTTATAACATCTTCGAGCTCAGGCGGAGCCACTCCCTCCAGGGCAGTTCCCTTTGTAGGAATGAATACCACTATAACCACGACGCCGGGATTGAACTTTTTTACGAGCTCAAGCGCCCTGAACTCTCCCTTCAATTTGCCATTATGCAAGCCAACAATGATATGCGGCGCAAGCGGGATTCCGGCGGATGAAAGATAGTTCAGCGAATTTTCGTAATCCTGCGCGCTGGCATCGATGCCGAGTATGTCGTGTATGGTCTCGTCATCGCCCAATACATCAACAAGTGCCATGTCAAGATATTTAGATAGCGTGCGCGCCTGTGACTCATTTACGATGCCCGTATGCGCGCTGATTTTGAGTTTTGTGTCCCGCTTGAGTTTCTGGATAACATCTGCCTGCTCATATGTAGGTACGCTTCCATCGGCAGCGCTTCCCCCGCTCAGCAATATCCCTTTTGCGCCCCTATCTGCTAATCTTGAGGCTCCAAAATGCAGTTTGCCATCTGAGCCGTCAAGCATGTGGCGCAGGTAATGCGAGTTACAGTGTTTGCATTCAAGGAAACAGCGTGTGCCTGTTAAGGATATTGGGGTGAAAGGCTCTTTAAAAAAAAAGATGTCGCTGCCAGAGAGTTCAGCCCTGTGCGCGAATGATTTGAGAATAGAGGCTTTCATATCGGAATCCACTTCCAGTGCATCTATCATGCGTTTAGCGCGGTGCAGGTCGTAGTCCATAAATTCGTTTAAGTGGCTTCTCTATATAAAGAGATTATCCAGTAATTTTTCACATGCGTTACCTTTATGTAATATGAAATGCATTGAGGGGGAGACTGAATCATTTTTTTATGATTCTGCATTAACCGTAGCAGGCACTCGCCTGCGGCGTATGGATTGAAAAACCCGAACGCAGTAAAGCCTCTATGAAAGGTTATACCGGAACAGGTTTGCGTGAGTCGGACCTCGTAAGGTCTTACGGAGGAACAGGATGAAGCACAATTACAAAACAAACACACAGTTATTAGACCTGATATCAGGTCTTAAAAAGCAATCAAGGGAGAAGCAGGTACCGCTCTGGCGGGATATAGCGCTACGGCTTGAGTGCCCGACAAGGCAGTGTCCCGAGGTCAATCTCAGCAGGATAAACAGGCACACGAAAGAAAAAGATTTGATACTCGTACCTGGAAAGGTGCTCGGAGCGGGCGAACTTGACCATCAGTTGACAGTTGCTGCCCTGAGCTTCAGTGGAAGCGCAAAAAGCAAGATTACCGCGGCAGGGGGCTCCTGCCTCAGCATCCGGGAACTCATGGACAGGAATCCTGAGGGAGCAAGAGTAAAGATAATGGGGTGAAATCATGGCAGTAATCGACGCGAACAATCTTATCCTTGGAAGGATGGCAAGCCTGGTGGCCCGGCGATTGTTAAATGGTGAAGAGATTAATATAATCAATGCCGAAAAGGTCATCATCTCCGGTAGAAGGGACGCGACATTCGAGAGATATAAAAGATACATCGACAGAGGCTCACGGGAGTTCGGCCCTCATTTCCCGAGGCGTCCTGACCAGATAGTGGCAAGAACAATACGGGGCATGATTCCCCATAAGAAGATGACCGGCAGGGAAGCGTATGACAGGCTAAAAGTCTATATAGGAGTACCGCCGGAATTAAGTAAAGAGCAGGCAAATACATTACAGGAAGCCAGTATCACGCGCCTGAGCACAAGCAATTACACAGTGCTCGGCGACCTGAGCAAAAGATTAGGTTCAAAATTTTAGGAGTAATACATGAAAATCGTTAATTCATCCGGAAAAAGGAAAACCGCGATCGCCCGCGCAACCCTGCGGGAAGGCAAAGGGCGGATAAGGGTGAACAATAAACCCATCGAGATAGTAGAGCCCGAACTGATCCGCCTGAAAATGTCAGAGCCTCTTGAATTCGCGAGCAATGTTATCCAGACAGTGGATATCGACGTCAATGTACACGGCGGCGGTATTATCGGGCAGGCAGGTGCAGTCCGCACAGCCATAGCCCGCGGTCTTGTGGATTGGACAAATGATACGGCACTCAGAGATGCCATGGCACAGTACGACAGGAGTCTGCTCGTGAACGACACACGCTACAAACTGCCCAAGAAGTTCGGCGGACGCGGTGCCAGAAAGAGAAGACAGAAATCATACAGGTGAAACATGATACCGGTACGATGCTTTTCATGCGGGAAAGTCATCTCCAGCGTATGGGACGAGTACAAAAAGCGCATCCAGACAGAGGATCCGGGTAAAGTACTCGACGACCTGGGAATAGAGAGATATTGCTGCAGGAGAATGCTTCTCACCCATGTGGAGCTGGTGGACCTGCTGGCGCCGTACCAGTGAGGAGGGGTTGTAGGGTAGTCTGGTCCATCCTACGGCGTTCGGGACGCCGTGACCTGAGTTCAAATCTCAGCAACCCCATATTCGGGGACAAAGGAAACGAACATGAACCACTCTCAGAGGGACTCTGGGAAAAAGCAGTATATAACTAATGCATTTGTAATATACATTTGTGACAAATATTTGTATAGATCCGTTGTACTTATTTAACTTCCGGATACTTGTTTTGAGGTGATTAAGTGGTCGAAACTAAATTTACTCGATACGAAAAGGCAAGAATTATCGGAGCAAGGGCACTTCAGATATCTATGGGTGCTCCCGTATTGATAGAAACAGATAGAAAAGAACCAATAGATATCGCAATGGAGGAACTGGAAAAGGGAGTTATCCCCATTACAGTAAAAAGAACAACAGAAGAGACAAAGCCAATAGCAGCATAAAAGGTGACGAAAATGGAAAATATCGTTGATATTAAACAGGATGTAAAACAGGATACAGGTTATGAATCAATTATTCCTCAGGATGAATATCTTACCGCAGGAATCCATATCGGTACGCAGCAGAAAACGAAAGAAATGATGCGTTTTGTGTATCGCGTAAGGACGGATGGGCTGTATGTGCTTGATATACAGGCTACAGACCAGAGGATACGGCTTGCGGCAAAGATGCTTGCAAAATACGATCCGCAAAGGATACTGGTAGTATCTGCCAGGCAGTACGGTCATTATCCCTCGGAGATGTTCGCAAAAGCGATAGGCGCAAGGGCAATAACAGGCAGGTTTATTCCGGGCACTTTAACCAACCCGAAGTTACATATATACGTAGAGCCCGATATCCTTGTGGTAACAGACCCAGCAGGCGATGTGCAGGCTGTTAACGAAGCCATCAATGTCGGAATACCGGTAATTGGCTTGTGCGATACAAATAATTCAACATCTAATGTAGACTTCGTTATTCCCACCAACAACAAGGGGAGAAAAGCACTCGCATTGATCTACTGGCTCCTTGCAAAGAAGACTCTTGAGGAGAGAGGAGATACAATTAATTATACAGTAGCCGATTTCGAGGCTGAAATATAACCTGATATGAGGGCTCCGGCAGTTTCAGGACAGTTCTACCCCCGCAGTAAAAAAGACCTTCTCAGTGAAATCAGCAGATGCTTTACAGGCATCCCGCAGACAAGCAGGGCTGTTCTCGGTGCTGTAGTGCCCCATGCAGGCTATATTTATTCGGGAAAGACCGCTGCCCATGTATATGCTTCATTGCCTGGTGCCGATACTTTTGTGATGCTTGGGCCCAATCACACAGGTTACGGCTCACCGGTGTCAGTCTCTTCCGAGACCTGGAGCACTCCGATGGGCGAGGTGGGTTCCGACCTTGAATTCATCAGGGCGTTGCCTAAGAGAATTATTTACCAGGATGAGACAGCCCATAAATACGAGCACTCCCTTGAAGTACAGCTCCCCTTTTTGCAGTACCGATTCAGGGATTTCAAGATAGTCCCCATCTGCATGGGAATGCAGGATGAGGAAACCGCAATGGAAGTGGGGCAGGAGATAGCTGAGGCGGTGCATAGGGTCGATAAGAAAGTAGTGATAATAGCATCAAACGATTTCACCCACTACATGCCGGATAAAGTAGCAAGGGAGAATGATAAGTACTATATTGAATCAATCCTGAACATGGATATCCCGGGTTTCTATCAGCGGTTACAGAAGCGCGATGCCTCTGTGTGCG
>OBLY010000027.1_pt1 | contig 19707 bp, 19 predicted proteins | sample 1539041 | NCBI WGS metagenome assembly OBLY01 (sample SAMEA2690973, study PRJEB22502) | sediment metagenome | biome: Billabong; feature: Tropical; material: Sediment | place: Australia | collected 2013-05-14 | depth 1 m
AGTATGTGATAATTGGTTTGTAGAGGAAAAAGACTATCTGAAATCTCAAATATTCAATCCTATTTTACTGCTCAAATTGTTCTTTTATGGATAACCAGTGTAAAAGTGTTAGCTACTGAAATCCGTACTCTATACCACCAAAATAGTAGAGAAAAATATATATTTTAGCGGCACCTATTAAGGTAAAGAATGGTGTGGGGATTATATTGAAATGTGACCATATCGAGTGTGGGAATACTGAAAAAGTATGGCTACCATATATAGTAAGAGAGTATCCGAAAGGATTGAAACCCCACGTTTTCTGCATTCGATGTGGAATGGTTAAGAATATAGGCCCGGATAAAGCCATAGGAAGAGGATATTTTATTAATGTAATATCTCAGATAAATAAGCACCTAAAAATCCCAGGTTCTACTGTCCGGATGCGTCTTGTTGTAAAAGAACTTGAAAAAATCGAAGACTTCGATGATTCATTTTCCATGAGTAAACACAACCAAGAGAAAATTTTCATTAATATAATTAAAAAATATTATCAAATTCCAGATAGAACTATACAACAGTTTCTTTAAGCCGTATCCGAATTGAATCAGTGATAAGAAGAGCGGCTGAGGTAGCTTAGCTTTTTTAGGTACCCTACTGTTGTACTTTCTTAAATTCGATATGTTGATTAAGGAAGCTTATGGGAACAACCAAAAAATGAGATTCTATTTGCGATCGTATTTGGAATTGTGTTTATCAACTCTCAGCTAATATGAACGATATTGGAAAAATTCAGCAAACATACATAGAAAAATATCTGGATATAGATCCACAAAAAATTAATGGAAATTCAGATTTAATTAAAGATTTGTTTTTTTATAGAAAAGAAATTAATCTACAGAACAATTCGAAAAATAATATAATAGCAACAGACAAGGGGAATGATTTAGGAGCAAGAAAAGAAACCATTATTAAACCTATTTATGATTTATTAAAATGTACACCTGCTAGAAATTGCGAATATCCAGAAAATAAAAAATACGCGCTGTGTCTGACTCATGATATAGACGATATTTTTCCTCCGATTTCCCATAAATTATTATCTTCTTTATATTTCCTTAAAAATTTCAATTTCCAGGGATTAGAAAAATTATGGAATGATAAAAAAAGTCCTTATTTGAATTTTAAAGAAATAATAAATATAGAAAAAATTTATGATGCAAAATCTACTTTTTTCTTTCTTTCTACCAGTAGAGATATCAGAGGATTAAGATACAATATAGAAGATATAGAATCAGAATTAGGAATAATATTAGACAATGAATGCGAAATTGGGTTACATGGCGGGTATTATGCATATAACAGCTTAAAAGATATAAATAATGAAAAGGCTAGATTAGAGAAAATATTGGCGAAAAAAGTAATAGGTTATAGAAATCATTATTTGATGTTTAGATATCCTGAAACGTGGGAATTATTAACAAAAGCTGGATTTAAATATGATTCAACTCAAGGATATAGCGACATGGTTGGTTTTAGAAGTGGATTATGTCATCCTTTTAAACCATTCAATGTATATAATAATGACGAAATAGATATTGTTGAGATTCCTTTAGCTGTAATGGATATGGCACTATTTGACCAGAATAAATCCTTAGCAAGTGCATGGCAAGTTATCAAACAACTTATCGACACTGTTGAAAAATATAATGGCGTTTTAACCATACTATGGCATAATTATGTGTTCGGTTGCCCTTTTAGAGAAAATTGGATCAAGATATATAAGAAAATATTACAATATTCTTATGAAAATAATGCTTGGATAACAAGCGGAGAAAATATTTTCAAATATTGGACAAAAATTTAAAGGGGTAGATAATGAAAATATGCTTAGTTTGCTCATCTGGAGGTCATTTCGATGAAATGAGAAGATTGGTAAAGGCTTTCGATGGTCACGACTACTTCTTTGTTACATTTTTTTCAGAAGCCAATAGGAATCTTAAAAATGCATATATGCTTAAATTTGAAGGCTGGAATTTGAGAGGTAAGGTCTCTGTGTTCAAAACAGTTACGAGAGCAATTTATATACTTCTTAAAGAAATGCCAAATATAATAATCACTACAGGGGGAGGAGATATTGCAGTTCCATTTTGCTATATTGGCAAATTACTGGGAATTAATATTATTTATATAGAAACTTTGGCACGAATAGAATCTCCATCTCCTACCGGTAAAATCATTTATCCAATTGCAGATTTATTTTTGGTTCAATGGACATCGCTTTTAAAAAAATATGGAAGAAAGGCAAGATACTGGGGGAAAGTAGCATGATTCTGGTACTAGTTGGGTTATCATATGGTTTTGAAAGACTGATTAAAGAAATGGATAATATAGCTGGAAAAGTAAATGAAGAAGTTATAATGCAAATTGGAAATACCGAATTCGAGTGTAAAAATGCTAGATATTTTAGATTTGTTTCTGGAGAAGAAATTGAAAAATTATGCGAGGATGCTAGAATTATAATATGTCATGCAGGAATTGGTTCGATGTTAACTGCGCTTGACCATGATAAGCCAGTAATAGCTGTTCCAAGAGAAAAACAACATGGAGAGGCTGTTGATGATCATCAATTAGAAGTCGCAAAACAATGGGATAAACAGAAAAAAATAATTGCTGTATATGATATAAAAAACTTAGAGAGCATTTTACTGAATACAGATTTTGAATCTTTGGTCAGGTCTAAAAAAGATATTATGTTAATCAGCAACTTACGAAATTATATTTCTCAATTGGAGAAATAATATGAACTATATTTTAATTACTCCAGTAAAAGACGAAGAAAAAAATCTTCCGAATCTTGCTCAATGTATTATAAAACAGACATATTTACCTAGGGCATGGATAATCGTTGACGACAATTGCACGGATCAGACACCTAAAATTATAAAATATTTAAAACATAGTTATAATTGGATTTATTCGACCAAGAAAAAAGAAATCAATGAATATAGTCATTTAAGTTTTGCAAGAAGCGTGAAGATCGGATACGAATATGCAAAAGAGCTATGTAAACAAAAAAATATACATTATGATTATGTAGGAAAAATAGATGCGGATATTAAATTACCAGAAAATTATTTTGAAACAATTATTAAAGAATTTGAAAATGATTATAGATTGGCTATAATATCTGGTTCATATTATGATACGGCTGACAAATTAACAAAGCCATTATTTATTTTAGACGACGAAATGGCTGATGAAAGGCTTTATAGAAAAGATTTTCTGGACGAGATAAATGGCTTTCCTATAACTTATTCTCCTGATACAGTATTGTTGATCTATGCTAAATTAAGGAATTGGAAATTTAAGGAACTACAAAGCGTTCAGTGTTTTGGAATAAGAAAAATGGATCAATCCGGAAATTGGAAAAGGATGACAAATAAAGGTTATGGTAGATATTTTTTAAATTATCATCCGCTTCTGGTCTTTATGAATGCTTTGTATATGACAACAAAAAAACCTTATTATAATGGCATAGCTCTATGTTATGGTTATTTATTTGGAATAATCAAAAAAAATAAAAAAATAAATGATCTTGAGGTAAGAAATTATTTTAGGCATAAAAGATGGGGCGAAGTCAAAGATAAAATCAGATTAAAAATAAAAAATAGTTTGAATATTTGATCGATTAATATGGAAAAAAAATTGATGATCTTTAAGAACAATGCAGTTTCGATAATTCAATTAGTTCGACATCGTTGGACTATCAATGTTGCCATATATCGTGTTTTCTTATTTATTTACCTCTTCGGTGGTACCTCAGCAATATTATTATCTGTGTTTTTTAAATTCAACAGAGAACAAGTAGGCTTCGCGTTTATGATAGGCGCAATTCTATCTTTGTTGCTTTCGAAAAATTTAAAGTCAAATAATTCTTTCGTAATTATTGGTAAAGATTATTTCAAAATCAGCATTATTATTTGGGTTTATTTTTTATTATTTTCAATTTATTTATTAACAAATTCAATTAAAAATTATTATTTGCCATTAATATATTTTATAACAATATCATTTCTATCTTCGATAGTAGTATTTCAAATTTTATTTCAAAGAATCACAAAGGTTAGAACATATATTATTTTAATAGAGATATTTGTTCTAGCCTTAACTTTGAGCGCTTCTTTCCTGTTTTTATTCCCTGGAGAATATGGGAATGATTCTTCATTCCACGTAAAATACATTTCAGATATTTTTAATTCTGGAAATTTATTAAATAAAGATGGAGGTCAATATCAAATATATCCTGTTTATCATATTCTTTACGTAGAAATAATGTTATTATCAAATTTGGACTTAAAACTTGCAACATTCATATTGTCGATTGTCCAAATTTTATTTTTGTTATTCATTTTCATAATATCAAATAAATTATTTAACATAAAAATTGGTTTGTTATCAACTCTATTAATTTCGAATGCTACAAATATCATCGTACCAAGATATTCTTTTTTCCCTGGAAGTTTTTCTGTTATTTTTTTTATATTATTCTTGTATTTGATTCTGATCAGCAACAAATTTAGACTGATTTTCATTATAATAGATTTATTTGTATCAAATTTTATCCATCCGCTTCTTCCTCTCATAATTACTTTTTCTCTTATTATAATGTATATTTGCCAAAAGATTATAAAATTAAATTTATTGATATCTTTAAATTTAATTTTTTTAAGTATCGGTCTATTGCTGGTTCAATGGTCGAGGCCAATAGATAATAGTTATTCTATTATTTCAAATTTCATTTCATCTGCGAAGGCAGCATTTAGTGAAGGGTCAACAATAACCCAAGCCACATCGTCGCCTTTTTATAACAGAATTGATGTAATAATGTACGAGTTAGGATTTACAATTTTGATTTTGTTGGCAGTTGGAGGGTCGTTGTGGTTTTTGAAAGCTCGGATGAAGGAAAACATCATTCCAGCGATAGTAACTTTAATATTTATTCCTACTCCATATATTCTTGCTGTAGTTTATCCTAATAGCATACCTGCGAGGTGGTTTATATACATAGAGGTGGTAGCAGGTATTTTTGCAGGGGCAAGTATTTTTATGGTCTTAGAAAGCCTATCAAAATATAAATTAAAATTTCTAATTTTTGCTCCAATTTTCTTACTTGTATTTTTTTCGATAACATCACCAACAGCAAATCCTAATAGCCATATATATGCAAAGGCTTTATCGGGAAGAAATGGGTTATTAGAATCCGAGATTAGTACTGTGAATTTTATAAAAAAGGAGAGAATCGATCTAAAAACGCTACATGGGAACTCTGCATATATTGAATTTATAGATAGAGATATTTATAAACGTGAAAATTTCATATATCCTAATATAAGTAGTTCTTATAATAATGGAACGATTTTAATTAGAAACGATGATATGGAGAGTGGATTTATTATTCCTCTTTTTGGTAACGAAGGGAAATTGTTGGAGATATATAGGCCGACCGATGATTTTAAGAACAATCTTGGTCGAAAAAATAAAAATTACGATAATGGATGGGTTAGAATATATTATAATATATAGAGGAGAACTCTAAAAAAACACATTCTCTAAAATCGACTACAATCGTTTTTAAAAGTTGCCTTATAATATTCGGTAAAAATAAAGGTGTAAAAGTTATGTACAAAGATAATAAAATATGTGCAGTTGTTCCGGCATTTAATGAAGAGAAGCACATTCTCAAAGTCATCTATTCTATGCCGCAATTTATCGATCAAATCATAGTAATAGACGATGCAAGTACAGATAATACAAAAAATTTGGTTGCAAATAGCAACGATCGGAGAGTTATTTTAATCGTGCATGAATCGAATCAAGGTGTGGGCGGATCTATAATTACAGGTCATAAAAAAGGGATAGAATTAGGATGCGATATCTCAGTAGTATTGGGAGGAGATGGTCAGATGGATCCAAAATATATAACTAGGCTTTTAGATCCGTTAATTGAACAAGGGTATCATTATGCAAAAGGGAATAGATTTATGCGAAAAGATTCATTAATAGGAATGCCAAAGCTTAGAATAATAGGCAATATTATATTAACATTTTTTACCAAACTATCTTCCGGCTATTGGAATATTTTTGATCCTCAAGATGGTTATACTGCAATAAAGTTAGCAGTATTTGAAGAATTGGATATAGATCGGTTGGAAAAAAGATATGAATGGGAGAATAGTCTACTACTCCATTTGAATATTGGTAATTTCAGAGTTAAAGACGTATCTATACCAGCCTTGTACGGAGATGAAGAATCTAAGATAAAACTTCATACTTATATTCCTAAGACATCATTGTTTTTATTAAAAGGATTTTTATTTAGATTATATGAAAAATATACGCTTAGAAACTTTCATCCAATTGTAATTTTTTTATTCTTTGGATGTTTGCTGTTCGGCATTGGGTTTTTGACGGGTCTTATCTTTATTTATTATCATTATAGCAATCTTCCAATTAGTGCTGGTACTGTTGAATTGAGCGTTCTACCTTTGATATTAGGATTGCAGTTGATATTAACTGGTATTGTGCTTGATGTATATGAGACGCCAAAATAAATCTGATTTAATTTGACATTAATAAAAAAAGAGAGATAATTTGTGGCTAAAAATAATAAAATAATATTTTTAAAAATACTGGTTTTGCTTATTGCATTCAATCTATTATCAATAGAATATGTCGATGCACGGACCCCTGTCACATATGTCTGTTGTTATAATTATTCATTAAGCGATGAGGAATTATTAGATGGTTTTGAATATAACTCTTTAGGAGGCATTCAAATAGACAATTTTGATAATTTAAATAACTGGACCGCAGGAGGATCTCTTGGTTATCAAATTCAAAATGATACTGTAAACTTCAAAGAAGGCACACAAGCTATAAAACTAACTGCTAAATATGGAAATTTGAGTATCAATAATAGAGCTTACGTGGATAAAGTGATAAATAATAATTTTTCGACTGTATATAATTTTGGAGTTTGGGTATATGTATATAATGTTAGTACACTGGATCATATTACGTTATATTTTACTTCAAACAATTGGGCAAGCTTTTTTTACTATCAATTATATTCTCCAAATTTTCAACCCGGTTGGAATAAATTAATTTTCGACAAAAATCTTTTCAATACTGATACTGAAGCAAATTGGAATAATATAATGACAAAAGTGAGGTTTGATATCGCTCCAATTGATGGTCAGAATACTTCTGTAACCTTTGATGATTTTAGATATAATGTAAACTACGATTGGATTTTAGGCGGTGATAATGTATCTTTACAAAACGATACTGTGAATTTTAAAGAAGGGTCGCGAGGATTAAAGCTAATTACGACAAATGGAAGTACCGCTTATATAGAAAAAGAAATATATAATAATTTTTCAACTACAAATAATTTTGCATTTTGGGCATATATAGATAATACCAGCAATTTTAGCTACTTCGATGTATATTTTACATCCGATCCGACTTGGAACAAATTTTTTCATAACGATTTGATTTATCAAGGAGTTCAAAGCGGTTGGAATAGAATTTTACTTAATAAGCATGATTTTACAAATATTGGAAATGAAAACTGGAATAATATAATGAATAGGGTAAGATTGGGTATATATCCTGTGGTCGGAAAAAATGTTAACGTTACTTTTGATGATTTAACATATAATGTTACTGGTCAAAGAGCAAAATTAATGATAGGGTTTGATGATGGAGGAATAAGTACTTATAGTAGTGCATTTCCTATTTTAAACGGAAATAATCAATCTGGGATATCATTTGTAATAACTTCTTACGTGGGGTCTCCAGGCATCATGAATTTGACCAATCTGAAAATTTTACAAGGTGCTGGTTGGGATATTTCTAGTCATACGGTTGATCATGTCGATCTAACTCAGACAAATGATTCTATACAGACATACGAATTAAATAATAGTTATGATTGGCTCGTTAATAATGGATTTCAAAAAACAGCAGGATTTATAGCTTATCCTTACGGTACTTTTAATGATGCTGTTCTGGCTAAGGTGGAAAAAAGATATCTATTTGGTAGATCCGTAGTACCACAATCTGTACAACAACATTTCTCTCCGGATAACAATGCTATCCGATATATCCAAAGAACAATAGATGTAATTAATACAACATCTGTTCAATCTATTGAAGATAATATAAACGATACAATAAATTCTAGGTTATTATCAATATTAGTATTACATGATATTGTTGATTCTAATCCTTCAACCTACGATTATCTAAGTAAAGATTTACAAAATGTAAGTAATTATATTAAAAGTAGAAGTAGCGATATAGACGTAATAACATATGACGATTATACAATCCCAATTATTAACAATTTTACACCAGTCATCAATAAAACAACCAGGGTATATTCTAATGGAACATCGGTTCTCATAACTAACAATAAATATGACGAATATATGCCAAACATGACAGTTATACCGTCGTCTGATTCAATATATATCGGTATAACTCAATATAATGAGAGTAATGGTAGTGTAAAATTTAATGAGAGCAGTCCTAATAGCAGTTTACAGGTCTCATACAATATAGGAGATAGGCGCCCAAATCAGCTATATTCTGTTAACATATATTGGGTCAATGGTACAATATATCAAAATTTTAATACACACGCTGATAACTTTGGATACATACATTATAATTCTACAGGATTTGGAGGTCCAAGATATCAGGATGTAGAGGTTCAAGTTATAGATACATCGTTTTATGTAACATTACCAATTGGGTATACATATTTAAGATTTAATGCTACCAATTCAACGGTAAATAATTTAAATCCTGATGGGCAAAATAATAGCCAACCATTCTTTAATATAACGAATAATGGTAATGTTAATCAAAGCTTTAGTTTGAATCTTAGTAATACGGTCAATAATATTACAACTTATACCGATTTGAGTAATAATTTTTCAGTGGGAAAAATAGAAATTAATATATCTTCTGCAACAATCATTCCAAATATGAACCCTGGCACAAGTCAGAATATATGGATGATTATAGATGCAAAAAATGCTCCAGTAACGAATACAAACGTAACACTAATGATGAACAGCAGAAGTAATCAGTAGTACACCACATCCAGTAGTTGCAAAGTCAGATTCAATAAACCGATGCATTGGGATTAATTAACTTTGCAATTTTGTTTTACAACCACTGATAATAGCTAAAGAACAGAACAAGAAATTTAAAGAAGGAACGATATGCCAAATATAAAAACTAAAAGAAGTTTAGTAATGTTATCAATGATAACATTAGTATTGATTGCGACAACGATTCCAGTATTTGGATTGGATCAAAATAATCCGGCCTCGTACACGGTGAATTATATAATTCCATCAGATACTTCCTTTACCGTAACTTTGTGTGGTTCTCAAACGACTATGAATTTCAATGCTACAAATGGGAGTTCTAAATCAGTTGAACCTATATGTCAATCCAAGGCTACCAATACGCCTTGGGCAAACATAACCAATATAGGAAATTTAAATTTAAATTTCTCAACTAATTTAACAGCATCAAATCCTTCTTGGGTTGTATTGAATATTGCAAGCAATTCAGCAATGTCAGACCAGATAATCGTGACTAATTCAGCACAATCTCCTGCAGGATGGTTAAACGTTGCGCCCGGTGGTACTGTTCAATTATATAGTTTGGCAAGCTTTACTAATGCACCGAAGGGAACTACTTCCACGACATTAAATATAAATTCATATAGTTAACAAATAAAAAGGCAGGATTCTGAAATGAAGATACGTTATGTTTTAATATTATTGATTTTCCTAGTAGTAATAGGTATTTTTACAGGAAAATTTCTATTACATGAAGGCGCATCAAAAAATGTACAAGACAAAATATCTGATCAGAATGTGCCACATATTTCAAGACCGGCAGACTTTATACAAATAAAAAGAGACATACAAAGAGGAGTTTTTTACGATTTCGATAACTTGACTAAGGATTATTATTTGCAGCCAGATTTTTATCCCTCATACAGACAAAATATTTCGCATGATTATACAAGATGGGGTGTACATGGCTATGGAGCTTTTCCTGGAGAAATCTCTTATAACATAAATAATTTCAAAAAAGGGCAATATGTTGCCCTATACACCTTTGTTAAGGCAGGAGATGAGATAGAGACATTTCAAGGAATGAAATTTGATGTAGATAGTCAGAATTTAAGCAATTTATTCGATGTCAACATTTATCCAAATACTGTTATGTTTACTCCGACATTTCCTGATAGGTCTGAGTATTCTGTAGATAATAGGACTTACGATTGGGCATACAAATTAAAAATTAGCATAACTGCAAAATCTGATATTCCTTCTGGGAAGTACGAATTCAAATTAAAAACATCGCTCCCTGAAGAGGATATCCAAAAATTATATTATTCAGATGCTATAAAAATTAATCAAACACAATATGACTGTCCAAAAGATCAATGTAATAAAAATATTCTTGCGTTAAGAAAAGATGTATACGTGAATGGTGAAGAGTTTCAAGCGGATAAATTTTTCAGCGCCATTATCACTGTTGGAATGAATTAGTACCATGAATAACAATTTAAACAAATATTTATTTGCTTTAGGGGTACTGATATTTATAACTAGCAATGTGAAGGCTGATATTGATCAATATGCTATTAATTATAATATCCCTCTTCATCCGAGTATTATATTTTGGATGAATAATAAAACTAATGATAGTAGTTTAAATATAACCATCAATATAAATGAAGTTATCAAATTTAATATCTCTGCGGATCAGGCTATAGATACGTGGACATGGTCTAAAGATGATATAATCCAAAACAATAATTATGATAATTTTACAACATCCTGGACAACAGCTGGCAACAAAGTTTTGAGTGTAAATGGTTCTAACAGTAATGGAATAACCAACACAATTATTTGGAATATAAACGTACTTTCTGGTAGTATACCTATTAATTCATGTAGCACTTTAAATAAACCTAATTCTTCGTATGTTCTTAATTCAGATTTTGCATCTAGAAACACCTGCATATTTATTGGTGCAAATAATGTTACACTTGACGGCCAAGGCCATACAATTAATTATGCAGGAATTTATACCGGCTATGGGATTTATGGAGTTGGATATAGAAATATAACCATTGGAAACGTGAATTTAGTACAAAGCAATGCGAGCGTAGTAAGCGCTCATGGGATATATTTCGATAACATGACAAATAGTAATGAAAACAGCATAGCAATTTCAACTTCAGGAAGTAATAACCACGGTATATATATAGTTAATTCAAAATCCAATATATTTACAGGGCTTAATATAACGACCTCAGGTAATACAAGCGTTGGCATATTTGAAGATACTAAATCCGATAGTAATATTTATTCTGGAAAAATTATAACGTCTGGAATTGGTGCTTATGGAATTTATATCAATGGAAATAAAAATAATAACTTTTCAAACATTAATGTAAATACCATAGGATCAGGTGCATATGGAGTTTATCTTAATGCTGGTGGCTATAATAACTTTATCGGCGGTTCCATCATATCTAATTTAGGTATTGATTATTATTTACAGAATATTGGGGTGACAAATAGTTTCATAAATACGAATTTCACGGCAAGGAAAATTTATTTAACTGATAATTTATCTAGTTTCAATTATAGTGATGGAACGATATGGTTGAATACTAGCCAAAATGTATCTCCGACATCTTCTATTGGAATTACAAGAAACATTACAGGCTGGGCCTCTACAAATGTATCTTGGCAAGAGACGTTATCTTCCAATAGACAAATTATATATGGAATGAGCGGCTTAACACCTAGCGCAAATTATACTATTTGGAATGGATCTGCTATTGCATATAATCTTTCAGCAGATAATAATGGAAATTTACCCTCATTCTATATCAATTTTACAAAATCAATGACTACCATTAGAATATTACGAAACTCATAGAGTGTATAGAAAAAGTAATCAAAATCACTGTGGTGGATTACTATTAAATAATTTGATGGGGAAACATACATGAGATATTATAAGCATCCGACAGCGATCGTAGAAAGTAATAATATTGGAAAAGATACAAAGATATGGCATTTTGCTCATATAAGAGAACATTCAGAAATTGGCTTCAAATGTACTATAGGAAAAAGCGTCTATATAGATACAAATGTCAAAATTGGAAATAATGTAAAAATAGAGAATTTCTCAACTATTTATAAAGGGGTTGAAATAAATGATGACGTTTTTGTAGGGCCAGCTGTGACCTTTACTAATGATCTATATCCAAGAGCATTTATATGGAGCGATGAAAAAATAGTTCCGACAGTCGTTAAAAAAGGTTCAACTATAGGTGCCAATTCGACCATTATTTGTGGATTAATAATCGGAGAATATGCTATGATTGGTGCAGGAAGCGTCGTTACAAGAAACGTGCCTCCATTCGGTTCGGTTTATGGAAATCCTGCAAGATTAAAGGGTTATGTTTGCTATTGTGGAAAGAAAATGAAAAAAGAAGGAGTGATTTATAAATGTGAATGTGGAAAAACAGTTAATATTGTAGAACATAACTAAAAATCATTAAAAGAATTTCAAATCTGTGTAAGGGGAGAAACAAATGAAAAGAATTTTGGTCACTGGGGCTGGAGGATCTCCAGCGGTGAATTTCACAAGATCTTTAAGAGCATTGCAAGAGAATTTTTATTTGATTGGTACAGATTGTAATGTTTTTTATCTACAGAGAGCAGAAACAGATGAGACACATTTGGTACCTTGTGCTAATGAAGATGATTATATTGGCATTCTTAACGATGTCATTGATGAATCAAATGCTGAGTTGATTCATGCTCAAAACGATTTGGAGGTATACATCATCTCTAAAAATAGAGAAAAATTGAATATCAAAACGTTTCTGCCTGAACAGAGAACAATTGATATATGTCTAAATAAGTTTGAATCATACAAATTATGGAAAAAAGAAGGAATTAAACAGCCAGAAACATTAAAAATCGATAAAGAAAAGGATCTCGCTGCTGCGTTTCAAATATTGGGGAATAAAATTTGGTTAAGAGAGGTAAGTGGTGCTGGAGGAAAAGGATCAATAAGTGTTGAGAATTATGAAACTGCGAAATCTTGGATAGATTTTAGAAACGGATGGGGAAAATTTACTGCTGCTGAATGCCTTGAACCGCAATCTATTACCTGGCAATCCATCTGGAAAGATGGCGAGTTGATTGTTGCACAGAGCCGTAAAAGGTTATACTGGGAACTCGCTAAATTGGCGCCATCTGGAATAAGTGGTGTAACCGGAGCTGGTGTAACAGCCTCAGATTCTTTAGTTGATGATATCGCTCAGAGATCAATATTAGCAATCGATAAAAATCCAAATGGGATATTTTCAGTCGACTTAACATATGATAATAAAGGGTTGCCAAATCCTACTGAAATCAATATAGGAAGATTTTTTACAACTCATGAATTTTTCACAAGGGCTGGACTAAACATGCCATATATATTTGTTAAATTGGCATGCAATGAGAAAATCCCTAACATTGAAAGAAAAATAAATCCTTTACCCACCGGCTTAGTATGGATAAGGGGCGTGGATTTCGTTCCTGTTTTTACAGATATGACCAAAATTAAATATTACGAAGAGATTCTAGCAAACAGAAAGAAGATTGCAACGATTTAAAAGGAAAAGATAAGAAAGTACCATGCCTAACTCCGAAAAATTTAAGAAAAGGATTCTCATTACCGACCTTGATGGTCCGATACTGAATGTATCTGAGAGGCACTATCGCGTATATAATAAGTGTATTAAGGAGCTGGGAGGTATAGCATTAGATAAGAATACATATTGGAATTTAAAACGTTTAAAGATTCCTGATTGTGATATTTTGTCTATGACCTCAGATTTTTGTAATGATTTCAAAGTTAAGCATAATCTCATTATAGAGGAAAAGGAAATGCTGAAATTAGATTCGGTTTGGGAAGATATATGGGATACATATCAGTCCTTATGCAACAGAATCCCGATAGTACTCGTCACACTGCGGACATATTCTGAAAGGACATTCTGGCAGTTAAAAAGCTTAAATATATATTCATGGTTTTGTTCCATACTATCTCATCCTGCTTCGAATATTAATGAAGGTTGGAAAACAAAAGTGGAATTAATAACCAAGAGTGCTCTTCTTAAAAATATCGATATTAAAGATTGTGTATTTGTTGGAGATACTGAAACAGATATTCTAGCTGGAAAATATATGGGTATGAAAACAATAGGTGTATCATTCGGTATTCGTACTAAAGAGTTACTTTCGGCGTTTAAACCAGATTTAATATTCGATAAACCAATCGAATTGTCATCTTACTTGCAAGAGTATTATCTCAAGATATAAAAATTTAGTCATGCAAAATTTGGTCATGCAACCTGGTCGCTGTTTTGAATAGAGGAGGGTCATAAAGATGAATAAAGATGTAAGGAACTGGCCTTTTAAAAAGATATTTAATTCCATAAATATAGCAGCAATAATTATTTTATTGTATTCAGTACTAATATCTGCAATAGACGATACGAAAGCGGATAATCAAACACCTCTACCCGTTACAAATTTAAAAAACAACAGTTTTGCGGATAACTATATTAACTGGACATGGATAGATCCAAATAATATCGATCCAAAATTTTTAGAGGTAATGGTATATATAGATTGGTTGTATAAAGGAGATGTATCAGGCGGAGTCCAATATTATAATGCTACCGGTTTAGATCCAAACACTTCGCATTATATTTATACGATAACATATGATAGAAGAAATAATAAAACTAGCAGATTAATGACCGGTGATATAGAGAGGACTGCACAAACAACTTCTATAATTCCTACTATTCCAACTCCTATGATAGCTGACTCTACACAAATAAATTTCGAAATAAATTGGTCAGGATACAAATGGGAGGTTATAGACTATTTCGCCACTCCCGGTCCTTGTAAATATTCAAATAGTTCTGACAATGTATGGATAGATGGGCAAGGCAATCTTCATCTGCAAATAACTTATAGAAATGGAACATGGTACTGCTCAGAAATAGACTCAAAAAGTCCAATGGGTTTTGGAACTTACACTTGGACTGTTATAAACAATCTTTATAATTGGGATTTGAATGTCGATGGAGGAGCTTTCTACTTTCTAGGCCCAAATGATGCTACTGGAAACTGGAACGAATTAGATGCAGAAATCTCCAGATGGGGCGATTCTTCTGTTACAAACCAGCATATTCAATATACAGTTTGGAATGGCACCGCCTCATCTTCAAATTATTTGCCTATAACTCCAGGAGGTTTCAATTATGCAAACACAAAATATAAAATGGTTTGGCATTCGAATGGTCAAGTAGATTTTGAAGCCAGAGATTCTCTAGGAAATTTGATCAGTTCATGGTCATATCCCGGCCCATATCTGACAAAAACAGGAGGACCTTTCATATTCGATATATGGTTATTAAATGGCAAACCTCCTTCAAATGGTTTGGAGCAAGAGCTAATAATATCAAATTTTACATATACTCCTAGCTTTGAATCTTGTAGGTGCGGTTCTAGCCAAGTAACAAAAAATTGAAATCGGATTTACATCATCGAATCCATTTATATGCGTTATTAAATGAGGCAGATGTAAGCATGTATTATACGGTCTCTAGATATTTGGATCATCTTATGGCGATAATTACTAGATATGATCTTAAAATCAAGGGGGTGGATTTAGGAAAAAATGTGAAAGTATTTGGAAAGGTTATTTTAGTTGGAGATCCTAAAAATTTAAAAATTGGAAATAACTCGTATCTGAATCATGGAACTATCCTAAACTGCCGTAATAAAATAATTATTGGTAATAATGTCCATATATCTTCATATGTACAAGTACATACAGCTTATCTCGACAAATTTACACGCGAACATAGGAGTCTTCCTATATCGATAGAAGATAATGTTTGGATTGCAAGTGGTTCTATTATTTCTTCTGGAATTAATATAGGTAAAAATAGTATTATAGGGGCAGGTTCTGTGGTCGTTAAAGATATTCCTTCGAATGTATTTGCTGCAGGTAATCCTGCAAGAATAATTAAAAACTTAGTCGAAAATTCAGCTTAAGATTAAGAATTAATATGATATATAATATATTTAGAGATTCTCATCTCAAAAATTCAATTTATTTGGTTGCGACAAATTTTGTCACAAGTTTTGTAGGATTTTTTTTCTGGGTTATTGCTGCAAGATATTATCCTACTAATGAGATAGGTATAACATCTGCCATTTTTTCAAGTGTATCATTAATTTCGATGATAAGCTCGATAGGTCTTTCTAGAGCACTGATTTTCTACCTGCCAAGAAACAGAAACACAGATAAAATTATAAGTTCTTGCCTAACGATAAATATTATATCATCGCTATTATTTTCATTGATGTTTATATTAGGTCTTAAAATATGGTCGCCTGAGTTAGTTTCTACTTTATCTGAGCTGAAAAATATATTGATTTTTGTTATAATTACTGTGATTATATCCATATCTGGAATTGTAGGTGCAGCTTTTACAGCAGGTAAAAGTTCATTATTTCAAATGGTCAAAGAAACTATTTATCATATGGTCAAGATAATTCCTCTTTTCTTTTTTATAAGCTTCGGAGCAATGGGAATACTACTATCTATAAGCATAGGTCTATTGATATCAATAATAATAGGATTTATGCTATTATTCAGAGTATGGAAATATATACCGGAATTTAAATTAGATCCGATAATAAAGGATATGGCATATTTTTCTGCAGGAAATTATATTGCGGATATACTATATAATCTACCGAAATTAATTTTTCCTATAATGGTATTGAATACAATATCGGCACAATCCGCAGGCTATTTCTATATAGCGATAATGGTAGCGAGTTTATTATATGGAATTTCTCAAGGAATAGCGAGTTCATTTCTTGTAGAGTCGTCGGACGAAGATAAATTCTGGTTTAATGTAAACAAATCAATAAAATTTAATTTGATATTATTGATTCCAGGAATACTATTATTCGTGATTTTTGGAAAATTTGTATTATATATTTTTAATCCAAGCTATGCAGAGAACGCGTTTAATTCTATGGTGATTTTAACAGTCGCGAGTATTCCATTATCATTAATAAACATATTTAATATAGTAAGAAATGCTCAAAACAAAATTATGAGTGTGATAAAAATGAACTTTATAGTATCCATGTTGACAATTGTTTTATCAATGGAATTAACAAAATTTAATATCGAAGGCATTGCAATTTCTTATTTGATAGCAAATATTATTGGAGCCATGGTAGTTATAAATAGAATAGAGAATCCAAAAGAATTTACTTTAAGATTGCTGAACGAGGTAAAAAAAGACATTATGTATATAATTAAAGTCAGGTCATGAAAGACATATTAACACATCTTGTCTTATCGAATTTTATGCCTATGTCTGTGTCTGCAACCTCTTCAACCTCTTTTCAACCTCTTACCCTATCAATACTGAGCTCTGAGTTCTCAAACCCTCAAGACCTCACCTCACTACACCAGATAGCAATTTCAGCTTGTCTGATAAGCTTGATACCTTCTCTGATATTATCGCTGTGGCCGGAACACACAGAGGAGCAGATACAGCAGCAGTTATCAAAGCCACCCATCAAACCCAAAATTTTTAAGAAAGGAGTGCCTGAAAATATTGAGGAATATATTACTGGGTAACACGGGTTATAAAGTTTCCCGTATAGGATTTGGCGGGATACCCATATCTCATCTGGAATACAATGAAGCAATAAAGGTCGTGCGGGGATGTATTAATATGGGAGTGAACTTTATTGATACTGCAGTAGCTTACGGGGATAGTGAAATGAAAATCGGGGAAGCGGTTTCTGATTGTGATGTTATTCTTGCCACAAAATCCCAGTCCAAGGATGCTACCGGAATAGAGAAGGACGTGAAAGTAAGTCTGTCTAGGCTGAAGATAGGTTTTATCCACCTATACCAGCTCCACGGTGTTAATAACGCTGAGTCTCTTAACAGTGTAATGGCAAAGGGAGGTGCCCTTGAGGCGCTTAAGAAGATGAAGAAAAAAGGATTCATTGGCGCCATTGGTATCACTGGTCATCGGGCTGATGTACTGGTGGATGCTTTGAAGACAGGCGAGTTTGAAACTGTGCAGGTTCCCTATAATTTTATTGAGACAGAGCCTGAGAAGGAGCTTTTTCCACTGGCTAGAAGAATAGGGGTCGGTATTATTGCTATGAAGCCTTTTGGAGGAGGTATACTTGAAAATGCTAATCTATCCATTAAATATATTCTTGAACATAAAAACGTCGTACCCATCCCAGGTATAAGGAAAATTGAAGAAATGCGGGAAAATTGCAGCATTGCAGATAGGCACATAGCCTTATCAGCATTCGAAAAGAAGCAGATCTTAAAAATTTCAAAGGAAATTGGTAAGAACTTTTGCAGGCGGTGCGGCTACTGTATGCCCTGTCCACAGGATATTCAGATAGTAAGTGCCATGAACGCCAGGTTGTTTATCAAACAGCTTGGTGTAAAATCCTTTATAGATAAGCAGAGCAGTGAATTTGTTGAAGGGATCAAAACCTGCACCAAATGCGGACAGTGTGAATCACGATGCCCATATAACCTCCCCATCCGTAGCACTATAGCAAAGAGTGCAGAATATCTGGAATCGATTTTATCGCAGTCTTCTGGAAAATAGCTCATGAAATTTCATGAGCCAAATGAGCTTCTCTTCAATTTTACGCTTGTAAATATCAGTTCAGGGATTGCTGTCGGTATGAAGAAGTTAGAGGACACCCAACCCTTCAAGGTTGGGGTCTCATTATAACTTTTTACCTACGGACGTACTGACCAGATCATATCTAATTTTAGCTGATGTTTTTACACCATCGAAAAATTAGATATTACCATTTCTTGACTTTGCCCATTTGAAGGTACGCCAGTACCGGTTAACCACAAACAAAGGTAATAATAACCGCCTGTTTCAACTTGATAAGGCTCTGTATATGTCCATGAACCAATGGTATTACCGCTTGCACCTGTAGTTGAGAACTGTACCTGACCAGATGGGCTCCATACCATCTTATGAATTGTATTTGGTTCACTTATTGAATAGTATGAAGAGGCAACGGGTGTCCCAGTCCAGACAGTAAATTGGTCAAGCTGATCTACAACAGATGGATTTCCCCACCTTGATGTTTCATCGTCCAGCTCATTATAGTAGTTAGGACCCTTATCATAAAAACCTCCTCCGACAACATTCTTGTCCCAACCGTAGGGATTTGTAAGCATAGTATATGTATATGTTCCATAACCAACCGTATTAACTGTGCGCAAAGATGCGGAATACCAGGTTCCTCCTACATTAGTTATTTTCAAATGCAAGTTGCATTGGTTATCGACATACACATTGTTCGCGGAATAATTTTTACCAGGTTGTTCGTTATAATTATCCACCTGCCACTTGTATCCAGACCAAGTTAAGGTTTGGTCTATGGGAGAAGGAGTTGTAACTGAACATGATATAGGGCTGGGTGTTGGAGTTGGCGAAGGTGTTGG
>OBLY010000028.1_pt1 | contig 19335 bp, 23 predicted proteins | sample 1539041 | NCBI WGS metagenome assembly OBLY01 (sample SAMEA2690973, study PRJEB22502) | sediment metagenome | biome: Billabong; feature: Tropical; material: Sediment | place: Australia | collected 2013-05-14 | depth 1 m
GAGATACGGAACTGTGACTGGAGTTCAGACGTGTGCTCTTCCGATCTCGCTTACCTCCCTTTCGGTTGTTTCGCCCCGCCCGTCAAGAACATACAAGCGGGCCGCCATAGAATTGTCATACATATTTTTGCCTTCGTCTTTTTTCTCGCCATAATCGCTTAAATTTCCCTGAACCCATTTTATATTTTCAGCAAAAGCCCCTTGGGGCAAAGCCGAAACAGGGTCGCAAATAACATATTTAACTTTTAAGCTATCCAGCTCGGCAGCCGCTTTTTGCTCGTTTGTTTCTAAAAAAAACTCCGCTTCTTTGTCTATGCCTTCTTGGAAACCATTTGCTATGGGCAAACGATGGGTATAGTAAGTCATCATATGGCCAATATCCCAAATAGCTAAAATTCCATAAGCCTGCGAAGGGTAAGAAAAATTTTCTTTTTGATAAAATTTGTAATAATCCAACCCGGGGTCCGGAGTATTGTTTTTTATCCAACCCAAAGTTTCATACCAGTCATCTTCCCTGGCAATAATGCCGTTTTGAGCCATTCCCAAAGGCAAACGCAAAATATCAGGCAAAGTCGCAGGATACGCCAGCCCCAAATTAAATGGAAATGGGTAAAGAAGATATAAAAATATCAAAAGGAGCAATGAAGCCGACCCCAAATCGTGGTTTTCTGTTAAACTTTTCCACCCGAAAACAATGCCTCTTAAAACAGCCATGCTTGCCAAAAGGCAAACTGGAAAAGCCAAATAATAAAGGTATCTTCCCGCTCCGAAATAAGGAATAATGCCGGTCATTAAAAGAATAACCAGGCTCCAAACTAAAATCAAAAGATATTCCTGCTTTTTATATTTTATAAAATCATAAATAACTAAAACCAAGCCGGCTAAAAACAAAAAGAATAAAGAAGAAAAATCCCCTATCACTCCGCCGAGCTTTGCCGGATGCATTTCCGCCACCATGCTGTTGGCCGATGCGTTTGAAACCAACCCGGTTCTAACCGCTGAAAAAGTATCCGTTATCTGCAAAAATAAAGAAAGAGTTAAAAATCTAAATAAAATTAAAAATAAAATTAATGCCGCAAAGGAAAAAATGGGCAAAAAATAAAGTTTTAAATTTTTCTTTTTTATAAACCACCCAGCCACCCATAAAAAAGCCAATCCCAAAATTCCCAAAACTAAAGCCAGAAAATGCTTTAATCCGTAAACATAAACGGAAAACAAATCTTTCCCAAAAGACGATAATAGCATTATTAAAACGACTGAAAATCCCAAAATTCCTATTTTTAAAATCCAGGTTGGATTGTTTCCCCTTAAAAATTCAATCAAGTAATCCAAAACCATGAAAACAAAAATAATAAATAAAAAAAGCAAAGCTCCGGGCCAAATCAAAAAGTATAAACCTAAAAAAAGCCCAAACAAAACTGCGTAAAAAAAGGATTTCTTTTTTAAAGCCAAGATTAAGAAAAGCATTGCCAAAGAAGAAAATAAAATTTCGGCGACATGGTGGTCGGTATTCCCAAGCAAAGATTTGAATATAATTTCAGAAGAAATTGCAGCTAAAAAAGCGGCGAAAACCCCCGTTTTTTTATCCCAAATTGATTTTCCTATAAAATAAGCGGCAAATACAACCAAGCTCCCCAAAATAGGAGGAATAAATGGCGCGATATTATTTATTGATTCCAAAGTTGGCCTGCCTGAAGTTAGTACCCAGACAACCCCCGCTAAAATATATCCATATAAAGGAGCCATATTGGTTGGAGTTCCGTTTGGAAAATAAGTAAATGGGTCAAAAGAAAGCTGTTTGAAAGGATGTCCGCCCAAAAGCTGGTTTTCAACTAAACGCATATGGTAGACTCCATCGTCGGCTGAATATTTTATGGGATTTGAAAAAACTTTTCCATAGCAAAAATAAGTTCTCAAAAAAACCGCCAAGGCAAAAATAAAAAAAAGGGCTAGAGCGGTTAAAATCTTTTTCTTCATAATAGGATTTTTTATATTAACAATAAAACTTCCCAAAATCAAAACCTCCCGCCTTTTTCCGCCGGTTATCAAATAGAGGCTTCTTTTTTACCCAAACAAACTTGATGAATCATATTCCATCTCAAGCATTTCATGGCATGGATGGAATCCGGGTTTGCAGCGCTTGATGCCAGCTTAATCAAATTTTCGTAAAATTTATTCTTTGCTTTTTTAGAAGATTCTTCCGCGGTGTTCCCTTTCAGCAAAGAAATCATCACTTGATTAGAAGATTCCTTAAATGGTTTCGCGGTTGAATCTTCCAATGGTTTACTTAAATATTTTTGACTTAAAATAAAAACGAATTCATCAGTATAACCTATATATGCAGAATCGGGAGAATTGGAAACTTCTTTTCCTAATTTTTTAGCCGATTCGCAAGATAAGGCATAGGTTATTTTTCCTCCTAAAAGCTCCTTGCAATTCTTTAAATTCACCACAACCTCTCCATTTTGTCCGCAAACATTATTTTTACTCCCATGTCCGTTCAAGAAAACGACTTTGGTTTCTTTTAATTTTTTTATTCTTCCTTCAAAATCTTTTCTATTAGCTTTTTCTCCGGAAAGGTCAACCGCTTCAACTCCCTTTGTTTTGGCAAACTCAATAATTTCTTCCGCCCAAGCGGAGATGTATTTCGTAGTAATATCATAATTCGGCCTAAAGACAATCATCTTCATATAACTTTCCCTCTTTTAGCGAGCGCAGCCATTCCATTTCTATTTCAGCCATCTTCTCGCCTACTCTATCCCCGCTCTGAACTCTTTCAACAATCTCATCCCGGCTAAAGCTTCCATCGGAACCCAAAGAAATAACCGTATCTGGCGATAAAACCTCTAAACGCGCCACAACTAATTTTCTTATTTCATCGTCTGATAATAAATTTTGATTGTCTTCGGACATTATATTATTTTTAATTTTTCTAATTTTTCTAAAATCACCTGGCTCAAAGGAGTATCCGCTTCAACTTCCACAAAAGCTGAATTCCATGTTATTGTTTTTCCATCATTTAAAACCAAAATAATCTCTTGTCTAATTCCAAGAGGAAGATTGGCATAAATTCTCAAAAATCTTTCTTTTCTATCTTCCTTCATTTGTTTTATAATAGTATAAAAAAATATTTTTAGTAATAGCCATTTATTAACACAACGAAAATAAAATTTCAATTACTTTAATTTTCTCTTTCCCAAAATCAAAACCTCCCGCCTTGGGCGGGAGGTTTTTTCTTTCTAAACTAAATTACTGACAAGAACTGGTCGTTGCATTGCAATTTGAAGCCGATATATTCTTTGAAATACCTGTTTGGTCCACGCACCAAGCGTTTCCACTTAAGGCAATTAAAGTAGAACAAGCTGACCAATTACTAGAACTGGCGGCACTGTTGCAATGATAAGTACCCCCCGAAGCGAAAATTGCAGCATTAACTTTTGTTTCCTCTGTACTTCCGCAGAAACCGGTATAAACAGAGCCATTATTTGAAGCGTATAATTCGGCGGAGGCCCTCAAGCCGGCAAGCTCTGACTGAATAGAAACATCTTTGGCTTTATTTCTGGCTGTTCCCAATGAAACCAAGACAATCGAGGCCAAAATACCAATAATAGCAATGACAACCAGTAATTCAATTAATGTAAAACCTCTTTTTTTCATATTTTATGTTTATTGCTTTATTAGATTTCGACCTTTCATTATTATTCAATTAAATAATAACACAAAAGAAAAAATTTATGCAAACCCCTCCTGTGTATAACTAGCTTCCCCCGCCGAGCATTCCGCCCGAGTACAAAGGCAGAAGCACCGCTCCCATCAAAGCCGCCACCACTCCTGCCAGAACAACTATAAAAAGAGGCTCCAAAAGGCGAATAAAGGCGTCTATTCCCCTGTCAACATCTTCCTGATAAAAATCTATCACATTTTTTAAAGATTCATCCAGGGTTCCTGTTTTCTCCCCCACCATAACCATTTGATAAAAAAGGGGTGAAACCAAATCGGGATATTTTTCCAAAGAAGAGCTTATTGTTTCCCCTCTTTTTACCCTGTCGCGGGTTTCCAAAATTATTCTTTTATAAATCCCGCTTCCAACCACATCGCCCGTTATTTCCAAGGCGGTAGATATGGGAAGCCCTCCTGAAATAAGCGTTGATAAATTTAACGCAAACCTTGCTAAATATAATTTCGCCAAAAAATTTTTTAGAAATGGAACTTTCATTAAAAATTCGTCGGTGATTTCTCTTCCATTTCGGCTTTTGACAAATTCATATGCCCCGAAAGCCAGAGCCCCTAAAATTATAAACAAAAACCACCATTCTGTTTTAACAAAATCAGAAGCTGCTATAACCACTTTAGTTACAAAAGGCAGTTCCGAACCGGAGCTTTTTAGAACCTCGGCAAGCTGGGGTATTACATAAGTCATTATCAAAACAACAACGCCGATAAACACCACAAAAACAAATGCCGGGTAAATCATTGCGCTCTTTATTTTAGAGCTCGAGCTCTGCTGTTTTTCAAGATAATCGGCAAGATACAAGAAAACTTCGCTTAACTTTCCCGAAGCTTCGCCGGCTTTAATCATGTTTAAATAAAAAGATGAAAATAAATTGGGATAAAGGCTGAATGCCTTTGAAAGCGAATTCCCGCCCTCTATTTCTTCTGAAATTTTGCTTATTTTGTCTCTAAAATCTGCTTTTTTTGTTTGCTGGGCGATTGCCTTGAAAGTTTCAACAATCGGAACATTCGACTTGAACATGATTGAGATTTGCCGGGAAAAAGCCACTACATCTTTTTTGCTTGTCTTGTTTAAAAAAGAAAGCCTTTTTGCGTAAAACGGAGTGCTTGAAATTTCCTCTAAAGCGGTAACATAGAGGTTATAAGTTTTAAGAACATTGAAAGCCGCCTCTCTGTTTGTGGCTTCCACTTCGCCCGTTTGGACTCTTCCTTCTGTTGTTCTTGCCTGATAATTAAACCTCATAGTTTATTTTCTGACTAAGTTGCGGAGTTCGGCGGGATTTTGCGAATATACCTGCGCTGAATCAAGCGAGATTTCCTTTGACCTTATTAAATTCGCCATATAACGGTTCAAGGAAATCATTCCGATTTCAGCCGATGTTTCGATAACCAGCGGGATTTCATGGATTTTTCCTTCGCGGATTAGGTTTGCAACCGCCGGCGTGTTAAGCATAACTTCGCAAACGGGAATAAGCCCTCCTTTTATCCTTGGAACAAGCCTTTGAGAAACAACTCCCAGCAAAGAACCGGAAAGCTGGGACCTTATCTGCCCCTGCTGGACGCCCGGAAAACTATCGACAATGCGGTGGATTGTTTGCGAAGCCGAATTTGTATGCAAAGTGGCAATTACCAAATGGCCCGTTTCGGCTGCAGTTATGGCGGTTGAAATTGTTTCCGGGTCGCGCATTTCGCCAACCATGATAACATCCGGGTCCTGCCTGAAAGTCGCCTTAAGCGCCGAAGAAAAGCTCGGCGTGTCTTTAAAAACTTCTCTTTGGTCTATGATCGAACGGTCATCTTCAAAAACATACTCAATCGGGTCTTCAATTGTAATTATGTGAACCGCTTTAGTATGGTTTATTTCATCAATCAAAGCCGCCATTGTAGTTGATTTTCCTTGGCTGGAAGGCCCCGTAATCAAAATAAACCCTTGCGAAGGGCGGATAAACTCATGCAGAATGGGAGGCAAGGTCAATTCCTCGATTGTTGAAATTTTATTTGATATATATCTTAAAGCCAAGGAAACGTCGCCTTGCTGGAAAAAAATATTTATTCTGAATCGGGCGCGGTTTTCAAAATTATAAGACAAATCTACTTCTTTCAGCTTCATAAACCTTTCCTGTTGCGCCGGGGAATTTATAATTTCAAAAGCAATTCCCTTTGTGTCTTCAGGAGTCAAGTTATTGCGCCTTACCAAAGGAATAAGCCGCCCCCCCACTCTTAAGGTCGGCGCATGGCCAACTGAAAGATGCAGGTCTGAAGCCTGCTGAACTAAAACTGTTTCCAATAAATCTTTTAAAACCGGCCCGTAATTCATAAATTTTTATTCAAGTATTTTTTTAATTTCTTTAACAACTTCAGTGGGCGTATAATGCGCCTTGACCAAATATTTATCGGCGCCGAAATTAATGCCCTTCTCCACTTCTTCTTTTTCGGCGAGGTTGGAAAGAATAATTACTTTTAAGGATTTTGTCGCTTCATCTTTTCTTATCATTCTTAAAATTTCCCAACCGTTTAAATTGGGAAGAACTATATCCAAAAGCATTAAATCAGGCTTGCACTCTTTTATTGCTTCTGCCACTTTTTCGCCGTCGTCAGCAACAAAAACTCCAAAACCGTCTTCCTTCAGCTTCGTGGAATAAACATCTATCAAAAACGGGTCGTCTTCAACCAATAAAATTGTTTTCATATTATTTTTCTTCCGCAACTCTTATAACTTCTTCAAACGAACTCGTGCCGTCTAAAATTTTTAAAATTCCATCTTGCTTCATTGTTATCATTTCTTGCTTCTGGGCTTCTTCAAAAATCTTGCTTTCCGATGGCTCTGAAATTATAATTTCTTCCAATCCTTTTGTCATTTCCAAAATTTCGTAAATTCCTATTCGGCCGGCATATCCCATGTTGCATCTTTTGCATCCTTGCGGTTCATAAACATAAATTTCTCCTTCTTTAACGCCTTTTTTTGCGCTGGCGGGCATTTTCTTTAATTCGGCAAGGATTACCCTTTTGGTTTCTTCATTTGCTTTAACCTTTTTGCGGCAATAAGGGCAAAGTTTTCTAACAAGCCTTTGGGCAATGGCTAAGCTCAAGCTGGAAGGCAAAAGAAATTTTTGCACCCCCATATCAATTAACCGAGGGATCACTCCAACCGTATTGGAAGTATGCAAGGTTGAAAGAACCACGTGCCCTGTGAGCGCCGCATGGACCGCCAAGGAAGCCGTTTCTTCATCTCTGATTTCGCCAACCATGATTATATCCGGGTCTTGTCTTAATAAAGCCCTTAAGCCCGAACCGAATGAAAAGCCGATTTCCGGTTTAATTTGCGACTGGTTCACTCCATCCATATGGTATTCGACCGGGTCTTCCAAAGTCATTATGTTTTCTTCGCCTGTGTTGAAAAGGTTTAAAATAGCGTAAAGAGTGGTTGTTTTTCCCGACCCTGTAGGCCCTGTTGACAAAATCATTCCATAGGATTTTTTCAATCCGCGGTTCAAGGCATCTAAATTTCTCCCGTTTATTCCTAAAGTTTCAAAATCTATTTTTCTTTGGGTTGGGTCCAAAATTCTCATTACCACCTTTTCGCCTAAAGTCGTGGGCAAAGTTGAAACTCTGAAATCAATGCTCCTGTCGGCTATTTTGGCGGAAAACCGCCCATCCTGCGGAACTCTGGATTCGTCTATTTTCAAATTGGAAAGGATTTTGATTCTGGCAACCACTGCCGGCAAAATTTTCATCGGCAAAAATATGGAAGAATGCAAAATTCCATCCAGTCTGAATCTTACCCTTAACCTGTCTCTGCCAGGCTCAATATGAATATCGGAAGCGTTGCCATCTACGGCATGCCTTAAAATAACCGCCACCACTTTTGAAATAGGAGCTTCTTCGGCAACTCTTTCCACCTGCTCGGCTTTCATTTCTATTTCTTCATCTCCAAGCTCCGATTCAAGTTCTTCTAGAGCGCGGCTTACTTCTTTTTTAAGATTCCTGTATTTTTTAAGAAGGCTGTTAAAATTGGAAAGGGTTATTAAGAAAATTTTATAACTGAATTTGCTTTGCCTGGCTAAAAATTCAAGCGCTTCCCTTGCCTTTAAGTCTTCCGGATAAACCATTCCCACTTCCAAGAAATTTTCCTCTCGGTTCAACGGAATCATTTTGTAATATTTGGCGGATTCTTCAGGAATTGTTTCCAAAACTTTCAATTTAATATCTTCCGGAGAAATTATTTTCAATGGTATTTTCAAAGAATCGCTTTTCATTCCAAACAAAACATCTTCCGTTACCACTTTGTTTTTTAAAAGAACTTCTTCCTCCCTGGAATCGGAAGTTTTTATTTCATACTCCAAAGCAGTCGCCTTGGGTTTATCTATAACTCCTTTTTTTAAAAGCTGTTGGACAAAGCTCATTTTATAAACGGATTAACCACTCCAATTTTTCCGGTATAAGCCGGGAGCTGGAAAAAAGGCTGCAATTCTTTAAGCAAGGCGTTTTCAAAAACAGAAAAATCAATTGTTACCGCCGGTGCGACTGGATTTTGAACAGGAGTTGGAGCTGCGCTAAAGAAGTTAAAATTTATCGGCCCGGATGAACTCATCCAGAGAATAACTCCGGTTATGGCTATAATAACCGCCGCCAAAAGCAGCATATATTTCTGTTTCCTTTTTTGTTGAATAAAATTTATTGGCATATGCTATTCGGCAACGCTAGCCGCCGCCCAAATATAATGTTTGGCGTCTAGCTGCAAGCTAATATCATACTCATCTTTTTCAGCTGAAGCAAAGTCGATTGAGTTAACATTAATCATTCTGCTGTTTAAATATAAGGCGTTAAGGAAATTTTTGAGCGAGGCATACGACCCTTTTACCGACACATTTATAGATAAGTTTTTGATATTCCACCCTGCCTGCCCGCCAGAGTTAGCGGAATTATTATCTTTTGAAGATACCGCCATATTTGTGACAATCAGCCCGTTTTCAGAACCTATTTTTTGGACAAAAGCTAAAAGAGTCACTTCTGAAAAATCATAAACAGGTATTGCTGCATCTATCTTCGCAATCTGCTCCTGATAATCTGATAGGGCGCTTATCTTTGCTTCCAGCTCTGCCAATCGCGTTGTTTTGTTTTCAAACTCGCCAGAACGCAATTTTAAGGTGTTCAGCTTAAACTTATATTCATTGTATTTTGGAATCCAAAGAAAATAAACGCCAACTGCAAGCAAAATAATTGCCGAAACAATTATTAACGCAGCGTATCTTTTTATTTTTTCCATTTAGATTTGAAAAGAGAAAACTTTAGGATCGAGTTCCAAATCGACCTTGAAGGCAACTTCTCCCTTTTCGTTTGACGAAAGGCTGCTTAAAGCCATATTTTTTATGAAATTTTCCTTTTTTAAAACTTCTATCTGCTGGCCGATTAATATGGGGCTTGAAGCTGTCCCAGTAAAAGAAATCAAGTTGTTTGCCGAAGATTTGTAATTAAATCCGTCAAGGCTTACATTTGGAATCAAATCTTTTTCCAAAAGGGCAAAAATATTGTTTAAATTTTTGTGGCTAGCGACTAAGGCCTTAAAATCGTCTGTCTTTTTTTGGACAAAAGCCAATTCTTGTTCTTTCTGGGCAATATTCTTATTCAAATCAGCCACCGAAGCATCGAGCTGTTTAATTTTTGAATTGGCATGGCTTATTCCAATAAAAAAATAAACATAAGTTCCAATAAAAAAAATAAGGACAACCGCCGCTCCCAAAAGGGCCAACACTTCCCACAAGGGCGCGCCGGTTTGCTTTTCTTTTGTAAGTTCTATTGCCATATATTATTTGTTATTTAAGTCCGCTTAATGCCAAACCTACTGCAATCGTATACAAAGGCCCGATTTCCCCCAAAGTTTTTTTAAGCGTTAAGGGATAATTAATATTTGAAAATGGATTAACAACTAAAATTTCTTTTTTTAAATTTTCCGAAAAATATTCCTTAAGCCCTGCCATATTCGCCATTCCCCCAGATAATATAACCTTTTCCGCTTCCTTTCCTTCCTGGCGGTAAAAATTTCTGAAAACTTCTTTTATTTCTTCCAAAATAGAATCAATTAATGGCAATAAAACCTTTCTTATATCTCTTCTTTTTTCTCCGTCTTTCAACAAACCAGTTTTTATTTTCAACTCTTCTCCTTCATTATAATCAATATTGAAAGATTTTGCCACAATCTCTGTTAATTCATTTCCGCCCACCCCAAAAGTATAACTATATTTTAAAACCCCTTTTTCTAAAATACTGCAGGTTGTGCTTCGGGCGCCGACATCAATCAATCCCAGAATTTTTTGCCCCTCGGGGCTATTTTGAAGCGACCTTGCCGTAGCCCTTGCTAGAGCAAAAACTTCTGATTCCAAAGATTTTAACTCCAAACCTGCTGCTCTGGCTATTTCTTTATACTGGATAACAACGTCATTCGGAATTGCAACCACTAAAATTTTTAAAGGCGTTTTCGAAGGCTCTCCTTCCATTATAATCCAATCGAGAGTAACTTCCAAAAGCGGAAGCGGGATATAAGGCCTTACTTCATATTGGACCGCCTGCGGAATTTCTTCGGCGCTCATAACCGGAATTTGAAAGCTTGTAAAAAAACTGCTGAAATCCGGAATTCCCAAGTTAGCCGTTCTGGTTCCAATTTGAGCTTCATCTAAAATTGCTTTTATTGCTTCGCCAAGTTCCTGGTTAGACAAAGAAACGCTGTTTTTTGTATAAACTCGAAAAGGTTTTTTAACAAAAGACGAGCTTTTTATTTCAGCGTAATTGTTAAGATGCAGTCCGCTCCCCTTCTTCATCAACTCAACCACTCTTACCGAAGACGTTCCGATATCTATTCCTAAAAATTTCTTGGTTCCAAAATTAAAAGTCTTGCGAAATCCTTCCAGCATAAAATAAATTAGTTTTTTTATTATAACACTAATTCAAAAAACAGAACCTGTGGAAAACCTGCAAAATTAGAATATGCAGACGGCGGCAGCCACCACGGTTGTCCACAACCCGTTTTTATCGCCTTCCATAGATTGAGTTATATTGGTTGTTTTAAATATATGCCCCGAAACCTTATAAAGCTGTTCCCTTTCCTGCCACGCCAAGTTTGAGTCAAATTCAATGCCCAAAGTTGTAGCCAGCATTGTTGCCGCTAAGTCTTCGGCATATTCGCCTGCTTTTTCGCCTTTTTCTCCAAAAGCGTGATGTTCGGAAAGATATCCGTGATGGTTATTGTCTTTGGGAATTGCCAAGCCAATTGAAGCTGAAATTAAGCGGTTGGGTTCGTTTGTTTCATTCCGCGCCATAACGCAAAAAGTTATTTGCCCGGCCTTTATTTGTTTCAAGCCTTCTTCTCTGGTAATCAATTCGCAATTGGGGGGAAAAATAGAAGATATGTAAACTAAATTGCAGCTTTCTATTCCCGCCGCCCTTAAAGCCATTTCAAAGCTTGCCAGCTTATCTTTATGAGTGCCGGCTCCTTTTGTTAAAAATATTTTTTTAGGAATTAAATCCATAATTTTATTTTATTAATTATTTTCAATAATAATCTTGGCGCAAAAAAAATCAACCCCGTCTTCACGAGTCCCATCTGTGCATAAAGTTATTTCGGCGGAGAGGGTGGGATTCGAACCCACGGGCCCCATTACTGGAGCACAGGTTAGCAACCTGTTGCTTTAGACCGCTCAGCCACCTCTCCAAAATTATTCTTTATTCTATATTCAAAATCAATTGAAGTCAAACAGAAATTATGATAATATGATTAAATGATTAATTACAATAAAAAAATACCGTTCCGAGATTTGAACCAGGAAATAACCTTAATTTCCAATCAAGTTGAAAAGCTTGAAATTGCAAGAAATTTTAAAAATTTTGTTTTATATGCCCTTTCAGAATTATCCGACAATATTCAAGAACATTCAAAAGCGAAAAATATAAACCTTAGAATTTCTTTAGATAATGTCATTTGCCATATTGAATTTTCTGATGACGGAATTGGGTTAAAAGAATCTTACATTTCCAAAAATATTTATCCTAAAGACGATTCAGCGGCTATAGAATTCGCTCTTGGAGGATTATCAACAAAAAATCAGCAAGAAAGAGGGTTTGGGCTTTATTCAATTAGGAAATTCCTTGAAAAATCAGGGGAAAAAATGACAATTGAAACGGGATTATCAAGGGCAACAATAAAAGAAAAACAAATCTCATTTGAAGAAATTCCACCCTTAAAAGGAACTTCTATAAAAATAGAATCTGAAATTAAAGATTTAAATTTTTATGATTCGGTTGAATAAAAAATATTTTTTCTTTAGAAGCGATGTGGATGCGATAAAGAATTTAATCGGAAAAGAAATAGAAAAAAATATTTCTCTTGATTTTTCGAGTATAAACTTTTTTTCGAGAAGTTTTGGAGATGAATTGCTGAACATGATTGAGGATTTTAATAAAAAAGGCGTTCGTATCGAAATCATCAATTTAAAATCCGATTTAAACTTTTTTTTAGAAAAAATTAAAAACAAAAAAGAAGAAATCAGAAAAAGATCGAAATAAAATTTCGCCCTCGTAGTTCAATGGACAGAACGCAAGATTGCGGATCTTGTAATAGGGGTTCGACTCCTCTCGAGGGCACATTATTTAGACAAAATTTCTTTCAAAACAATGGCGTTGTTGTGTTTTTCGTCTTTTGCCGAATAAAGCAAAGTTATTTTTTTATGGATTTTTTCTTCCGCTTTTAATCTTTCAATCGGCTCCTTTTCCTGCATCAATTCTTTTTTATACCTTTTTCTAAATTCAGCCCACTTTTTAGCATCATGCGAGAACCATTTTCTTAATTCAGTTGAAGGCGCGACATCTTTCAGCCAAAGATTTAATTTAATTTCATCGCGGCTTATTCCCCTTGGCCAGAGGCGGTCAACTAAAATCCTGAAGCCATCATCCCCCGCCGGCTCATAAATTCTTTTTATCTTTATCATAAATTCATGATAAGCTAAAATATCCTAAAGATATGTTAACGCTCGAAACAGCTATCGAAAAAGCGCCGGGAGTCGGCCCGGCTTTGCTGAAAAAATTAAAACGGATGAAGATAAAAACCGTTAAAGAGTTGATTTTTCATTTTCCTTACAAATATGATGATTTTACAAATAATATTTCTATTTCAAATTTAAAAATAAATGAGGTTTGCACTATTTTTGGAAAAATAATTGAAATTAAAACAACTCAAAGCTGGCAAAAAAAAATTTATATCACTGAAGCTCTTATTGAAGATAAAACCGGCGCAATGAAGGCGCTTTGGTTTAACCAGCCATATATTTCTAAAATTTTAAAGAAAGATGATTCCGCTTTTTTTTCTGGAAAAATGGTTGAAGGAAAAAACGGTTCATATTTGTCCAACCCATCATACGAAAAATCTAAAGCTCAAGCTGACTTAATGCATACGGGCCGGCTTGTCCCTGCCTATTCAAAAACCGAGGGGCTTACCTCAAAATGGCTAAGGTTTATTTTAAAGCCTATTCTTTTGCAGCTGAAAAATTTTATTCCCGAGACCCTTCCTCAAGAAATATTGAAAGAAAACAATCTGCCTTCAATTTCGAAAGCAATTTGGGAAATTCATTTCCCTTCTTCGGAAAAGTCAGCCATAGAAGCGCAAAAGAGGTTTTCATTTGAAGAATTATTTTTGATAGAGCTGTTTGTTCTAAGGGAAAGAAATCTTTTATCAAAAGAAAAATCAATTCCAATAGAAACAAATATTGAATTAATTAAAAAATTCGTTGGTTCTTTAAATTTCAAGCTTACAGATGCGCAAAAAAAATGCGCTTGGCAAATTTTAAAAGATATTGAAAAAGAAAAGCCCATGAACCGGCTCCTTGAAGGCGATGTTGGTTCGGGCAAAACTGTTGTTGCCGCTATAGCCGCCCTTAACACAGCCAAGGCAGGCCGGCAAATCGCTTTTATGGCTCCCACGGAAATCTTAGCCAAACAACATTTTTCGGAAATTTCAAAGCTTTTTCAAAATTTCAAACTAAATATCGGGCTTCTAACCGGAAAGCAAGACCAATTCAAATCAAAAAAACTCAAAAATCAAACTATAGAAATTTCTAGAAAAAAACTTTTGGAAAAAACTTTGACCGGCGAGATAGATATTTTAATCGGCACTCACGCTTTAATTCAAGATAAGGTTAAATTTGGAAAATTAGGATTGGTTGTTTTGGATGAACAGCACAGATTTGGCGTTCAGCAAAGGGCTAAGCTGGTGAAAAATAAAGTTATCATTCCTCACTTGCTTTCTATGACAGCCACACCTATTCCCAGAACTTTAGCTTTAACAATTTACGGCGACTTGGATTTGTCTTTAATAGACGAACTGCCAAAGGGAAGAAAAAAAATAATCACCAAAATTATCAGCCCAGTGGAAAGAAAAGAAACATATAAGTTTATAGGGAAAGAAATAAAAAACGGGAGACAGATATTTGTCATTTGCCCAAGAATAGAAGAAAAAGAAGATGGAAGAAAGGCTGTCAAAACAGAGTTTAAAAAGTTGAAAGAAGAAATTTTTCCCGAGTTAAAAGTAGAAATGCTCCATGGAAAAATGACCCCGAATGAAAAAGAAGAAATTATGAGAAGTTTTAAAAATAGGAAGGCTGACATTTTGGTTTCAACATCTGTAGTTGAAGTTGGCATAGATGTTCCCAACGCCACCGTTATGCTGGTTGAAGGAGCCGAAAAGTTCGGGCTGGCCCAACTTCACCAGTTCAGGGGAAGAGTCGGGCGGGGCGAGCACCAATCATATTGTTTCCTCTTCACCGATTCGGAATCGACAAAAACAAAACAACGCCTTAACGCGCTTATAAAATGCGAAAATGGTTTTGAGCTTGCCGAAAAAGATTTGGAGATAAGAGGCCCCGGAGATTTCAAGGGCACAAAGCAATGGGGCATTCCCGACTTAATGATGGATGCCTTAAAAGATATAAAGCTTGTGGAAAAAACCCGCCAATCCGCCAAAGAATTCTTGCAAAAAGACCCATATTTAAAACAATATCCCCTCCTCCATCAAAAACTCTCCGATTTCCGCCAGCTCATCCATTTGGAATAAGCTTTAATAAAATTATTTCAAAGATTTTTTAAATTCTTCCAGGTCTTCTTGGGTAGTTCCTTTAATTTTAGATTTTTCTTTATATAAAATGCTTGCAACCGTTTGAGCATCGGACAGTTTATCATTTGGAATTGGTATGCCTATTTTAATGGATCCGAAATACCACGCTACCGTTAATTTAATCATATTTTGATTCATATTTCCGAGACCTAAACTTACATCAGATAACCTGAATTTCTTTTTCCAAAAAATAAAAGAATTACCCACAAGCACGCCTTCCTTGCCTATTATTACTTTTGGCAAGCCGTTTTTTCGAGGCCTCGGAGCAACAAACTCATTCAACCAAATAAAAAAAGAAATTAAACAATACAACGAAATCGAAACTGTTCCGATCATTGGCAAACGTCTAGAATTGGAGGAATTTCTATTTATCTCGCTACGATATTCCCATATCGCAACAAGAGAAATAATGGGAATTAATATTATCATTTTAAACAACCCCCAAGATCCATTTTTGTAAAATTTGGCCATTCGATTCCAATCTTTTTGCGACCATTCCCAATCAACTAGTATCCCGCTCTTCTTTAAGCGCTCTAATTTATCTTTATGCTTCATAAAAAAAATTATGTAGCTTATCGTAAAGGACTATAAAAGGATTTGGATTAGATTTAAATTCAAGATTTTTCATTTTTATCTGCAAGAATAATAAGTTTTCGAACATTTGACGTTTCCAAAATTATCTCCTCTATATCCAGAATTATCTATGCACCAAATAGATTCATTAGGTAAAACTACCTTGCTACAATATTTTTTTCCATCAGGGCTCACATAAATCTCGAAATTTTTACAACCATATTCCAACAGCTTTGTTTCTAATTTTTTTGGGTAATTTTCGAGTCCCAAGAAAGTATAATTATTTACAACATTATCTATAGTATAGGAAGATGCATAATTATCTACCTGATCTTCGAAAATCCATTTGGCTGATATAGTTTTCGTTTCCTTTGTTGGAATTGTCGAGCTTACTAATATATAAATCGAGAAGATTAAAATCAAGGAATTAAAAATTATTCCGATTAAAACAAAAGCTTTTTTTTCTTTGTGCAACAAACCATTACAGCCAATATCCATGCAAATATCGGAAAATAAATTAAAGGAAACCGAACCGGAAGAATGGTTAGTTGCATTAAGAATATAATACCGAAAATAAATATTAAAATTATAGAAAGTGTAGAAAATATATTCTTTTTCATAGAATTTTTTTAATTTTTATCATCCTATTTTATTATAAAATAAATCCAAATTCTCTGCAAAAAATCTGTATCCTTTTTTCACAGAGATGATAGAGAATGCTATAATCTAACTAGGTCTCGGTTTCCTGGGCCGGTAGTTTAACGGTAAAATATTCGACCGTCACTCGAATGTTGCGGGTTCGAATCCCGTCCGGTCCACCGAGGCCTTTTATTTTTCAACAGCGCAAACTATTGACAAATAGTTTCAATTTGATATTATTAAAACATTCGGGTGACGGTCGGAGTTTTATCAAAACTACCGAAAAGGGGCGGCTCTAACGAGCCCGCTTTTTTTATTTTAGGCGGGTTGGCGGCGATATTTTTCGGTAACCCAGAAGCCGAGATAACGGCCAAATAACAAATGAGTTTGAGCATCGAGCGAGGGCAAGGAGCCGAAAAAAATCATCATAAATGGAAACACCAGCCAGCCAAGGGCAAAAACAAGATATTTTAATTTCCCATATTCGGGAGGTTTTGGAGGCAAAAGCAAAAAGCTTAAATAAACCGAGCTGATTAAACCAATCATAGACAATGTCATAATCCGGCTGATTACTTTTGGCAAACTATAAGAAACAATTGTTTGGGAAAATTCTGTTCCCCCTAAAACCAAAGGGAGCCATCCTAAAAGAAAAATCATCAAGCTTGCCGTCGCCCAAGAAAGATGGCCCTCTATCACTTCCAAGCCCAAAGAAAACTTTTTCTTTAAAGGAATTTTTTTATTTTTCAAAAAACCAAAAAGAAAATATGGAATATCCCCCACCCCATAAGCCCATCTCTTTTGCTGTTTATAAATGTTCAATAAAGTTTTAAAAAAGTTATTCGAAACATTGGCGTCCATGGCAATAGGATAATACAATGGCTCAACTTGATAATCGCCGTCGTATTTAAAAAAGCACTGCCAAAAAATTCTTGAGTCATCCGAAACAACATTTGTTTGTTTGAAGCCAACATCGGTCAATGCTTTAAAGCTCATTGAATGGGAAGAAAAGGTAATGAGCTTTTCGGGCCTTTCCTGATTCATAGTATGCCAAAAAGTGGAAGAAAAAGAAAAGATTTTTGAAATAACCGGAGCTTCCCACATATTGTTTGTAAACAAAGGCACCGGTTGGAAACTTGTCCTCGTTGGCTTTTCTGAAGTTAAATAATGATATGCTACGCAACTAAAATATTTAGGATAAATGCAAGTGTCGACATCGAAAGATGAAAAAATAATATTTTCGTAAGGGATTTTTAAATTATCAATAATGCCTTTTGCTTTTTTCGCCCCCCATGTTTCATTCGAACCTTTTCCGCCGATTTCCCCCGGCAAACCGGCTGGATGCCACGTAACCGCAAATTTAAAGAATTTTTTGCCGAATTCTTTTTCTATCTTTTGGGCAGTTTCAAATGTTTCTTCTTTCGCCCTTTCTTCGCAAGCCAAAACAACAATTAATTTATTTTTTGGATAATCGGAATTTTCCAAGCTTAAAAATCCATCTCTTACCACCCTATAAGATTCTTTGTACATGGGCACAACAGCCAAATGGTAAATTCTTTCCCAATTTGGAATTTCTTTAACTTTTGAAAGCCAATCGATATCTTCCCTTTTTGCCATTTCTCTGTATCCAAGCCAAAGGTGAACCGAAAAATAAAGCGTTCTCATGAGCCAAAAAACGACAAAGACCACAATGAAAATTGAAATCCAAAGGGGCTCGAATTTTGAAAGAAAAACAACTAGAAATAAAACGCCCCAAGACATCAGTCCGGGCAATATTTCAAAAGCGCGGTAAAGAAACCTTTCTTTAAAATTTTTAATATCTTTAGCCGTTCCAATATTCAAATAGTCCATAATTTTAATTTTAGTCTTAAAAAGCAATTTTCGTCAATAAAATAGGGCGATTACTGCATCCTTGCAATAATCGCCCATTCACCCTCAACCGAAGCCATTAGGGATGGGGTGCCGGAGCTGTGGGAGCCGGCGGAGTCGCCGCCGCAACTACAGGCCGGCGCTTCGCCAATACCAAGATAATCAGCGCAATTAGTAGGAAAATCGCAAATATCATCAGCACCCTATCTAACTGCAACTCTGATACTGGAGCTGGCGGTTTCTCTTTTGGAGCCGGAGATTTTTCAACTGTTTCAGGCTCTTTACCGAAACCCATTTCTCCGTGTAACCTTGCCCAAAAGTCCTTGAGAGGAATCATCACCATCCCATCTTTAATCTGTGGCATGGCGGGAACTGCAGGATGGCATTCCGCCGGCGTTCTCGTGCAGGCGAGCTCTACAGACTTGAGCTTCGTTTGCTCGTCAAGGCAGTGTTGCCGGCGGCCCGCTTCGCAAGCCCAAGCCGACAATGCCGGACTAATCCCTTGGCGCTCATTCTCCGCTCTGGCTTCCACCAAATCGGCCTCGGCGCGAATATAATCCGCTCGAGCCTGTGCTTCGGGGCCGTAGTAACAGCCGCTTGTCGAATAGTTAGAGCTGCTGTAATAGCTGCCGCCGCGATACACTCCCACCGAGACCAAGCCTCCGATGCCTCTGTTGTGGCGGCAATCCGCCTGAACAGGGAAAGACATGGCCAACAAGGCCACAACAACAACCGCGACCATCCAATTCGTCTTCATGCTTGCACTCCTTCAAAAGTCGTTTTTCGGGTTAATACACTAAAAAGATGCTACTTTAATAGTAGCATATATAACTAATTCTGTCAATAGAAATTTAGCTTTGATGCAAAATCTCCACAACCAGATAGACAATTGCCTCGGACAAAAAGGCAACAACTATTGCAACTAAAGCATATATAATTAAATTTCTTGCTTCTTTGACTTTATCGACATCCCCTGCCGAAGTAAGAAATTTATAAGCGGCAAGAATAATAACAAAAACCGCTCCAACCAGCAAAATTCCAAAAAGCCAGTCGACTAAATTATCTATTACATTATAAAAATCTTGCGAACCAAGGCTTGGAACCTTCACATTTTGCGCGCCTTCTATAGCGGCTAGAAAAATTTTTTTCATAATATTATTTAAATATTATAAAACATTCCAAGCAAAAGAGTCTGTGTATAACTCATATGTTCAACATCGAGTGTTGAACATATTGAAAGCGGTCCCACCGGGAGTCGAACCCGGGTCGTAAGATTGAAAATCTTATGTCCTGACCACTAGACGATGGGACCCTGCAATTAAAAATCATTTTAACAGAAAAATGAAAATTTGCAACCAAGTATTGACTTT